>Ga0247810_10000332_pt1 | contig 61477 bp, 63 predicted proteins | sample UWRJL119311C1_FD_179918 | JGI IMG/M metagenome (GOLD analysis project Ga0247810, IMG submission 179918) | Plant litter microbial communities from Arlington Agricultural Research Station in Wisconsin, United States - UWRJ-L119-311C-1 | ecosystem: Environmental > Terrestrial > Plant litter >...
TTCGAAGAATAGAAACCTGTTAATGTACGTCGATTTAAGGTTTAGTTTGAGTCTTAGCCTCTATTTCGATCCATCTTCGGGACTTCGGCGCAGCAACACACAAAAAGGTGTGCATGGCGCCAAGTTAGATGACCTCAATACATCGCTTGTGAATTCTGTTTATATTTAATGATAGTCCACTTTCAACTACCGCTATTTTAGAATTCGCTTTCTCAGTAAGCAGTCTTCCAAACAATACCAACAAAAGCTTCTCTAGAATTCAATTCCTCGGTTAAATTACACCATGTCACCAGGAAATTCAAGTCCTTCAGAGTCTAAGATAAAGATTCTTGTCCTCGAAACTGATGAACCTCACCCTGAAACACGAGATCGGAAAGGGAGCTTCGGGGAAATATTTCATACGTTATTTAGCAAAGCTGGAGATGCTCATAGTCCACCTCTCAGGGTTGAGACAAATATGCGCTATGTTGTGGATGATCCTGAGAAAGGCAACCATGGCAGTGTTCCTCACTTTTCTGAAATAGACACCTCGATATCAGCCATAATTATAACTGGAAGTATGTATGATGCACACGGAGATATCCCTTGGGTTTTAAAGCTTCTAGAGCTACTGAAATCATTATGGAGGGAAAGAAAGGATATGAAGTTCAGCGGTGTGTGCTTCGGCCATCAAATCCTGTCACGTATGCTTGGAGCTACGGTCGAGACTACCAGAGGAGGAAAATGGGAATTGGCGCATACGGAAATGCACTTGACGCCTACCGGCCAGAAACTATTCAAGACATCACAGAGCACACTGAGCTTACATCAAATGCATCAAGATCAAGTAACTAGCATCCCAAGTCCACAAACTAGCGATCTTCTTACGGAGAATGACGAGGAAGTAGAGGTTTGGGCCAGCACGATACACACCCCTGTCCAAGGTCTTTACATGAGGGAACGCCTGTTCACGAGTCAGGGGCATCTTGGCTTTGATGAGGCGATGGTACAGAGACAGATTGAGATGAGAGTTGACGCTGGGGGAATTACTGATACAGATGGAGAGAAGGGGAAGGAGACTGCACATCTTAAGCATGATGGTATAATCGTTGCTGGTGCTATCTTGAGGTTTTTCCGCTGTGAGGACTTGCATGTTAAGCAGGTTAAAGGTCTATCTTGACGACGGCCCCGAAAATAGCACGTAGTAAAATCCTGTTACCCAGCAAATGAAAAGTTTCTGTCGCTTGTGTTATAATTTTGAATAATCTTATCAATGTTTTAAGTCACCATTAATTCGACTGAGCTTTGTATTGCAATTAGATTCATCCAACTCACATAAATATCCATTTGACGATTACCAAATGGCTTTATTGATGGCAATATATATCGCAAGAGAAGCTTAGGTACTCTTCTCGCTTTCATATTCCACGATGTGCCGCTTGGTACGCTTCTTTAGTCAACTGACTGTATTTTATCGTCGCAAGTCCCTTTCTAATTGGTTCTCACGTGTACCACGATTGCCTTAGTAATATTTCGATTTTCTATACAAGAGAATCGGCAGATTGGGCATGATTTCCCCTTTACTTTGTTCTCTTTAATATTGGAATCTGTCACCACAAAGTCAGTTGGAGCGCTGGAAACTATCCTATCAAGCTCATGAGTTCCATCATAGTTCGGATCTGTTGGGATTAAGCTGCCGTTTTTGTAGTTTGATAATAGATAAATAAAGTACGAAAAAGTCCCAGACTTCAAGTTACCCTCACGCGTGGTAGTTGTTTATTCACAAAATACCCCTCGCTCCCTCCTGAGATGATATGTTCCACGCAGAATATCACGTCAATGTGACGTGCAGCAGTCACATCTTGGCACCTCTATTACACTATCTCATTGCCGAAGAAGGTCATATCTCCGTAGCGAAGACTTAGTAGAGCTTGATTCTTACATCCTGATGTACATTCCGCTTTCTAGCGACCACTTAAATATATATGCCCGCATAACTTGTATTTGACTCCTCATTCGCAATGATCATGCAATATCACGTCACTCCCTAACAGTCATGGTTAATATACTGACAGGCAATTATAAATGATCAAATAATCCCTCGTCTTCGTGTTCCATTAACCATGCTTATTTGTACTGTTCCAGTCGAGCTTCGTACTTAACAAGATGTTTCTCGCAAGTTTAGTAAAGATAGCGTTGATGGTAGCGAGTGTGCGGGGTGCATATCAAAGCGATATTGTTCAATACTGGTAATCTTTCTACAATACTTTATAGTGTAAGCTTTTTTTTTGAGGAAACCTAATTCATCAAAGGGTGGACCAATCTGCTATTCTAGTTAATGGCACCATTATTGGTGGCCTTCCATCGCCGCCATCTGGCTGGTATGAAGCAATCGTCCAAGCAGCTGTCTACAGAGCAGCACTAGATAGCCGTAGTCAGCCGCTTGCATTTCAACAACTGGCAGTCTCCCATGCAGCACACGACAGTTTGCTCTGGACGTTTCATGGTACTCGGCTTTATGCAACAGTCAACTCTAAATTGAAAGCGATTTTACCGGCAATTGGAATCAATGCTACCTCAAACGCTGGTTTAGCCGCCACTGAGATTGGTCGACTCGCAGCACAGAAAGTCATAATCGCACGTGCTGATGATGGCATTAATAACTTTGTCGATTTTACACCTCTACCCGCTGAGCCAGGGCTTTATCAACAAACACCAGGAGGTCAACCAATCCCGGACACTCCACAGGCAAGAGTCATTAGACTATTTGGAGGTGTTGGAAATGTCAAGCAATTTAGAGCCCCCCCACCACCGAATGTAAATTCTACAGAGTATGAAGCCTACGTGGTTCAGGTCAAGACTCAAGGGGAGCGAAATTCTACAGTGCGAGCCGCGCTTGACACGGAAACAGCATATTTCTGGCGAGAATCCAGTCCAATGTAAGTCTCATGGGAGTCAAGACACTTGAAAGATTCTGAAATTCAACCTAGAGGGTGGAATCGACTTGCTCATGGAGTTGTGGGAAATTCCTTGGCTAAAGATGTTGTTGCCTCCGCGAAATTCTATGCTCAATTGAACTACGCCTTAGCAAACGCCGGAATTGCAAGCTGGGATACGAAGTAAGCATAGTTCACATAAATATAATATGAATCACACTAATGAGAGTTCCATACTAGATACCATTATAACGCATGGCGACCAATTACAGCTATCCGTCGACCTGATACCTGGTTATCGACTGGTAAAGATGTGTCCGACCCGGAGTGGACGCCTCTTCTTACTCCAACACCAAATCACCAAGATTATCTTTCTACACATGCAACCTTTGGTGGGGCTGCTGGTGCTGTGATTAGATATTGGAACGGTGGTGATGCTGTAAATGTTCTCTTAAGCAGTAATGTGACTGTAGATGGAGTAGGCGTGATTACGCGACGGATCACTAGCATCGAGCAAGCGGTCAAGGATAACGGAAATAGTCGCGTATTTGGTGGAGTAAGTATCCGATTCCTCGTATTATCGCTATTTTTTTCTGATTTTACGTATCGTTAGATTCACTTTCAATATGCAACAGATACTGGCAACAAGGTAGGAGATTGGGTTGGTCGTGTTACATTAGAGAAATTCGACAAGAATTGGGACGACTTCTAAACTTGAAGTATCAATTAGCAAGCCGATATAGCAAATATTATACTGCTATGTTCTAGTTATTAGCCATGAGTTAATATGAATGAAATGAAACTGAATTATAGTTATCCCTTCAGGATCTATCGTAAGCGAGTTACAAGAATACTGAAAGTCGTAGATAAGGTATTAGTAGTCTCTCCAAATGAAATATCGTTGCCCCCAACTGTTACATCAATTTTTTGTTCATTACGTGGTACTAGTGAGAGAAGAGTGAATATTATGACACCTTAATTCTCAAACAAGAGGAAAACTTTTCTCGGGTCTCAATTCTCAAAGTCACTTATAAAATAACAGTATCCATGATTCCATTAGATTAAGGGATAGCTAGTATAGGTTTTCAAAAGGGGAACGATAATTCATCTTGAAGTATCTGTATTGACCAGCTTTAGGATTCTTTTTTAGTTTGTCAGAGAGTCATACATTCGTACAGAGTCCAATCGATTTGGAAATCCCAACCACCGTACCATGGAGGATCTCCGCTCACAGGTTGAGCCTTGGTTCAAGAAAAGTTTCTCAATTGTCAATCACGCTGATCGCGATGTAGGGATTGAACAAGGCCTCGGCTTTCATGAAATGGTAATTCAAGCTTCAAGCATATTGGCATGCATCGCCTGGACCATTTCACCATGGCAAGTGAGAAACAAGTATGCATCTATCCACAAATATCTCTCTCCTTTCATCAATATTTAATTTTACCCCAAAGACTCAGCGCGCGGCGAAACTTGGTCTAGGAGTGAGCCACACAATGTGCCATGCCAGTTATTGGGGCGAGACTTTTTTGTCTTATGTTCTGGGTCCTAAGCTTGCCGCCACTATCCATCCACTCTTCTCCGATTTGTCCACTGATCTCATCTTCTCCCTTCACAGCGACACCCCTACTGTGGACGTAACTCCCCTACAAATGGTGCGTACAGCAATTTTGCGCGAGATGAAAAAGACCAAGGAGATCTTGGGCCCCAAGGAACGAATTAACCTGCTACATGCGCTTCAGGCAGTGACAATTTAACCCGCCAAGCAAATTGGGTTTGACATGAAGACAGGCGGTCTGGAAGTTGGCAAAATGGCAGATTTCGTAATCGTAAACGAAGATGTGAGAGACGTTGATCCCAGGGATTTGACTACTTTAGTCGTGGAACAAACGTAGTCCGAAGGAAGACTTACTTATAGTGCTATCTATGGTGGAGAAAAATGGACATGCTTAATCCGAGCTCTAATTTGCTCCAAAAGGTTTGACCGCACCTTGGTGATCCGCTGCCACGCATACTTTTTGTCATACCTAAATGCCTGAAAACTAGAGTCGAAGCTTCATTTAGCTATAGCTGAAAAAAATATCGGAAAGGATATGTAAGAAGCCCGACGGCAAATGGTTATCCTAGAACTGGAAAACAGTTTCTACAAAAGTCGGCTTAGACTGTTGTTAACAGGACAAATTCAAAAGGAGTTAGACTATATAGTTGCTTACAGCATCTTAATCAACTCATTCTAGTCAAATTTTATATTTCTGCATACCTCGAGTTCCTTCGAATTTATGAGAAAAAAATTAAAAGATTTGCGAGTGATATGCTAAATAGAAATCATGAGAAGACAGAACGCAGAGTTCTGATGCTTGTCTTACCATGGGTCTATACTCTGGTTCGTGCTCTTGCTCCGCTCTGGCAAGGTATATATATAGTATAAAAGGCGGCTTTAAAACCATCTAGTTTATTATTATTATTATTAGCTACTAACTTCTTTTGCTAGAAAATGAGTTATGAGCTATGTTTTACTGAGTACTTTTTATTTTTGGTCTATTCTTTCTCTAATAACGAGGTACGCTACATTAAGCTAGGGTGACCTAAAAGAACCATCCTTGTTTAGTACTATAGCTTTTGTTTAAAAAAGAATTGCTTCGTGAACAAATTGTTCAATTCTAACTAATCTTATATTATGTTTTCTAATTTATAATGGCGACTCCATAAGCCCATATAGTGGCACTTGAATTTCACCCGCATTTGTGAAGAGGTCTTGCCCCCCACTCCACCAAATGTCGTTATTATCAACAGAATCACTACATTGACCATTTGCGATATCTATCGATGATGAATGCTCCCCAGCCATCTCGTTAATCCCAGAGATAAAACTTGACTTTCCGAGCCCACTCATAGTGTTGGGTGGTGGAATTTGATCATCTGTCCATGCCATTGGAGCCATGGAAGCTGCTGACATACGGTTTTGAGTTTGTACCGTGGAATCACTTCCGCCAATATCGAACGGCTGGTTTCCGAAAAACATACTAAAAATATCAGATGTTTGAGGGGTTTTATTGATAGCTTGATCCTTGGCGTTTTCAGCATCTCTTAAAGCTTCAAAGAATGATTCAAGAATGTTTTGGTAACGCCGAGCCTGGGGATCCGCTTGTCCACAAAAGCGCATGACCTTCAGTGCCATACGCACAGCGGATTCGCTGTCTGCTTCGCAATATACTGGGGAAAATAGGTTGGCAAGAACAATAAGAGCAGCCGAGAATAGCCAGTAGCTGTAAATTGTTATTTCTGACAGGAAAAAGGAATTGAAAAGGTGATTCACATACATGACAAAGGGATTTCGTCTCGGTAGCGCGTCCGTAGTAAACGCGTTATTCACAGCTGTAATAGAGTGTAATGCTGCACGCACACAAGCGCGATCAAAGCTAAATGTTTCTTCCGCATGTTGCTTCTCTGTGCGCGAGCCATATGCTTTATGATGGTTCTTACTCGATGTTGATTCTCTCTCCAGCTCCGCATCTTGCTTACCGATCTGGTGAAGGAAGAAAGGACGTGTAAGGATAATAATGCCATGGAAGCTGATTAGGTTGATATGTAGACGTTTCAGAGTCAAAGCTGGGTCAGGGTTTTGGAAAGATAAAGCCCGCCAGTGGAGATCCGGGGGGAGCTGCTGCAACCAGTCGCTAAAGCGAAGGGAGAGTTGATATGCAACAGAACGAGAAGCCTTTCTTTTGTGATAAACTTGGCTCAAGATCTCGCCCACAATCTTCGAGGCGTTTACTGCGAAGCATAAATCACTCCGTGCCGAAGATATGAACCTGCTAGAGGTTTGATATGGCGTAGGGCATAGCTCTGACGCTGTCTCACAGCTAACGTGATTAGGACGACCGAGACTCGTCGCCAGGAAGCAATCCATGACATAAAGGGACTGCCAAAGATTTCGTCTTAACAAAATAGAGTAAGCAATTAGCTAAAAAGACGCTGAAATAGAGTAAATTGTGAGACTACTAACCTCAAATCTTGCTCCCGTGACTCAAATACTGGTAATGTCTCTTCTTTATGGATACCAAGGGCATAGGAGAGGTTAACAGCCATGCCTATAGCGATAATTAGCGACTTATAACAATACCCTAACGTGGCACTACCCCAACGCACCTAAGTATCCCCACGCTGAGCTTCTTTTGGAAGAAGCAAGCATGTACAGGATTATCAGAAAAAGTGACTGCAAAACTGCGATTCCGCCAGCTTCAAAATCAACGGCCGGGTCGCTGATTTGTCTTGCAGCAAGATAGAATCTTTCCGCCCTCTTCACTCCTGGACGCTCGAGTCTGTCTAATATCCTGCTAGCATTGTCATCGCCAATTGGCCGATCGTTACGCATCTGAAAGCCTACGGCGAAGACAAGGTTGAGCTGACATAGCCATTGCGGATCAGCATCTAGAGGGTGTTCAAATGTCTCAGCAACCATGCTTTCAAACGATTGCCTGTCGAAGATATCACATAGCCCTGCCGTCTGGATAGATGTTTAATTGACGACGCACCACCTGAGCACACGCGAAGAGACATACATTTGTGAAGAATGAATTTACCATGCATCTAGCCGTTTCTCGATCAGGCAATGCATAGTTGTGTTGGACGGTGTTGCGGCTTGCGACCGTAGCCTCCAGGATTTTATGGCGGTTCGCATCAGTCGTAAAGGATGAAGAACCCAGCCTCTTTTCGACAAGTCTTCGGATAGTTTGGAGAAAAGAAAGGGTCGCCGAGTCGCCTAGATACACTGGCAGCGTGTTAGTGATGGGTCGTGCATGTGCCTATACTTGTAATTCATGCATCGAGTATGATTGCACATTGGCGATAGCCAAATGGTATTGCTCACCGAGCCGTCCTTCGCCATCTTGTAGCAACCGACCGCGGTTCTGTATCGGCGTCACATCCTCACCGGTAGATTCTTTAGGAGAAGGCGGGGCATGTGGTTGTTGGCCGCTGTCGACACCACCGCTCACCTTCTCGCCATTACTGCGCGGGGCTTTGTGATGGAGGAGGGGATCTAGGCTATCGATCGCATTGGCGTCACTGTGTTTATGAGATGCGTGGGAGGTGCGGGAATGGGGATTCTGGTTCTGTCGTTGGTATTGATGTTGATGCTGGTCCGGGGCGGAAAAGGTGCACGGTGCAGACTTGCTATGGCACGTGGCGCATGGCTGCGTGCCACTGCACTGCTTCTTCTTCTTCTTACACAGATCGCACGCACGCGTGACGCGCTGTCGCTTCTTCGGTGTCCACATGTATGCAGAGAGACCTAAGGATGTTGCGAATACAGCAGCTCTTGGTCCTCCGCAAAAAGCTCGAATACCTCTGTAAAATACTTGGGGATGTCGTTGCACGGTAGGCGAGCTGGGGGATGGGGGGTTTAAAATGTTAAACACTAGGAGTGCAGGGGATCTACGCTACGGCGGTCATCTCAAGCGTATTACAGTACGGTAATTCAGGGTCGGGGAATTTTGGTGGGCTCAATGTTCGCATGCGAGATTTTACTATATGCTGTATTTAGATGCAAGTATTTCGCTATATAACACCAGATCAAAGGACTATGGGGACCTGACTTTATTTCCGAAAATATTGGAGGTGTATGGTTCAACGGAGTCAGACACCACATTGGTTAGCTGCTGTATTGGCCACTACTCTAGAGAACCTTGGAAGGCTGGACGCCCTAAGTTATATCACTATTTGAGAGCGTTTGGTGTTTAGAGAAGCTCGTATTTTCAGATTAGTATTTACATGTACTGTACAATCATCATACACAATAGTCAATGAACGGCAAACTATTGAGCGCTTGATTTTATTGAATAGAAACCTAGCTAGAACAAACACTACAAGCCACTCTCGTTAGGTATCAGCGCAATATCATATTTTAATTGCAACTTGGCCTGTGCATTGTCTTCCAGAGGTACAAAGTCGACTACCAATGAGCTCTTCACTGCGAATACTGAGTCGTCCTCAAGATACGGACTCTTGCTATCGAAGACCTGTGTTGTTATGGGTTTGTAACCAGCTTTAATGGCAATCAAATGAATGTGCGCCGGTCGCATTGGGTGTCGATCAAGCAGCTCCAAGATCTTGCCACCAGGTCCTAGATTGTTGTTAGCTTTCTTCGCGATATTTCTATCAATGAACAAAGAGTTTGACTTACCATCATTTGGGATGGGATAAGGCGTTGGTCGGAGGCAGTAGAATGCGTAGCGTCCATTTTCATTTGTTTTAAACTTGCCCCGCAAGTTGCAATCGACTTGGTTGTCATCTTGCTGCTCATATAAACCGTTCGTAGAAGCCTGCCACACGTCGACGACGGCATTGGTAACGGGTAACCCGGTTTTGGCGTCCCTAACATGGCCATACATATAAGTCATCTCTCCATCGTCGACACCATGTACAATACTCGATTCGTTTGGAAGTTCAGGCGCATCGTGACGGAAAAAGGGTCCTAGGATAGCGCTTGCCGTTGCTGTGTCATGGGCTTCCCCAGCGAGTTTGAAAGTGATTTCATCCACGAGTCTAACCAATCTCTCAGTACAGTACAGAAAGAAGAGGAATTTGAAGATGTGCCCCACAACACTTACGATTCCAGACCCAGGACATCGCATACCAGCTGACCTTCATTTCTTTTGTCGTCACTCATCTTTCCTGCAGCATTGAGCAGATCCACGCCAGCCATCCACTCCTCAACCGTGAGCTTGTTCTCCCTCGCAAAATCATGGACATGTTGAATCAAAGAAGACATGACCTCGCGAATACGTGGACTAGCCTTTGGACCAATAGCATTGATGACATTCTGTGTGAAATGGGGATCGTAGCCAGAAGTGTTATCGTTACCCTGGAGGTGGATAGCTGGATGATGGGACATATTGCTCAAGAAAACTCTAGCAGAGTGATGATCTAGAAGGTAGGACAACTTATCAGGCAAAGTTTCAAAGGTGAAGAAGGGCAATGTATAGAAGAGGTCAGAAGAAGCAAGGGTATTGGAACCAATATGTCGAGGACCGCCTTATGCTGATCATAAACAAGGACCACAGATACGACCTTCATAAGCTTAGCAACATGACTGATAGTGTTAGTAAGGTTAGTAATAGTAGGGATTGACTTCCGGAGGGGTTGTTTGGAAATTAGCCCATCTGTACATCCAACCTGCATCCGCCTGCACCCGATCCGACCCGCTTCCGATCCGCCAAAAATACACAGGCGTCCCGCCGGGATCAGCGTATCGGCTTGCCGAATCCCGGAGCATCTCTGTTAGCGACCAGGTTAGTCTGACTCTGTCTATGCACCTCTTGTACAGTGGTGGTTTTAGAGCACACTTAAGTGTTAAACTATCGTAGGTCAACTTATCGATTTAGCAGTAGTCTGTATTGTATAGTCTTTGAGACCTAATACCTTTTATTTGTCTATCCTCTCTTGATGCTTCTGAGCGCGAACATCATGTCCTCAACCTACTCGCCACTCCTCGAAACTCAGCGTATTTTTCAATCCTTGTGCCAGCAGACTGAACTTGTGCTTTTGGGCTTACCAGAGAGCCTCTCAGACGTAGCGGCTCAGGTGAAGTTTGTATCGGATTATGACCATGTCTATTTCCCTATTCCCTTCAAAGAGACTGAGACAGCTGCAGCTTTGAAGGCATTAGAGGGAAGTTTGGCGTGTCTGCTGGCTGACCTGAAATATGGTAAGCAAGTGCGCGTGCTGAGCGTGAGTCTCGAAAAGACCACAAACTTCTTGTTCCAAGCATACCTGGCCACCGTTGATGGGCTGGGCAAGTTGGATCCGGCCGTCAAAGCGAAGCTGAAAGATACCGACTACTTGCGTGCGCAATCAGATCCTTACAGACGCATGTCAGCCAACTTATACGAGACTAAACGCGCGGGTGAATATTACCATATACATGGATCACTTGAAGCAAGTACGACTTTGAACATGTTAGGTCTCGAGCGCTTTCGACCAGATCTTAACGAGCACAGCAAGATCATCTCTGTCATTGAACCAGCTGTTCAGAAATTTTCTATCGAGGAATTAGAGGAAATGAACGCTCGCAACAAGCAAGCTGGTGTTCCTGCGCTCCGGCATGAAGACTTTTTGAAAACTCCTCACGTATGCTGAACCAATTCTGCGCTCAGACTTCCTGCGTGTGTCTGGCGCCTCTCTACATCTTAGCTAATTACATATACAGGGAGTCTCGTCTTTCAATACGCCCACATGGACAGTCACTTCGCTGGAAACAGTCACCTCTCCAGTACCTCTACCTCCCTCCTCACCTAACTCTTCCACGCTATTACAAGGTATTAAAGTTCTTGAGCTATGTCGAATCATTGCAGGCCCAACAATTGGTCGAATTTTAGCAGAATATGGCGCTGATGTTCTGAAGGTCACTGGACCTGGACTGAGCGACGTTCCTTTCTTCCAAGTTGATGGGAACATGGGTAAGCACGCTACGGAGATTGACCTTAAAAGCGATCAAGGCAAAAAGGTGTTCGAGCAGCTGCTCAATGATGTTGATATAGTTCTAGACGGATATCGTCCGGGGGCATTGGATAAGCTGGGTTACGGCGCAGAGGCCTTGGCAAAGTTTGCTGAAAAGCGAGGGAAAGGGATGGTATACGTAAACGAGAACTGTTTTGGATATACTGGAGAATGGGCCAACCGCCCTGGATGGCAGCAAATAGCAGATTGTGTAAGTTTCCACGCATTCTTAGAACACTTTGTCACGAAAATTCAATGCGGCCAGGACCACACTACTAACATGAGTTCAGGTGAGTGGACTTGCGTGGGCACAGGGGCGATTTATGGGTCTAGAGGAGCCTACGGTTCCACCTTTCCCGATTTCTGATTATGGGACTGGGTGTATAGGTGCGATAGCGGCTCTCACCGGCCTCTACAATCGTGCGACAAAAGGGGGCTCCTGGCATGGGAAGGCATCACTGTTGCAGTATGATCTTCTTTTATTCAAAGCTGGACAGTATTCCGAAGAAGTCCAAGATCAGCTTCGGGCAAAATGTAGCCCGGCTTTCCTCTCGATGCGCCACAATCATAGTGTGGACGATATCTCCAGGTCTGCGTTAGCCATGCTAAGAAAAGACCACCCGGAGTTGTTTCAAGACTCAAATTTTGAAACATGGTACTCACAAGGCTATGGTGCAGATGTGCGCGTTGTCAAGCCTGTTGTGGACATTTCGGGCATCGATATTGGCTTCCACAGGGGAAGCAGACCAAACGGAACAGACAAAGCTAGTTGGGACTTCTCCAATGATGGTGATTTCAAAAGGTAGCTGTAATAATATAGACTACGGAAAAAATAAATGGCAACATACAGAAGTCAAGTATGTTTTAAAGATTCTGCTGATTGATGCCCGGGCACATCCTGCAGCTTCTCCTCTACCCGTGTACCATAAAGACATAAGAATATAAAGCACAGCAGTTCTAAACTATTGGTTTCAATAAACTATTTAACTGGACTACGAACTGACCATCTCGTTGCAAGCAGGTGTTGTACTATGCTGATAACCCCGTAGTTATATAGGTAGATATGTACGTGTATGTTATCTATGTCGCATTCTTCACAGCCGCAGTATCCTAACAGTGAAATTAATTTGATTCTCTCTGCATTCAAATCAAGAAACAGGCTTTGCTCTTACCAAATATACCTGATAGAATGCCATTTTCCACACACTCGATTCCTTTGCCATTATAGCCCTCGCTCCCCATGGTACTTCAGCCATCTTCCCATTTTTAAGTTTGTACTTCACGGTGCCATATATCATGAATTCGGTTGCGTTAGGGCCGAATGGAAAGATCTTCTCGATGTGATGTTCGCGCGAGAGCACCGCGTCCCACATTGCTTTGCGGGTGGCAAGAATATCTGATTGCAATTTGTTACTGATATTTTCACAAGCGATGCAGTGAAATAACGCCAGCCATCAAAGATGGCTGTTGCCAGTGGGAACGCTCGGTGGAGTTTATCACGGGGGCCGGTGTATACTGAAAGAGAATCGCTCTGGCAACTTACCATCATAACCTTCGCTGATCTTTGAAGCCATGATCATTATTGCGCTTTTTGTGAAGGATTCAACATATCTTTCGTGAGCGTCTGGCGTGTCGGATATTTCGTAGAAGCTTCGGAAGTATTCTGCAATTCCTACCTCGACTAAAGTGTTTGGTGGCAACTTTGATAGATACGAAGATGTCATAGCGCTTTCTCTCACAAGAAATAACAAGTTGGAGTCGGGGGTTTTCTTCGGTGAGCCAGAAAGAGAGACACGTGAATTTGTGCATCAAGCTCTAACACTATCATTATAATAACCATCAACTGCCGAGTAATGGAACCAGTGATGCCGGTCGCGTTTTTGCTTTGCGTAATTGTGGAATGGAAGGGCGGATGGAGTGGATACATGGCGGATGCATGGGGCCGCCGCCCGCATCACAGAGTAAGTACTCCACAATATACAATTTCCGGCACGCCGAGGTCAAGCTACCAAATGTTGACATATCTTCACCTTCACTTTAGTACCACGAAAGTTTAGAATTTCAAGAATCCGGTTCAATTCCACGCTTGACTCTTCCCCAAAATGCCCAGCAAACATATCAATGGCAGGTCATTGTACTATACCATTGACGAACCTACTCAGAATACTCTCGGAACTGTCGTTCTTATTCACGGCCTCGGTTCTTCTTCCTCGTTTTACTTCCCAGTGATCCCTTATCTGATTCCAAGCATACGCTGTATCGCGATTGACATAGCCGGCTCAGGTCTTTCGGAACTTGGTGAGGCCGAACAGACTATCGAAAGCATTGTGGGAGACACAGTGGCCTTGCTTGACGCTCTAAATATCAAAAACAACATAACAATTATTGGTCATTCAATGGGGGGTATTGTGGCTAGTTGTTTTGCTATAGAGCATGGGAGTAGGGTGAGCGGCATTGTATTGATAGGGCCTGTAAATCCCAGTGATGCTCTGTCGAAGATATTTGTAAATAGAATTGAAGCTGTGAAACAAGGTAACTTCACCATCCTAGATATTTGAATTGTTCTGCCTCGTCTGAGAGTTTGTCCAGATTGTCTTTAACAACTAACACTCAACAGATGGTGTAGAGGGCCTTGCTACATCCATACCGGCAGCCGCCACGGGGAAACTATCAACTCCTCTGCATCACGCTTTTATTCGCAACTTGATTCTCAGGACTTCCTCCAAAGGCTACATGTCACTGTGCCGTGTGATCAGTACTGCACAGGTACCACGTTATGAATCTATCACCGCACCGCTATTGCTTATTGCTGGCTCGGATGATAAAACAGCTTCCATAGAAGGGTGCGACGCAATCTTACAAGCATATTCAACGATCAAATCGCTGAAGCATATCGAGGTTCTTGACGGAATTGGACATTGGCATTGTATTGAAGCTGGTGGTGTCGTGGCTCAACACATCAAGAATTTTGTTCTTGGAGAAAATGACCAAAGCTACTTGGGAACGTGACATTTCAAATAACAGTATTAATTTAAGGCTACACGTAAGAGAAGCGTTATTATATGACATAATATGACACTTCCTAAGAATTTGCTTTTCTCATGTGCTATATGCTAGAGGTGACACAATAATTGCTTCCTACTGCCTATTTGTTATTATAGTCAGGGCTTTGTGACTAAGACTTGCTTCCTTAACTAATCTATAATTTCAAAAGAAATGTTCGTGCCTCCAGATCGCTTAAAGCTTTGAAATTGTACAAGGTTTTAGACCATGTTTATATAGCTTTTGCTCATGGCATCCTGAGCAGTCTTAACCTGGGCGCTCAAATCTTCATCCCATATCCATTTACAGCGGACTTCCAGCTCTTCTCGTGCTTTGTCTAAGTCGTATTTGATGGTTTCATTCTCCAATTCGTAAAGATGTGAAGCTTCCCTACTTGTAGTCACCACTCGCTGGCTCCGTGGTCTTCGTACAGCATCGTATGCTTTGAAAGCATCTTCGATGTCGGCTAGAGACTTAACCTGACCAAGTAAAGTTGACAATACCAGAGCATCTTCAATTGCTTGACCCGCTCCTGCTCCTTGGTGAGGCGTTGTAGCGTGTGCCGCATCACCAAGTAGGCACAATCGACCCTTGTAAAACACAGGTGCGGGTGGATGATCAAATAACGCCCATACATCCGGTTTTTCTATCAACTATAATATTCTAATCAGCTTTGATATCGTAGTTTCGGACTGCTGATATGTGACGTACACCCAAAATACTCTGAACTTTATCACCCCAGCCTACAAAGTCTGCAAACATGTCTTCTGATGTGGACGGTCGAACCCACATTGGGTCTTCCCATTTTCCGTCAAGCTTTGTTCGGAAGGCTACAACATTCATTGTTTTCCCTTTATCTATAGGAAAAGTAAGGACATGACCACGGTAGCCCATATATATCTGGGAGTTTCGTGCCAGTTCGTCTCCTAATGCATTAGCAGCTTTATCCATAGGAATTAAGCCTCGATAGGCATATTTCCCAGAAAACACAGCATTTGCTGCAGGATGGTCGGCACCTAGCAGTATGTGTCGTGTTCGAGATTTGATGCCATCACACCCAATAACTGCATCTGCTTCTTCCCTTGTGCCATCTTCGAAGAGCAAGACTAATTTCTCACCGTCCTCGGTGATGTCTCTCAACCTCTTACCAAACTTGGCTACGTCGCGTGGAACGAGTTTGACCAATTCGTCTAAGTAATGAGCTCTGTGCACACTGGTTTGGCCCAGTTTCCCCGCTTTCACATCCGCAACGTGGGTATCTGTCGACACTTCCTGGCCGTCTCGTGAATCCGACATTCCAATTCTGAAATCAAACCAGGTCTCATTCTTCTGGGGCCAGCCGTTCTTGGTAACGCAATTCTCGAAACCTTTGGCAATAAGCGGATGGATAAGCTCCATTGCCCGGACTGCATTGGGCCCAAATGAAACGCCAGCACCGATCTCTGCAAAAGCAGGAGCAGCCTCGTATATTGTGCAGGAAACATTTTGTCGAAGAAGACCAATAGTCAAACATAGACCTCCAATCCCACCGCCACAGACAGCAACGTGGAAGGGCCTCTCAGGAGCCATTTTTATCTTGCAAATAAAGAAGATGCACAGAATCGAGGGGTAGTGTAGAGATTATCAAGAGAGTGGATTTTTCCGTGAAGTTGTGAAGGTTAAGCAGGGTAAGATCAAAAATTAATCATGTTTTCTCTGCTGGCACTACATAAATAAAGCTAAGCTCCTATCTCAGAAACGTATACTCCCAGGATCCCGCGCCACATCACGTGTGGATCTTAGGAGCTGGTCTGTCGGAACAAAATAGCGGATGATGCATGCATGATTCTACAACGGTTCCGACCCGACAGCTTTGAAATGGCGAAAGATGGAGAATAGGTGGGGTGTGGAGGGGGTGGGGGTTAATATGCGGGTAGCTAAAGTCAATATGTTGAAGACCAGCATCACCACCATGAATAACCAGAGCCACGACCAGTTCCTACATAATCCGCTCTTCCATCAACTTTTCATTTTTGCCATTGTCTTTTTCTTCATTAGATTACCAGCCCTACACCACCAATTACCCAAAAATTCCCACAGATTGTGCGCACAATTCAATCGCTCATCATGGCCCAGAATAAGACTTTCAAGGAACCCGCAATTATTGACAACAAGGACGTCTACTTCGACGCTTCCTTCCCAGTTCAAAACTCCGGCTCAGGAATTCACCTTTATGATTCTACAAGCGCTTCAGTGACAGATGCGTTAGCCGCCGTTGAGTCTGCACAAAAGGCTTTTTACAGCTGGAAAAAGACTAAGCCTACCGTAAAGCGCGATATTTTCCTTAAGTTAGCACAGATCATTAAGAATCGTGGTGAGGAATTGGGAAAGTACATGAAAGATGAAACTGCAGCTTCGGAATTTTGGGGCTCGGGGTTCAACGTCCCACTTGCAGCAGACATGCTGAAAGATGTCGCTGGTAGAATTCCGTCCATTCAGGGAACTGTCCCTATTGATGGAGCTGAGGGTCAAAGTACGATGGTATAGAAAGAACCATATCTTTGCTTGATCCTGATGACCTTTAATATTCACCCCGAGAGATGTACTAACGCCACCTAAAGGGAGTTTTCAATGATCGCAACGGAGCAAGAAAATACTCTGAAACCGACTCATCAAGCTCACGACCATGTAACATACTACACGAAGTTTACTGAGCTAGCATAGAGACATTTACTAAGTAATTTACCAGACAAGCCGATCAGCCACAGAATAGACGGCTAAGTTTATCTTGTCAAAGAAGATGTTATAGATGAGTGTGAGCGTCATTTTGATAATTAGAGAATTCGTTGCTTGGCCATATCGTTAAGTTTATCAAATAGATACGCATTAAAGATTCAACTTAGTACGATAAAGACCAAACCAGTCACGATGCTTAGCTTTGTTCGTTCTAAATGACGCACCGATCGATTTCTAAGCCTCTGACAGTCGATCACCAACCCATGATTGAGTTACGGCCACCACATTTGTACCCTCAAGTAGAAAACTGAGATATTACTCTCAAAGCTCAAATTCAGCCAATTTCGAATGCTCATCTTCAAGCAAATCAGCTTCCTTCCTTAAAACATCAGCTTTGAAACCACGAAACGCTTTCTCAATCCTTGCTTTCGTCTCAGGATCTTTCGTGATCGTTCTTTTTGCCGCAGCTGCACCACTAAGCGCCCCAATTTCACCGCCGATAAATATCCCTGCAACTGAAAAGAACGTATAGGTTGCGAAGTCGCCAAACTTAGTAGGCTGTAGCAACGGAGTAATATCTGGAATTGCTTCTGTATGCTTTCGTCAGCTACAAAAGTTTCGAGAAGGAAAACTTCGACTTACCTTCTCGCCCGTCGGCAAATTTTACATGACTTGGTTTCTGAGACGCGCGGAAGGCCTCGAAGAGTCTGATGCGATTCGCACGAACGCGGAAAGCAAGTGCGCCGAATAATCCGAGACCGATAGCTGAACCGACCAACGCATGAGTTGAGAGTTTCCTACTGGCCGACTTTAGAGTATCACGATCTTCCTGATTGAGACTGATGAGATATATGGTCAATTGATGTCAATTGCAAAACTAGGGATTGGCTGGAGAATACTAACTCGTGGTTCATATGCTCGTCTGCGAGTTTCTGAAGATCTGCCGATGCAGTCTTACGAAAAATGGCCAATGAATCAGAAGACATTTCTTTTGAATAGAGTAGTCCAATTGTTTACAAACCAAATACCATGCCTAATCTAAGGTACGTCTGTTTTGAGGTGTTGAACGTACGACAACCACTAAGTCCGGATGGTTCGGGGTGACGTAATGGCTGTCTTAAATGCTCGCTGGAGCTACGAAAACAATTGCTAAATTTCCTTACGCTGTGTCCCAACTCACTTATCATTGAATAGCAAATACGAATCAATAATGAATTAAAATTTTACTTGCTAGTCATCTTAGACTTTTCCATAATTAGGTCTCATGACCAGGCATTCACGTTTCAAATCACTGATCGTATGCGAGTAGATTCAATCCCAAGATGGTTTAAAGGTATTTTTAAACCCCTAGTTGTGTCAGGATGTTGAGGAGGGTGTCATTGATATTCCAGACTGGTTATTATCAGTCTCTTGAAATTTGATATAAAGCCGTCTTAATTTGAGCTCTTGAATTTAAAGAGCCACACTTCATACAAGTCAGTTTGCTTTGGAGGGACCAGAAGAAGGCTTTGGATGATGACAATCATTGTACCAGTCAAGCGGTCGCATTTGATTTCATATTCTGCCGCGCACTATAAATCGTTTTGTTGTGGCAATGCTTCGTCGCTATCTGGCCAGAAGTCAGTGACATATGGTATCTTGGTATCGTACGAGCCCCTTTGTGTATGAATTCATAAGTGTTTTCCTTTTCTTTGGAATCTTTGGACCTAAGTCTACTATGAGGAAACCTGTATTCCTGTAGCTTAGTTGAAGCTATTTTTAGCGGTCACTAAACGATTTGCCCTGCTGAGTTAACTTAACATCCGCGTTTGAGATTCGAGTCTCAAAGAGGCTGGCAATACCCTATTTATTGCTGTATCTATTGAGACTTAATTCTAAGAAGGATAGGATATCTTAGCAAAGACGTCTTCAGTTCACAAAATGAGGATTCTCCAGAGATGCCCGATGCCGTTTTATCTGTATGGCATGATAGTTATCAGAAATTCTTCCCACGCGATTTATCACCAGGCTTTGTTAAATTCCACTGCATATACCATATCCCATTCTTCTCCAATTAATTATACATTATCCAATCCACAAAATGCGTTGCATACACTGTGGGCTGCGGATTACGAACATGATTTGAAAGGCGTAGATATTCGCCACGTAAGTTTGGAAATTTCTCTGTCATCGAGAGACATGTTCGCACATTATCACACAAAACTGTCTCAAAGATAGCTCACTTTCTGGCTAGACAACAATCTTTCCTCCAGTGTTCACGCGAGTCAATTGGCTGATCTTTCACTTCAAGATCCTCCTTCCACATACCAAAGCTTGACGATAACTTCATTAAGGCATAGAAGACTGGAAATGAAGTGTTCTAGGTTGGGGCATGGCAACGGTACCTTGAGAGACATTTGTAGCGCTACTAGTAAGACGGTAGGAAAATGCTCTTCAAAACTTGATCTTATCTAAAAGTTCTAGGAATCTTTTCAGAACAGGAGCTTCGAATAGATAGACTTCTTCACCCGAATAAATGTAGCTGAACAAATAAGTATCCGAAATTTCTGAGTTGATTTCTATGATGGTACACAGTTTGCGAACGTAGTTCTTTGCCAGATAATTTGAACCAACACATCTAGTGTTCTAAAGCTTACGCTTATCTTGAATTAACATGATTTGCCGTTTCCGATTCCTTTACTTCTGATAATTTCCCAGTTTCGACATCCTGTGCCTTTCGGAGCATAGCAGCATGCGCTAATTCTGGATGTTCCTCTTTCAGCCGCTTGAAGTTTCTCTCAGCATCCCAAACCCATGGAGTTCGAGCCGCGAATAAGAGGTCCATTTCCTCAAGCGTACGTTGGTTAGATTCTGGATAAAGCGCCCAAACCATTGGGATGGTAATCACGTTCGAGATAGCGAATATATAAAGGGTCTTCTCGCCAATAGCACTGAACATTACTGGGCAGAGAAGTGTCAACCATCCGTTTCCGATACTCCATCCAACAACGCCCCAAGCATTTCCCTTTGCTCGTACTTCTAGTGGAAAAATTTCGGCTGGGTAAAGCCAAGGTACAGTCAACCATGTGGCACCGAATACGAATGTGAAGATAAAGATCATGGAGGCAGCTGCTGCTCCATATTGGGCGGCTTTAGCTGTCTCGCCAGCATCAGTTGCATTGGTTCCAAGACGAGACAAGCCGCCTGCGAGGAACATAGCTATACCTTGGCCTACAGATCCCCAATACAAGGTCCATCTTCTACCAATGCGGTCGAGTGTGAAAACACAGATTAGAGTTGAAAACTATGGTATGCTGTTAGTTGCGAGCATAAACGCGTAAAACAAAGCACAAACCATATAGAATATGTTGTTGAGCCCAGAAATCCACTGTGACTTTTCGGTATTGAAACCAGCTATGCGAAATATGGTTGGAGCATCTTATTTGTCAGCGAGAATTCAGTCGTGCTGTCCTGATATTTGTTATCTGGAGCATAACTTACAAATGGTAACACCGGCAATACCAACCCACTCTTGCATGATTTGCAACCAGATGACAAGCTGAACTCTACGACCAGTATGTAAGTCACCTGATCCTTTACCAGTCAACATAGAGTAGTATGAAGTTCGATTCCCAGTCTCCTTTTCCAGCCGATTCACATTCCGAATGTCTTGGAATTCAGCTTCAGCTTGAATCTTATCCTCGCCTTCATCGCCTCGAAGTCTTCCAAGCACAAACCGAGCCTCCTCCTCTCGACCAACTTTCACCAACCAACGCGGAGATTCAGGGAACCACCAAACAATCCCGAAGAGAATAAGAAGAGGAATAATTTGAAAGGCGATGGGGAATCTCCATCTAATAGGAGAGGCTCCGTCATCAATGAAGGAAAGGCCGCTGAGGGACAATGTTAGCAAGACTTGGAAACTGGCTTTCATCCCACCGACTTACAACTCAAGCCAATATGCAACAACAACGCCTAGAATATTGAGTGTGAACTCAATGGCGATAAATTGACCACGACTAGTATGTGGCACCGATTCTGTGGCCCAGACTGGAACGATAGCATTCAAAATACCAGTTCCAAAGCCATTAATCAATCGGGCAAATATCATCCAAATATGATTTTGTGCAGAACACTGTAACGAGGCACCGAAAATTCCCCACGCTGCACCAATAGCAATAGTCTTGATTCTTCCCACCTTCTCACCAACCAATCCACCTCCAAGGGCGCCAACTAGGGTACCTAAGTAGTAGACACTGACAATACCTCCCTGCAAGAGTGAATTGGTGATAACGGGTGTATTTCTAGAGCCATTAATCGTCTCAACATGACCAAATCCCATAAGCTCGATGTAGTCCTTGGCATTGTTAACACCGCCCATCATCCCTTGATCATACCCAAAAAAGAAAATTGATAGGCCAGCCACACAATTGATTGCAACAAGCAGCCAGCGCTTTTGAAGTCTGTGTGATACATTCCACGAAGAAATCTGGTGCCCCATCACGACGGTGGCAGGAATTGCAAGCAAGAGAACAGTAATCAAGGACCTTAAGCTGTGGTACTTGGAACCATGAAAACGTTGCAGAGTTAACATACAAGAAGGATTTTAAAGAGTCATGTGTAGGAGGCAAGTCGTTACTTTCTATATCCGCCAAAATCGTGTTGGTGCCACGACTCGAGGGAAGGAGCTAGCTAGAATCGAGCCACGATCCACGATCCGCGAGCCAACAATAGTCCCACTACTAATAGCTTCCCCTTAGCTCCGCTCCCCGCAATCATACATTGCCTTGCCCCAAAAGAAAGTGGATTTGGTAACATTTTCATCGGCTGACCTTCCTCATAGGATTTTGTTCTATAATGCAAAAGACATCAATGATTCATGTGTCAGTCGGGTATAGAAGCATCCGGTTGCTTTCCCCAACTTTCAGAATTTGACCCTTCCCCTATATCACTCTTCATGAACAAAGGGTTTTAGTTAGGAAACATGGCATTTATGACTGATCAAAACTCATCAGTAGCAAGGTCGCTGTGCAATCTTGCTCAATCCCAAACAACTACCGTGGTGGATGAATGATTATCTTCTCGAATCAGATACCAATCCTAGAAGATCTGCTTCAGATGTAGAGAATCTGGATGGGAACAACCGACAATCCCGAGAGTGGGAGTATCATATATGCGCACGAATTAGGTACAGGCTTGGCATCATTTGGTATAGAATTTCGATTTTGCGTTCCCCTTTAATGGATTACCAGAAGGCTTAAATACTGATTACATCAAAGTTGTTCGCTAGAGTCGCTAGAGTAAAACACCCCACACTTGGTCCGTCATCTACGCCTCTTCCCAAAGCTTAATTCAATGCCATAATGAAAGTATATTTTATAGTGGTACAGTGCCTTGGAAAGTGGCCAACAAAATAGAATAAATAAAGCGAAAAAGGATAAGGCACGTCGAGATATAAGAAGCCGGAAACTTGGTAGTCCTGTCACGCTTCGTGACGGTACGATTAACAAGTTCTTGGAGGTATGATTTAGTGATTTTCAGAGTTATGAGTGTACAAATTTAGATTGAAATGTTTAATGCTGATTGTTCTGCGTTAAGCTTTGGTTATCAAATCATATAATTACTTCCTCATTTCATTGTTCAGATATGATGTATTACTTCTGTCAAATTTAATTTATTCTACACAATGTAAAAGAAAACCCTAAAAATTTCAACAATCTCCGCCTGGCTACTAGAGCCTGACTGATAATCAAGATAATTCAAATAACGAAAATTCATTTTATGCTGCTCTACAGTCCCCAATAATTCGACCTTTGATTGAGAGCAGGGCGGATGAAAACAAGTGAATGCTCAACCATTATCCCGTTGGTTGGATATATGGCGTTCCAAAAAAACATAATATTTCAAAAACATACTAGCAAATACCTGGTGATTGCCTCTCTCATGGTGAATTCAATTTTTTAAGTCTTATTCAGCATAAAACGTCTCAATTTGCAAGTTACGTGGCGTACGTGGCTGTTCTTACTCATACTAGTTATAAATTCAGTTGTGATGGACGCTTGCACTGCGCCGGCTTGGATACATAAATTAATGCAGGACATCGATGACACGATAACAGGTTGACTATTCAATTTGTTGAGTCCAAACAGTTAGGTAGACTTCACATAGTACTGATTACGCTCTAGGGACAAGGCAATTGGTTGGCGGATGTAGGCACAAGGAAATGCTTTGGCGGGTGCGAGGCCCGGGGGAATTGCTTAGGAGGTAGACTGTAGAGCATGCATCAATCACGAAGATGGCAGAACTGCCGGTGTATAGCCGGCGCGAGGCGCAGGGAGGTGATTTGGATGGCGTGTGCAGCCGGACGACACCCACCACATGTATTGAACCAACCACCCTTTCTTTCTACATGCAAGATACGGAAGATGAACATGACATGCAAGACGAACAAGACAAACAAGACACGCAAGAGAAGAAAGACATGCACGACAAGCCATACCTAACCTATTATAACCATCCACATATTCTAGCATATGCTGTGTGACAACATCTACACCTTCTGACATATGCTGTGTTCTGAACGTAGTATCACAACTCATCAAATTCACCCCGCTCGATATCGTTGATAATGAATTGCCTATGCACTCCCTGAACTATCTTGTCTAGTTTTACTTTCCTAGAAAAGGACTTACCTCCTCAAGAATATATTTTCCCAATTGCCCAATGTCGGAAGCACGCCTGCCTGGAGATTTTATTGTCGATGTAGCCAATCATGGACAAGAGCTGTCATCTTTGCTACTACTTCTGTTCTCATCATACGAGGTTAGGGTGGTTGCAGTCAGTATAGCCGCCTCGGTTACAACTTTAATGGATGTCGGGAATGAAGTCAACAAGAATGCCCAGTATTTCAAGGAAAACTTTCGCTCAAAATTCGAAAGTTCACTAACCACAATTACCGAGAAGTATGACATCGTCCGGAGAGCATGTGAGAAGGCTGCCTCAGAGAAAGTATCCGACTCCACAGATAGGACTGTGAACCATTCGACGAGGGGATTCAAAAAGCTGATGTGGGCATTTGGAATGACTAGATCGGAGTTCAACCAGTTTAGCAGAAGTCTTAGAGAATGCTACAAACCAGCACTATTACTGCGAAACATTGTGAATCTGGTTGTGCTACAGATCCATGGGCGACAGTGCGTGTTAACCTACGGATCCAATATCTCTTTGTTGTTGTCAGTTTAAATTACTAATTAAAAAGTACTGCAGGCGAGAGCTCACACCGGCCGAGCAAACCATCCTTTTTCGCTGTAAATCACGCATTCCCAAGTTTCTTGAAAGTCTTCGCGAGCATGAAATTGGTCCTATTGTCTCATTCAGCCTGTGCAATACTCTGAACCTGGTAAACATCACGCAGATTGTAGAAGCTGCTAGACCTGTGAACAAGCCAGAATCCAATTCCGACAACCTTTCCGAAAAAACAGTTATTGGCACAGCTGCCGACAAATCCAATGGAAATGTCAATTTCGAGGAAACTGAAAAGGGGTAAGCGGTATATCGTGTTCATGCAGAGAAATTTGAAGCTGAGAAATCATTTAGAATTGTTACAAAGGATAGCCAGCGGATTGAGATCGTTACAAAGCCAGAGAAAAAAGACCCAATCTATGAAATGTACAGAATTTCATACCGCAATTCCAATTCTCAAGTATGCCGAAGTTCCTCTAGTCTCTTTCATATCTCATTGAAGAGGGAGCGCCAAGAAATACAGAGTGTGTGGTGTTATGACCGGCTTTACACTAGCCAAGATGATCTTATCGAGTTCATCGAAAAACAGAAACAAACCAACGCCAAATACGAAGCCTCAAAGATGAAAAGCCTCCTCAACCCTCCTCCGTACTGTAGTGGGTCCTTGGACGCTATATTCAGCAAGAAACATAGTGAGCCCCAATCTCGGCACTACAAATGGTCTCTAGAATGTCTCATTTCCCAATCTAAGAAATCAGAACAATCTCGCTGGTTCCGTAAAGCGGAGGTTTCTCGACCTGATAGTTACATTGTGGTTATATGTGGCGAAAGTAGCCGCTCCTACCCACCCGTTACTCCTCAACCGCATCCTCGCTATCCACAACCACCAGGACCCTTTGCACAGGGAAGGCCTGTGATATCAGTTTTCCCTAGAATATCACAGACCGCGAAGCCACCAAAAAGAAAGGACGCAACTGAGATCAGACTAACACAAAATGAGTCTGAAGTTGTTCTCAATGACTTCCTAGCATCGTTCTCTACCTTATATGATGGGGTACCCGTTGAAAGTCGGGGATTGATATTGCGGGAGCTGGAACTTGACAATGGATATGATAGCGATGATTCAGACAGCACAGACTCCTCTGGCTCTTTGGCTGATGATTAGGAAGCTTAATTGTAAGCGTTTATATATCTTTTTTGCAACTACGGTGCGCAAATTTAGCAGGCACGGATTTCTTTTGATAGTTCGGATGATGTCTTATCTTAAAAATTGAAAATTGAGGTTATTCTGATTGAATTAAATCACATTGAGGACGAGGAAAAAATTTGAGATCTTAAAATCTCACAGAGAAGAATGTAATGAACTGGATCATGTCGGAATGCTCTCCACCTCCATGATCCAATACCGCTTATGGGAAACAAATTTCTTTAAACGGTCAGCAATACAAGATGTAGGCGAAGGTCGGTATTTCCCTTACGAAAAGTAATGTCTTGATAGTCGAATCAAATTATTCTCATAGCTTCAACAACACTGCTACCACCCAGTCAATTGATTTTGTATTTACCATCGGTGATACTCGAACAACCTTCGACAAACACCTAGCCCAGCTATATAAGTAGCGATTGAGATAATTTCCGCAACATTGAACTATTTGAAGTCTAAAACACGTATGTTCTTTCTATGTTATAGAGAACTACTATCTTTTGTCCCTAGTTTCGCCATTTCTACAATATCAACCCAATTTGGTGGCCGACATTGTGTATCGCCACATAGCTCCTCGACATCGATACCAAAACGCATAAGCGACTCCTCGCTCGCCCACTCCCCTGTAGCCATCAGCCCAACAGGCACTTTCTCTTTCATCTCTGATGCAGCAATTTCTCCCTCTCGAAGCTGTCCTTCCGGAATCAGGTAGCCAGCCGGCAAAGTGATGCTAGGCACGCCACAGAAATTCGCCATCCAAACATACTCCATAGATTCCTCGGTACGATTACCATCATTTATACCATGTTTCAGTTCAGCAGCCGAGCGGATCGGCCAACCTGCACATCCTGATGTGGGTGTCACGATTATCAGTCCAGGGTAAGTTTTCCAGAGCCACGCAAGATGTTGCATGAGCACACGACGCAATTTTTGGGCGAGCAGGAAATCGGTTGCGGGTGTGGTGCGGCCAAGTGCAAGCATGATTCGAATTCCTGCCGAGATACCACTGGTTTCAGGGAGTACTGTCGATGCATCCGTGAGCATTGTCATAGCGTGGGCAATACGGCCTTCTTTGACGAAAGGCATTTCTATAGGGACGATCTTGTAACCCTTTTCGGTAGCCAGACGCTTGATAATTGTAAGGCATAGGGCTTGAACTCCCGCTGTAGATTCCTGTAGCCAAGCTTCTGGGACGCCAATTATCCTAGGCTTTTCAACTTTTTGTAGCGGGATTTGGATGGCAGGTGGTGATTTGTGGAAGGGTGAACTAGGATGTGGCTGTGCAACGATAGAGTAAAGAGTTGCGAGGGAGCCCAAATCTGCTGCCATAGGAGCTTTGACTGCACAGGTGCTGGCGTGATTGGGACATGGCACAAAAGATAACCTGCTATGGGATGGTTTGAGGCCGACGATGGAGCAATATGATGCGGGAATGCGAATGCTGCCACCCCCGTCACTGCCCATGGCTATGGGAACAATACCAGTCGATACAGCATAAGCGGATCCAGAGGAACTACCTCCACAGTAGTATTGCTGGTTATATGGATTAATTGGAGTTCCGAATGTGGTGTTATTACCAGAAGTATCTACTAAGATTAGCAAGCACTGGGACGAGATTTATTGATCCAAAGATCTTACCCATTCCGTATTCGACCATGGTTGTTTTTCCCATGATAATAGCGCCTGCATCCTTCAGCATCTGGACACACCAGCTATCAAGTTTGGCATCGTCCGTTCCCTGACCTGCGGGTTTGCTGGCAGAGCCAAGAGTTGTTATGTACCCTTCTACGTCAAATTCATCTTTTATTGCTATTGGAATCCCATCAAGTGGCCCTATCTGACGCTTCTCTTTGTACCTCATGGTTGACTCCTTGGCGGCTTTCAAGATTAAGTCAACCTTGACGTTAATCCATGCCATTGAGTGCTCGCCTGGTGGTATTGTATCACGTCGAATAAGAGGAAGAACAGTTTTGGCGACTGCTAGCGGAGTGAGTTGGCCGGAAACATATAAAGATCTGTAATCGGCGACAGAGTATCTAAGAGTAGCAGTTGATCCGCTACTTGAGCGCGAAGGGTGGAGCTTCAAATCATCACCTTCATTGACATTGACATAGTTTTCTTCATGGTTTTTATCTATTTCATTTGCTTGAACAGGTCCTTGGAGTGGAACCACAGTAGGGTCGAACCGTGCTTCCGTTTCATCAAGATATTGCCTGATGTTTCGCAATGAAGCAAAGCCTGCATTTCTCCAGATGTACCGCCTTATGAAACCAACCCATTCTATTCTAAATGTGCCGCAACGATTATATTAGTAAATTGCACGGAATGAGAAGATATATGTGCGTCCAAGTAAGGGGTATTCAACTTGAAACTTACAAGTATACGGCGACAACCAGCACCCAGCCGGAAAGCCTAGGATTCTCTTTCTTTCGAATCTTATGGGGTACGTACGGTCTACTTAAGTCAATCGACCATCGCGTAGTTATCTAAGCAGAAGATTGTCACTACTCACGCCTGAACTGGCTCAGGGTAGAACAAAAAACTACCCCGGCGAGCCTGGGAGCCCATGTTCGGACACCAAGTCGCAATGACTTTTGCAAAGCAGAGTAGCGAAAAGGTGGAAGCTATAATTGCTAGATAGCGTGCTAGTTCTAAAGGCTGCTGAGTTCGTGTAATTGGAGAAACAAATTCTGAGGGGATTTCGAAATACGCGCAAGTTCGCTTGACGCCACCCCTGGTGGCGTTAAGAGTACAACCTACATGATATTTATAAAGTGACACCTCTAAGTCTTATAGCATTGACAATTTCGCGATTATTTGAGTAAGCTGCACAGGCCTTGATTTAAAATACACCTGTACTAAGACTCTCTTTTTGGTCTTCCGTTGAAAAGATCTTTTTAAACATCGAACCTTAATTATTCTCTACTTCTCTGGCCACTAATTACCCATCAGAACTATTTTGACGGGATGCTGCTAGACATTCCTCCCCAACGCTAAGTCGGACGCTGGAAAGGTCAGCAATTGCCCCCAGCGGGATATTTCAACGGCCAAACTGTACTTCTCACAGGCGGAATGGCTGGTCTTAGCTTAGCCGCTGCTATTCATTTCGCTCTTTTGGGCGCTCATGTTATTTTCACTTGTCGTACGCGGAGCCGGGGAGAGTCAGCGAAATGGCATATTGAAGAAGCTGCGAATATTTAGGGTAAATATAGAGTTAGCCTCATGATTTTAGACATGAGCAGTTATGCTTCATGCACTAAGTTTGTTGATGAACTCAAGAATCAATACACAGGATGCGGAGGGCTTGATGTGGTCGTACTGAATGCGGGTAGCATCAATTCTCATTTCGAAACAAGTCTCGAAGGGCTGGTAAGGCCGCTTCTAAATTAGTACTCACCCTGATGTTGGTCTAATTCTTTTTTAGGAACGAAACAATTCAAGTCAATGTATTAAGCACTGTTCTACTGGGTCTTCTCTTGCTACAGTGGATGAAGAGCGAAAGAAATAACCGTGAATCCTTGGCGCATATGGTATTCGTGACTTCGCGAGACCACTTGTACCCCAACATTAAGCCACAGCCAAAATGGGCTGAGCAAGACGGTAATTTACCTCATTTCAGCAGCAGAGATAACTAGCATGGTTGGTGGGACACTGAGCCAGACTACGCCAATAGCAAATTGCTGGTAATGTATGCAATACAAGAGATAAATAGACTGGCCATAGGGCCCGATCATGAGTAAGACCATACTTTATTATCTTTCCCATGTTAGGTTATTTTCCCACGTACAAATACTTAAATTCGTCACAGGCCACAAATTATTGTGAACAGCTTTTGTCCAGGCATGGTGAATACGGAGATTGGTCGCGCAATTGCCAGTAGGTCATGGTGGCTCAGGATTGGCGTACATATCTATTTACTTATCCTGGGTAAAAACACCCGATCATGGTTCCAGGAACTACGTCAGCGCTGCATGTAGGTCCAAAGAGGAGCATGTAAGTCATGGCTACAGTCCTTCGCATGAGTCGTTCGTGATCAACTGATTCAGTCAAACAGGGAAATTTTTCCATCGCCTGGTTGACGTATGCACAGTACCAAAAGTATGCGCTACTATATCGCGATTACCAAGCCATTACTTGCGTTGGCGTTCATTAGGAAAGCCATTCCCAACATGACAAGTGATGCTGGAAAGATCGTCCAAGCACTGGCTTGGAAAGAAATAATCACGGAATTGAGATCGAAGGTTCAAAGTTTCCAAGAATTCGATTTTGTATGAGCCGAACATCGAGTACGCTATAGCATGGGAGTTCAAATTGGGAAGGAGGTGGGGAAATCGCATTACAAAATATCGTGGTTATTAAGGGGAGACGTGGAGTAGAGATACTGCTGACCACGTGAAGAAGTAGGAAGAACATCTGATAAAAACAAGCGCTGTTGATTTTCTTTCATTGTGCATGCTACTGAGCATGAGCGACATTTTAATTTCATTGTAAACTCCAGCAGAGCCCCTAATACTTCAATATGGCGATTTTTTAACGTTAAATTGCACGGCTCTTGAAATAAACAACGCGGTTACCTTCGCGGCAACAAACGATATGGAATTGATGGTACTATGAACAAGGAAGGACTTTGGAAAGACTTGATGTTTCTTTCATAGTTAAAAATATCCACTACCAAAACTTTCTTAGTCATATTCATTGGTCGAAAGCTGTTCTTCGTGTTATGATGGATGTTAATGGTTGTGCTTGGTGAATATAGATTTTCATGTTGAAACTTTGGTATACCTTTATCGAGCCGACATGCAAGATTTTGAGAATTGCAGATAAGAACTGTGGTAAAATCAGTTTCGTTGCCTCGAGTGGCATGTGCGGCACGCCCTGACATTTCTCCATAACGGAATAGAGGATGTTCGAGACCAGTGAGAAAGTTACACCAACGAGATTGGGCGGCTGCTAAGCGAAAAAAAGTAAGCAAATCGCGGAATCATCGTTGTTCTAGTGCATCGCCGCCAATACTTCGTTCGGTTGCTCTATTGAATAGAGATATGATGATAAAGCCTATTCTAGGGTTTGCGGAGATTACCAGACCGCAGCTTGCTCATTCTAGGTCTCGTTGGCTTCAGAGGGCAGATTTAATTTGCTATGTTCGTGAATGGTTTAAAATAGAAGCCAAAGGGTTCAGCTGTGGCGCGATTCGCATTAATCTAGATCCTCAAAGCGGGACGGAATCGTAGAGAGGCTGATATTGCCTATTATCAGTCTCTCAACCACGTCGGGGCACTTAATTGCGAACAATTCCTCGAGACTTTCATTAATTTGACGCAGCCCTCTTACAACAAGAACCTACATTAAACTTTGCTCGTTTTATGAAGCTTCTCATTCGGATCCCCAAAGAGAGAATGGAAACGTTAGCTACCATGCATCTAGTCTACATCGGTGTTATATCGATGCTTTTAGCAAGTACAGTCCTGGCATCACCTGCTTTACCTTATAAACTTGCCATTCGTGTTGACCAAAGTCCCGTCAAAAGAGCCGACTTTGCTGGAGGCTGGCCTTTGGGAGCAAACACTTGCCCATCAGGAACAACGCAATGTAACAAGAACTTCGCCAGCCAAGTCAACCCAGCATGTTGTCCATCAGGAACAACATGCTTTGGACAAATGATTAATCCATATTGTTGCCCTACAAGTAAGAATCCTCCTTTATACGCCGAATTCTAGGCTAAGATCTGCCAACTTCAGATACCGATTGTGGAACTACGGCACACAATTTTCCCGTTTGCTCTGGTGCTGGAGAAGTAATGTATCGCTTGCGAGGCGAAGGCAGTAATGATTATTTTTGCTGCAAGGAGGGACAAATCGGCACCACTCCCATTGATGGATTCACAGGTATCTGTCGGGATAAGGATTCACCGCCTGCAGCGTCACTCCTCGCCACTGTAGTAAGTTGGTTATCATGATGGAACTCGGTTTAAATTAATGTTCTTCCAGGCTCCACAATACGGTGCAACATCTGTGGGTAGTAACCCAACTGCCACTAATGGTAATCTCTCACCATCAAATACAGGGAACAGTGGAGCGGCAAATACAGCAGATACCGGAAGTGAAATTGGCACAGCTGGGGCTGCAGGGGCAACTTCAACAAATGTTGTTAATAACAACAACAACGGCGGTGGCTCTTCTTCCTCCTCGTCGTCATCATCATCTAGTAACGCTTCCGCAGCTAGCTCAAGTTCTAGTCTTTCAGCTGGTGCCATAGCTGGTGTTTCTATTGCAGCAGCTGCAGTAATCGCATTGATTTTGACAGTCGGCTGGTTTTGCCGCTCCGGTCGTTTCCATGGTTTCCATTCCGGAGCTACACCGCATGCAGCTCCTATGGATAAGTACGATGACCCGAAACCAATGTACACGAGCTCCTTCGTTCCCACTAGCCCGACTGTAGTGGGACAGAACGAAGACGATGTGAGAGCAGCACGAGATTGGAAGAGCCCTGCTAGTCAGTACTCGGAACTTACGGAGTCAACTGTTCGAATGACTTCTCCGCCGCCTGTGGCATTAGTAGATAATCGAAGTGAATTGTCACCTTAAGTCGCGACTACTCGAGTTGGGATAGAGTTGGCATACTAGAGTTGTTCATCTTTTTTTTCTATACTAATCTTTCTATTTACCTTAAAGTACTCTTGATGTCAATAAGCAACAGTTAATAATGGTGAAAATGATAACTCGAACTACATCTCGCTTGTCTTTTTTTCCATTTCACCAGTTGCCTGCCTAACATGGGCTAATGTCATTATCATCATCATCTTCTTCGCAACTCTATCTTTCAAACCATTATCAGCCCGTTTCTAGCTCTATACCTCAACATGTCTTCAACGCTGTGACAATGTAAATGAACTGGGCTATGAACAATCTAGAAAGGAGAGTTCGTATTTGCTATTGAACATCGAATCGAATTCTAGGGAAAGCGTCAATAGGCAATTGATTTACGGGTGAATGTTTCATATAAACAACCAATATCATGATAAGCAGCTAGCCGGGTGATCGGATGACACATCACTGGAAGCGTGCGTGGGTCGTAGCTTTACAACCAGTTCTGCTTTATCATTACTTCTACACTCATCCCCAACGGCCAAAGTCAATAGAAGACATTACAAGCAATTATTACGGGTAGCGGTTGTATTAGAGAAATATCGAACATTAGTGAAAGTCGAGATCATCTTCCTTTTTATAAGATTGTTTACATGGTTAGCTGTCCTATCAGCCGCGGGCCGTCTACTCAAGAATGCATTGCACTCCTATATTCTAAATACTGCGCAAAGTATGCCCAAACACTTTTCCAACAACCCCCACTATAGTAAAGCTTATTGAGCTTCTCATTCAACCATAGTATACAACGACTTTTGACGCCACCGATATCCAAAACGCATCACAACGATAGGAATTGGTATTACAACCAAACACACACCCGCCAAGACAACAAATCCATATCCAAACCCTAGGGCATCAGTGAGAGCAGGGATCGCCAGAGGTAATAATGTCCCTCCTAGACAACGAGCCAGAAGCACCATGGTCATTGCAGAAGCAGAATAGAGCCCAAAGGCATCTACCAAATATGAAGCTAAAGGTACCCATATCATCATCATAACGAATCCAAGCGCAGATACTGCAAGGAAAAGAAAGTAAACAGGCCAGTGAACGTATGGTGTCCAGCCGTACAAAGCAATAATAAGTGGCATGACAATTGCTCCACCAATCATGAATGGTAAACGAAACTCAGGATGCGCAACACCGCCTCGAGACTTGCCCATATTGATATATAAGCTATCGAGAAACTTGTTGCAAATGATAATTCCGCCAGTTGCACCGAAACCTAGCGATATCAATTATTCAGATCCTGTAATAGGTATTTGCTACTTACTAAAGCTTAAGAAAGATGACCCTATCTCAGTTGGGGAGAAGCCATAGGTTTCTTTTAGAATACCTGGGAATGTTGTAGCTAAAATGTAGTAAAATGAGAACACAAGTCCTCCGTAGAAAGTAAATAATTGAAGGACAACCGAATCGATCATAACTGTGATTGGTCGGGTAATAGACGCTCGTAAGGCAGACCACCAACTCACTGTTGGATCGCCGCTGTCAACTTCCCACGCGCATCTAAAAGAATCATCTTGTAACTCTTTCCTTAAACGAGCTGCTCTTCGTTGCAAAATAGGAACTTTGTAGGTCTCGCGCAACAGGACAAAGAAACACACTTCACAGATCGTAGCGAGCAGTGCGCTTATCCAGAGAATTGTCCTCCATCCCAACGTTTCGGCGATAGCACCACTAATTGCAGGTCCAATAGCACCACCAAGCAAAGGGGCAAGCATAATTAAAGACATTGCCGATCCACGAGACTCTGAAGGGTACATATCTCCCACTATGGACGGGTTAAGAACATTTGAGGCGACTGCCAAACCAGTTAAGAAGCGCGAGAACACTAGTAGATTGGTGCTCTGGCTAGTAGCAGCTAGAACTAAGCCGAATATGAAAACAACGTTTACAGTATTGAAGACTGGGTAACGGCCATATATCTCGGACAGGGGTGCGATGAGAAGAGGCCCAGCGGCTTCTCCTAATTCCCACACCGTGACAAGTATAATACTAGCAGATTTGCTCTCTTTGCCTTCTAGATCAAAGACTATCTGTTCAGCAACTGGTACAATTCCGATACATGCAAATGTACTATATTTAGATCAGCTGTACTGCTGAAACAGGGTCTCTTAAGGTGGTGTTACACAGTGAAAGCCATGAAAGCCAGTAATAGAACTACGCCTTGCTTGTAAGCTCTTGACCAATCTAGCGGATTTTCTGCATCTCCAGCTGAATCAAAGTCAACAGTAGGCAGTTGTATAGTGCTCCTCGGCTCTGTTTGGGAATGAACACAGGCTAGGCCAAGTAAGGGTTCTGTTTCGTTCATGTTGAGCAGCCGCAATTTTTAGAAGAAGTAAGTACTTTTAACGTTTGTTCGGTACGAGGAGTGGTTCTTCGAAGATAGATGGATCAGTCACACAATTAAGCCCGAATCGCACGAAATTTCCTGGTGGTCCAAGAGTGGAGACAAAACTCTTGCCAAAGTCACGTGGCTTTTTACTTTACGGACCGAACCGATTTCACTATATATAGAGGATCAAGGCAATACAGTATCGCTGATAGAGTTATATGATTGTAGTGCCTTAGTCAAAATAAAGTCACAAAAGTCACATGTGCGTGTACTAGGTCCACATCTATGACATAAATTTATTCAAAAATGGTGGTTATATCAACATGCCAAGCATGCTTCCAATATTACAAAGGGTTACGTATTGCAATCAATATCGACAAAAAGGAATTCAATCCGAGTGAAGGCTTAAAATGATTTAGATAGATTTCAACCAAATCTCGATCACTCATTGTCTGCGTTGAGAATCACAGACTCCGCATCGAGGAGGACAATACTAAATCGACGTCAAACAAACAATACTAACTTTACAAAGAGCCATCTTCTTAAAGCAAACTTTGTTGAAAATTCTGCTTACATTACAGTGAAAAATAACTAAGCATTTTCTGAGCATTAGATTTCCAATCCTCACTGTGTCTCAATTTCAGCATGTCCGGGAAAACACCTTCATATGACAGTGGGGCAAGATTTCGCGATACCTGGGGTGAATCAAATTTTCACAATGTGACAGAAGATGACCGGCAAAATCGTGAGAAGAACGCAGACAAACTCAATGAATCTTATTACGATTTTATCACCGACCATTACCAGAGTGGCTGGGGAGACAAGTTCCATTTTTGTGGATATCAACCAGGAGAGTCATGGGAAGCTGCCCAGGCAAGACATGAGCACTATCTCGCTTTCATGACAGGTATTAAGCCTTGGATGAGAGTTTTAGATGTTGGATGCGGCATCGGTGGACCAGCACGAGAGATAGCAGTCTTCACTGGTGCTCAAATTGTCGGGGTTACTATCAACGAATTGCACGTACAAAGAGGCACCCAGTACAACAAGGAAGCCAGTCTCAGTGATCAGATCCAAATCGTCAAGGGAAACTTTCTCGATCTTCCGTTTCCAGATGAAAGTTTTGATGCAGCCTACGCTACTGAGGCTCTCTGCGGCGCTGGCAACATGACCAAAGCTTATAGTGAAGTCTTCCGTGTTTTAAAACCAGGTGCACTGCTTGGCAATCTAGACTGGGTACTTACACCACAGTATGATCATTCAAATGCAAAACATCGCAGAATCCGCTCCGAGATCGAGCGTGGGGGTTCTGTGCCATCGCTCAGCACTGCAGAAGCACACAAAGCGGAGCTCCGGGCAGTTGGCTTTGACATTCTCGTAGACCAAGACCGAGCCCTCGCCAAAGCAAATCCAGTTCCCTGGTGGTATGTATTCTCACACATAGTCTTTCGTTCGTATCCTTAATGAAGCCTAGGTTTGCGCTCGACGGTCGGCATGCGACCACCATAGGTGATAAGTGGGCTTCTTTCATGCTCAGCGAAAGAGCTTTCAATTTTGTCTGGTGGATTTTCAAATTGATGCATTTGTTGCGTCTAACACACTTGTCAAGAATGGAAGCCCTTGACACCGTTGCAATGTGTGTTTATTCGTGCAGAGATGGTGGTAAAGAGGGGATATTCAGCCCAATGCATTTATTCCTCTGCAAGAAACCAGAGAAGAACAAGGATACATAGGAAGTTGTGTAGCAAGATACAAGGTAAAGACTTATAAAGTTTTGGGAGCTTTATAGCATCTATGTGGAGCGGCTATTGCCTTTTTAGGTTGATTTAATCTTTGCTGATATTTTGTCAACGATCGAAATTCGAGTGTCAAATTACAACATATATGTCACGCCTGCAAGGAATAACATGTTTAAGAACAAATATATGAAATTATGATTGAACATCAAAGTGACTTTGCCTTATACGTGGATCATCAAATATAACGGTGCTTCGCTAAGGCTGCTGCCGAGCGCTCTCTAGACGACATTCCACTAAGTATCAAAGTTTGACATTGTGCTTAGATGTCATGAGCACTTAATTGAGCTGAGTCTACTGTATCATACATCTCTATTGTCTATTTACATACTGGGCTTATACATCATCAGTTGGAGAAGAGCTATATTAAACACTTTCGGGATTGATTTGATCTGCCCCGAGGACAATGGACGTCATCCATCCGTACCCAGTCAGCCTGAACTATCAGCAGTGTTGACGATGCAAGACAAAATGTGATAAAGAAGATCTCTGTTCAGCTTGTAGCATCTCTGCACTTGTAGCACAGTACAAAGAGCTCGTCGGCCACGTGGTAGAAGTATGTTGTGGCTTCAGGGGCACCCACATCGCCAATAGTTAGCTATACCTGTTTCTCTCCCTACGGAGAGCTTCCTTCCCTAGACTTATCAGAATACATTAATCAAGCATTAATCAAATGCCTTCAAACCCGCAAAACCGCCTTGTTTCCAAATTTACCTTCTCCCATAAGCTATAAAGGTTTGAGCAGTTGATGGTCGGATGGTCCCAAATTTTCTTTAACCTTAGGGAAAGAGAAATGCTTCAGCGTTGACAATGATATATTATTACTCTTTAGGCGGCAAGGTTCAATTTCTTGGAACTACATGAATCCAATGTGTTAGAAGCTTCTGTTTCAGTAAAGTGAAGTAATAAGCAGGCTTTCAAGCCATAGTATCTAATTTCCACGTGAGAACAGTAGTAAGTGTCAGATTCTATACACTCGACTAATGTCACAATATGGAAAAACCTGTTCCAAGTATTGTTTGAGATATTTCAAGAACATAACTTCAGGAGTGCGCAGCGAAAGCCTTCTCCACTGCATCTGCCATCTCTTCCAGTGTCGTATATGTTGCACCTATATTCACTTGCCCCTCCACATCCTTCAACTGCAGGCCCATAGAGCCCTCATGGGCGCCTCGTGAAATCCACACGCTAGGGGGGAATCCAAATTTCGTAACTGGGACATGATCATGTGATAAACTCTGGGCTGTGTGTAGAATCTGCTCTTTCTCAAGACCGAAATCACTCTTGATATGTTCGGTCATATAGTCAAAATTGTTTTTATCTGGTTTATATGTGCCGATATCCTCTGCTAGATAGATGGCATCAAATTTCACGCCTTGAAGAGGTCCATCGAGTGTATCATTGAAGGAAGCTCGATCACAGTTGCTGAGTGGAACTAGTTTGTAAAATTTCTGTAGTCGGTTCAGGGCAGAAACAGTATCTGGGAAAGCATCCCACTTTCCGATTCCACCACCAAAATCAGTAGCTTCCTGTTCAGTAACTTCGACTTCTAGACGAGCAGCAATATAATGGAAAACTTTAGCAAGGATAAGAGGATAGTTCATGCTTGGGTTTTCAGCTTGATACTTTGATTCTCCGTCCCGAAAGGTTTTGAGGAAGATTGTCTTGGCGTTTTGAACGCTTTTATCCCAGAGAGCGCTGGTAGGAGGAAGTCTTCCAAGCAAGGGAGATAGTTGCTTAAAGATACCAGTTTCCCAGTCTATAAGTGTCGCGTACACGTCAAATGTCAAGACCTTGGACTTCGTGAGATCAAATGCCATGATGTCCCTCACAAGGAGAATAGCTGCAAATTATAAATGGTAAAGGGATATAGATGTCAAAACCCTTACTGGAGTACGAAGGCTAACAGTCAAGTTGAATTTTTTGAATTCGAAATTCCGTCTGTCAGTAGCGGAGGTTTTTTCTTTTATTAATAATAATAAAAGGAAACATTTGGAAACGCGGAAGATGTGTTCAATCATAAGCGAGAGGTTCCTGTTCTACGTCATCTCACGTGTTTAGTCAGTGAGTTGGTAGATTACTGTCAAGCGCCCTTCTTTGAACTTTCTCTTGATAGTTTTGTTAATGAATACTAAGTTGCCCTTCTTGTCTTGCATCTTCCAGGTCCTTTTTTTTAATTAAACAATAGTACACCAAATCCGCGAGCTTAGACTCAGGCTCACTATCATTGTGCGTGAAGAACAGAAAAAGATGACACAGTTAACGAGATTAGCCATTTGATTTGCTCTACAATAGTAGCAGTTATCAAAATTATCGTTATTAAGCAGCCAAAGCATCTTGGATTATGCTCAGCATCGCGATTACTTTCTCTTCTTCAAGCCGACGAGCAGTAATGGACAATCCAATGAGAGCGTTTTTGTGGTTTTCAGGGTTTCCATCTGGAAATATCAATTATTTACTACCAAACCGAGCGCCGCCAGGAACAACTTACAGTAGTCCATCACCTCCTGATCCTTTTCGGAAATTGGTAGCCAGTCTTTTGGTACGATGTCCTTTTCAAGGTCAACTTTAGTGACAGGGAATACGCCAGCGGTGAGATCCAAAAGAGGAGCTAGAGTGCCCCAATGATACTGAAAAGAAGTAAGTTTAGATTGAGTAATCCCAAAAGTTGAGGAGGTAATCTTACTGGGTACCCTTTGTCATGTCTGATAGCGGGAAACGGGGTGCTTGGCATAATGAGGCCATCAATTGGACGTCCAGTGCTTGTCTTAGATTGAGTCGCTTGCCAGCGCTCTAACCAAGCAGTTTGGAGCAATGTACGTCGATTTTGAATTTGCCAAGTTTCAAAAACGGACATTGGTTTAGCATCCTTTGCACTATGGCCCAGCCAATTCTCAACCGTTGGTGGCAGTGGCTCGCCAGATGCATCGGTGTCTCGTCGAAATTCTTCACCTCCATCGGCAGACCACATCTTCTCAATAATTTCAGCAGACTCTGGATGTTCTGTAGGTAGATAATCAATCACTTCATGGCCAGCAGCGAGGAGTGCCGCTTTAGTGATTTCCATAGCACGTCTTAGTGGCGGAGTTGGGGTGACATTACCATCACCCATTCCAAATCCAAAGCACAGCTTTTTGGGAAGATCCTCTTCTTCCGTCCGCCATGGAATTGGAAGCGTTTGAGGGTCCAAAAGCCAAGGTTTCTGAGCAGCAACACTGGACATAAAGAGTCGAATATCTGCAGGTGATCGACACATCGGACCGGCAGAGGATCGTACTGCTTCCTGGCCCATGTATGTATTTGCTGCACGCTGGTAACTAACACGTCCATGCGAGGGCCGCAGTCCATAGAGACCAGTAAAAGAACAAGGATGTCGAATACTGCCACCAATATCTGTACCAACACCTATAAAACTTCCACGAAAACTCACCAAAGCTGATTCCCCACCAGAAGAACCACCACTGGTCAGATTACGATTTCTAGGATTAAGGGTTCGCCCAAATACATTATTGACGGATTCTCCCATCATGAGCGTGGCTGGTACATTGGTTTTGATGAAAGGAATAGCTCCAGCTGCGCAAAGTAAAGTGACAATGGTCGAGTCTTCCGACGCTGGCTTATCTGTCCATGAGATGTAACCGACACTGGTGTCTAGTCCTTTGATGTTGAACTGATCCTTGAAGCTTATTGGAAGGCCATGCAGCGGACCAATCGTTTTCTTTTCTTTCAAGAAATGCTCATCCAATATTTTGGCCTGAGCGATTGCATCGTCAAAGAATATTTCTGTCGCACAATTAACAAGTTGTTGTGCAACCGAGGCTCTTTTACAGACAGCAGTCATTACTTCCTCCGCTGTCCACTCTCCTGTAGCAATTCTCTTAACAACTTCAGAAGCTGTTGACTCCGTGATTGCAAGTTCACTAGATGTGAAGAATCCCGAGTTCACAGGCCAATCTTGCACATCAGGAGTATCCTCTGATGGCATCAATTCTGAAGGTATCTTCCATGACTCTGGTATTTTGCTTGCACGCTGGGCACGCTTTGCCTGCGCGATTACAGTCCATGGGGCCATTATTCAAATAACGTGGAGGTTCAATTCCAGTCGAGTCAAGAATAATAGGAGCTTCTGTCTTTTTGTTAATCAAAGGAAGCGTACGGACGCGGCGAAACGGAAGTAGTAAAGGCTAATTGGTGGCGGGCAACCTTATGGGCCCAATAGACGGATTCGATTGGAGAGTGGGATGGGTATGATCGCCCCTTTTGTCTGAAGTTCGATTATTAATAAACGCATGCGCCCGTGCCCTTGCCAAGAATCTACAATCTAGTGTAAGTACTATAATATCCTTTTTCTTATCTATTATATCGGAATGCCTTTTCCGAAGAGTCCTGTTATTTTAAGTATTAGCCCAATTAAATGCAACTATTGGTAGACATCGGAATTCAGCTAGCCGTTATCTTGCCCGGTCTTTAATGGTTGTTGTTTGTTAACCCTGGTGATTAGATCACATAAAGGCCATCATGGAAGCTGATAAGCTGATGTTTGAGCTTTTCGCTGTTTTGTGGCTCGTTCCGTAGTAGCCACTTCACTGAGTGCTTATTCACCTTCATAGAACATTGAGCGCTATTATCAAATATGTCTTCCACCGTTGAGAAGCCACCATTACCCCAGGGCGTTGCCTACGGGGTTGTAATAGGTGTGCTCATCTATATATGAAGGCCAAAGAAGGGATCTTTGCTTACATAACATTTAGGCTTTGGTATCGTATTCGCATTAATGATGAATGCCATCACATGGATTGGCAGAAGATATCTACATGAGTCTACGGTATGATGAACTCGATATGCTTCTTTGAATTCTGATGAATCTTATATTAAGACATTTCCAGGATACGCAAATGCTTATGACAGCAAAAAAGAGTGTCAAGACTGGATTGGTAGCGTCGGCTGTTGTATCTTCCTGTGAGTACTTCCGTTGACATACATCGTTAATAAGGCGCTAGACTGATCTATCTTAGGGTGCTATGCTGCAACTATTTTGAATTCAGTTCGGTTAACATACGTATTCGGTTTTGCTGGCCTCTGGTGGTTCGTTTCAGGAGCAACATGCCAGATTGTGTGTTACGCCATCATGGCAATAGAACTCAAGCGTAGAGCTCCACGAGCCGTCAGTTCCCTTGTTTCACCACCGTAAAGATTTTCTACTAATTTATACATAGAACACAATCCTTGAAGCAATTCGGATCCGCTTTGGAAGAAATGCTCACCTAATATTCTTCTTCTATGGTGTTTCGGTCCAAATACTAATTACCGCTGCTCTGCTGTTAGGAGGCTCTGCAGCACTGACTGCGACAACTGGAGCGTCTACAATTGCAATGAACTATCTTATCCCAGTCGGTGTTGTAATATACACTTATCTCGGTGGACTGAAAAGTACCTTTCTGTCAGATTATATTCAGTACGCTCCCCTCTATCACTCCAATATTTCTCAAATACACACACACTCTAACATAACCTGGTCAACCAGTACCGTTGTTATCTTCGTGATACTTCTTATTACAATGTTCAAAACTATGGCCTCAAGCTCAGTACCTATTCTTGGCACACCAGGTATGATGTGGGATTTATTGCAACCGGCGGCTGTTGTTACCCCTGCCCTTGGAACAAAGGATGGCTCATATCTCACCATGGAATCTGGACAAGGACTCTTGCTTGCAGGTGTTATCTTAGTCTCTGGCTTTGGATCTGTCTTCGACGATCCATCTTATGGACAGAAAGCCATCGCTGGAGAAGCCAGTGCTGTCGTTAAGGGTTACTTTTATGGAGGTAATAATTATCTTTACCTTTTTAAACAGTCTCTTAACTAGTACTTAGCATTTGCGTGGTTTTCAATTCCGCTTGGTCTTTGCTCTACAATGAGCTTCGTAGCGGTTGTGCTTCAGGACACAGAATACTGGCCGACCGCAGGTGGGGTGACTCCTTACCAGATCAACAATGCATTGATTTTGCCCTTGGCTGCTCAAAGTGTCATGGGAACTGGAGGAGTCGTCGCTGTTGTCCTTATGGTAAGTTTATAATGAAAACCCCTGCTAGAAGATCTTGATTACTAAAGCTGCTAGGTGTTCATGGCTGTGACTTCGTCGTTCAGTGCTGAGATTGTGGCACACGCTTCCATTGTAACTTACGACATATATCTCCCATGTAATTCCAAAATCAAGCACTATTTAAACTTTGACTAATGAATCTAGACATCAATACAAAGGCCACAGACAAGCAATTAAAACTTGTCTCTCACCTGAGTCTCGCCGGCTTCGCTATCTTTTCATCCTCTTTTAGCACTGCGCTAAACGTGAGTTTATTTTGGATAAATTATGTTGGTTCTCTCTTGTTTCTGAAGCTAATTTTTCGATAGGCTTCCGGAGTCTCGATGGGCTGGATCTTAGAATTCATCGGCGTTTTTGTTGGCTCAGCTGTCATACCCATCACCCTAGCGGTAATGTGTTCACATGTATCGCCGTACTTTATGACATACGCTCCACCAGTTGGAAGTCTTTGTGGAATCGCAGCTTGGCTCGCCGTCACCAAAGGAATGTATGGTACGATCGACATTGACACAACGTTTGAGAATTGGTCTATGTTTGCAGGCTGTTTGGTCAGCTTAATGGTTCCAGTGCTCATCTGGGTCGCAATGCGTCCATTTGTGCCCACGCCATATAACTGGGACCACTTGCTTCTTATGATTCCCCTCGAGCCACGTGGTGGAGATGTGTTTTACACTCACGAGGACAATGAAGAGCTAGGATCAGACTGGGATGCACAAGAGCTAGCTCGAGCCTCCAAGATGGCAAAGATAGTATCTGGAGTTCTGTGTCTTGTTTTCTTGGTCATCATTCCGTTTCCGCTATACGGCACTGGATATATCATGTCGCGCAAGTTCTTTACCGGCTGGACGATTATTGTCTTCCTCTGGAGTTGGTGCGCGGCGCTACTTATTTGGCTCATGCCTGTTTGGCAATCTCGAGGACAGCTCATCAAGATCTTCAAGGGGGCGTTTGGTGGAGGTGCGAAGGGCGTGAACAATCATCACCAAGCAGAAGTCATTGAGGGAGCAGAGATACAACCGACAACCAAACCTGAAAAGTCGTGAGTCCAGTGCATGATAGGGTCTGATATACAGTGAAGTTAAGTATGGCTGGTCAGAGAGGATTGAACTTAATGATTACGGCTATTGTTTGGGTATTAGGAACAGAACATATAATATATGAAAATGCAATTCGGTCCCAGAATCGAAATGTGGGTTTTCGAATTTATGTTGGGAAGCTTATACGGGCTGTCCATATTTCATTATTTTCATCAAGGCCAATCTTCTTTGCATAGAAGTAACAAACATAGATATTCGATAACATGGAAACGACAATTGAGCTTCTAATTATAGTATGAATTTCTGATTACAATGTGTAAGCTCTATATGGGGAATTCAAATGCCTCGCTTTCTACAATATATGGCTGCTACTACCCGTGTGGCACCACAATACATCAGCACCAACATAATCATATAAACATTAAAAGTTGCCTAAATCAATGGCCCACAACATAGTACCACCATAGCAGAAGTCGTTTCCAAAGCCTTTCTTCAATGCAACAGTCTCGGCGTCATCGTAGGCAATCCATTGATCGTCAAAGGTAATTTGTTTAAACATACCAGAAGTATTAAGCTTTGGGGTGAGTTTCTTTGATGAGATGATGTCAAAGATATCGAAGTTCGACACTACTCCACTGCTGCCTCCGATACAGGCCCCGGATTTACTTGGGCCTTTGACAGCACAGTTGAGGCTGGAACAACTCGTACCTAGGTTCAATTAGCAATAAGTCCACATACTCTATAATTAAAATTGACGCTTACTAGCAAGTGTAAAACCTCTTCCATAGCTCGCTAAACCAAGGTTGATCTTAGCAGGATTGATACCAGCGAACCAAAGCGGCAAAGCATGCTCAGCGGTTTTGACCACGTCGGTATGGGCAGAAACTGTTCCGTCAGGATTCTTCTGGTCATACGCCATAAATCCAATAGAGTCAAGAAAAGGCTCCATTCCCTTGGCATCAATCCAAAACATATCTCCATAGTCAACGGGGAAAGCTATACTGATTTTGAATGCACTGCCAAATGAAGCGCTCATCTCCTTCACGAGTGCCAAGTAGCCTGCTTTATCACCATTGCTTTGAGGAACCTCCCAGTCAAGGTCCACACCTTGGAATCCCCATTTTGTCATGAAGCTTTTTATTGAAGCAATAAACTTGGCTCGATTGCTTTGGCTAGACACCATTGAGCTCCTATAAACGCATGCGTTAGCTGGCGATGAAAATAAAGACTGAGACAATTTCTTACCAAGGTGTTGTGGCTCCACCTCCACCGACAGCGATCCAAGTTTGGAGCTTGCTACTTTTGAGCGCAATGAATTTAGGGAAAATGGCCTCATCCGCAGACGTTGAGATTACATTGAACGAGGCATCAAAGCTGACAAAAGCATAGTACAAATGGGTGAATTTTGACGTGTCGATTTTGGTTGTTGGAACAGCATGACAACCTCGAGCTGACGCATCAGCTCCTCGATAGTACCCAATGGCTCTCCCATTAGTGGTACCGGAGGTCTTGCCGCACTTCTTGGGAGATGGTGTAGTGCAGCTACCGAAAGCTGATTGACAAGACCCTGCTGCGCAGTGGTCTGGGGTTGTCTGTAAATATAAATATTAGTAGTTAATAAATAACAGAAGTCATAACAGTGTTGCCTTGTTCATGGTAATGATAAATCAAAACTCGAACTCTCGAATAGTGAAGCATGTGGATCGTAACAATTACAGAGGAAGGGAGAGATTTAGACTTACACCACAGAAATTCGAAGAACTACAGCACACGTTCATGCCACACTTGATGTTCGTCGCACTGCCGCACATAGGAACCTCTCGAGAAAATATGTTTGCCGGACTGGTATCTTCAGGCTGGACTGGTAGACTAAGCACTCCAAAGGCTAAAGATGCCAGTACTAGAAGCTGCTTTCGTGCCATTGCGGTTCTATCTTATTATATTGAAAGTTGCTGTAGATGATAGAATGGCTCATCTTCAACATTTCGAGAAAGCTCGGGCTACTTAAAGACCTTGGGTTCCTTTTTCTTGCCCCCACACTTTGCATAGCCTGTACGTAGATATCCCATATCATCGACAACATAAAACAAAGATGATGGAGGAGACAATAGCATTAGTTTTACTGGTAGGTTCGTCAAATGTCAGAGTCTAAGTGCCCGGAGGTCAGACTAATAAAGGCATAGTGGGTCTAAGGAGATATTGATTCAGGGGTGGACCTCGTGTATAGCAACATAATCCAATTATAGGATCAAGCTAGCCTCAATATACACGATCCGTCGTGTCCTACTCGCCAGATCTCACCAGGGCTCACTACTGGTTGCTCGCTAAATACAACGCTCAGGCACTAGCCATTACTTACATTACTCATGCCAATATATGGTCCGAATAAGATTTCAGTGCTAACTGGTCACAGCCATCCTAAAACTTATGAACTAAGGCGGGGCAGCCGAGGATGGCAACGGACGTTCAATTCTCAGTTGCAATACTCCACGATATTCACGGTGTGGCTTCACCTGAAACAAACCCAAATCTAAACCTCCTAATGTTTGACATTTACCTTACGGCTTCACCGTAGAGTTAGCTAAATTTTGACCACATGGCTTCACCGTCGCGTTAGCATTGCCTAGTGGTCGTGAACTACAGTTTGAAACAAAGCAGTGTCTGTGTACTTTTTGAGTTCTTCATGGTCAGGTCCTGTGACCAATTTCCTCTTTTTGTGCATCGCATTCGCTCGTGAGGAAGCTTACTTACTGATCTTCTTCAGGCACTTAATCACCCTGAGTGAGATTTCCTTGGGCTTAGTCAACTGACTCACCCAGGGCAGCCCCCTAAAGCACCTTAAATGGATCCCTGTACTATGATTATAATACTCTCCTTCTTTAGCTGATTGTACTTGGATCATAGTGATATTCTCTTCTTTCAATAAATTTATCAAATCTCGAAATTAATATCTGTAGAGCTTAATAACAAGTGCATCCAAGAAATCCGAGCACTGAACCATTTAAAGCTGCCTAAATGGCCCCCTTAAATTTGATGTTCTCCAGATGCCCCATACGCAAAGTTGCATTCATAGGTTGAGCAATCAGCCAGCACTCCTCCATAGCGTGTGGTGAGATCTTACAAACCACCTTGTTCATCGCCAGCAAGCCATTGACATGTATGCTCAAGCCGACTAGGTTGTCAGACATCTCGATTCACTCCGTCTCATTAGTCCCTCATTTCTCGAGAAGAAAAGCCGCCTGCGCCGTCATGGCTACCTGGCGCATCATGACCCTTAGCGATATCAAAGAGGTTCTTCGCGTTGCCGACAAAGTCCATCCCGATCTTCCAGAAAGCGAAGCCATGTTCACAGAGCGCGTAAAGCTCTTCCCAGAAGGTGCCCTCGTCCTTGTGGAACGCAGCGAGGTCTGCGGTTATATCGTTTCGCATCCTATCCGCAACCACCAGCCGCCCACGCTGGATAGCCTGTTAGGGGAGATCGCTTGCGACGCAGACCAGTATTACATTCACGATCTCGCGATGCTGCCGAAGATGCGTGGACAAGGCCACACCGTGGAGTGTATGAACCAAATTCTCGGGGTGGCCGAGCGCTATCCGACAGCATGTCTGGTCTCTGTCTATGGCACCACTCCATTCTGGAATCGCTTCGGCTTTGTCGCTGGTCCAGTTGATGGGGTTTTAACCGAGAAGTTGCGTGGATATGGAAAGGAGGCAATCTACCTCGAGCGCCAGAACACTTCGTGATGGTACCGTTTGACTCACATTTTTAAGCTCTGTATCTCGGGCAACGGCCAAAGATGCTATCCAAGGCCAACGAAGCCGGGCCTACAGTTGCGGTTCCTGGAACATATTTGTATCTGGAATCTAAGTTGTTACCTGAACACAGTATCGAATGACTTCCATGTACTGTTCTCTGAAGTCCTAGGCAATGTGGATTTTACATAGAGGCAAACTACAGGATATTGTCTGAGCACAAATGGCAGAGTTCTTCTAACACTGAACAGCGAATGGCTCATATGAGAAAGCCGGCCTACTTTATTGTAACAAGATTTGGCTCGTGACTAAAGCACATATGTTCTATTCGATAAGCATCATGCAATACATGGCACTAAATCTGGAAGACTTCAACTGTTCTATAAAATGGAAATATCCCAAGCGATGCACTGATAAGAAAAAGTAATCAATTCGCAGTATCAATCGCAGTGAGTGTTGTTTTTGCTTGGAGAATGTCTTATTGTGAATTGCAGCGAGCGAGTGGTTGAGACAGTATTTGTTCACACTGCAAAAAGTACTTGGATTGTATCTCAACATTACCCATGCTATATATGTATGGAACCCCGATCAGTACACAAAACAGAGACTCATTAGACTTGTGCACATAAATTTGGTGCTGTTAAGCTTTCAGTTGGCAGTATCGAATAAGTCGAGTTTCTACAGCTAGTATATCCAGTCATAAAACTTATAAGAATTTATAGCATTCCGGATCGATTAGTCGTTACATTCATAAACTTTCAGAGACACAGCATTGAATATGCCCAATTACTATCACTAGGTCTCAGTTTCAAAGGTAATAATTTCTTTTCCAGACAGGTGGCTAATGTCAATCTCCTTGAAGCTAAAACGCACCAAATGGCGGCAAGCCCATGCAGGTAACCAAAAATCCAATACTTCCAAATCTGCGTATCCTCTAGAACCCCCCGCACCCGTTGTACCGGGAATGGCTAAATGCCAAGCAGATGAAGCATCATATCGAGATCGCGGGACGAAGGAGAGATGGAGTTTGTTAGGATGTTATGTCAGTTAATTAGGCGTTCATTGATTGTATATCAAGCATCTAGCGGACCAAGTATGTGTTGAGGAGATCATCACTCGTTCGGCGGGCAAGTCAATAATTGAGACTGCAATATTACCTAGGTTGGTACGGTAGGGTGGAATCAGCTCCTCCTCGGTTTCCACTTTACAATTTTGTACCTTGTACTTCTTGGCCAGCTTCCGATCGCAAAAGCTTGAAGCATATCTTAGCAAGGGGAATCTCTTGGAGGATAGAGGCTTACCTGCAGCAAAAATATTTCATTCATGGACAGATTAATCCGAGGTTGATCATTGGGATTGACCAGGATCGACCAAAAACGGCGGTGGAAAGCGGGGCTCGTATTGAAGCGACATCTCTAACTTGAAACCGCTGGGGAAACTTTGCTTTACCAACAACATGATATTGAGGCACAAATTGACGTTGCCGATGCGGCTCCTCATCTCATGTCTCCTCTTGTGCCTGGCAATCTCCTCGACGAATGCCTCTGCAGGCGACCGTCTGCCTGCCTTCAAAGAATGCGTTAAGGTAGCTCTCCCTTTCTCCATCCCAGAAACACACCACTGACACCACGCAGGTCTGTCAGCGCGAGAACTGCTCTCCAGGCCAGAAAACAGCTATTCGTAAGCCTCCTGCATCCTCCATAGGACCTAGCTAACTCGTGCTAGCCCTCATTCATCAACTCCTCCTCTGGGACTGTCCTGCCGAATGCGACTACACCTGCCAGCACATAATCACAGAGGAGCGCGTTGCCAGATCCGAGCCGATTGTCCAATTCCACGGGAAATGGCCCTTCTACCGTTTCATCGGCATGCAAGAACCCTTCTCCGTCCTCTTCTCCTTCATCAACTTTGCCGCACATCAAAATGGCCTGCGAAAGGTTCAACAGAGCATTCCTTCCGAGTACTCGATGCGGAGATACTATATCCTGTTTGCATACTTTGGAATGGCTGCCTGGATCTTCAGTATGATTTTTCATACGAGAGACTTCCTGGTGACAGAACAACTGGATTACTTCGCGGCGGGTGGTAGTGTGCTATATGGGCTCTATCTCGCTGCGGTTCGTATCTTCCGTCTCGATCACGACGACAGCAGGACAAAGTCGATTCTTCGCGCCTGGACCGGCGTTTGTTTCACGCTCTACGCTCTCCATGTTCTCTACCTCAAATACTATGACTGGGACTACGGATATAACATCATGGCCAATGTGGTGGTTGGAGTGATCCAAAACACAATGTGGAGTGTGTTCAGCTATCAGAAATATAAGAAGAATGGCAGGGCCTGGGCTATGTGGCCAGGCTTTACGGTCGCTTGGATTATGCTAGCAATGGGATTGGAGATTTTGGACTTCCCACCGCTGTGGGGATACCTGGATGCGCATAGTTTATGGCATCTGGGCACAGTCGGACCAACGATGTTGTGGTACAAGTAAGTTATCTAGCTACCGGATTGACGGCTTTTGCTAACAAATGCGTAGCTTCCTGGTGAAGGATTCGCTTGACGATATTGCTGGGCAGAAATCAAAGGCGTAGGATATACACAAATTACATAAAATACCAGAGACAACTTTAATGATAATTTTTAATTTAAGAAGCAAACTCGTGTTCTTACGGCCCTCTCACACTATAGCGTGACATCATCGCATCTCCGTTATTATATGAAGTCCCCTATCCCACTGTATTACTACTTCCAGCTATCGTCGTACTCTTTAGATATATCAAGGTTTTGTTACCAACTCGATTTCCCATTGATAAAACCTGTTGCTTGCTTGCTGAGGAGACTTTATGTAAGTTTTCGGCATCGATACCATCTAGCCACCTCAGACACCCCAGCCATCTCAACTGAGAGCGGCCGTAAACGACGAATGGCTGGCAGTAAAGTGCTCCATTGGTATTGACTCGGTATGGTTTTAAAGGTGCTAGATTCACTTAAAGTGCACGGCGGTTGACGGTTCTCCTAGATCAAGGGAGAGAGGCAGCAGCAGCTTATTGTGGCGTGTTATTCTAAATCACCAGCCTTGTGGTATTTTAGTAATACTTTAATCCAGCAAGGACACCAATACGCATTGTGTTGACTTCATCGCAAACACATGAAGTGAAGGGTGTTCTATCACGTGACTTAGGCTGCCCCTATATAGATATCAACGCCAAAACCATCAATACAACTAGGGCACGTAGATCAGTGGTAGTATCGCTCGCTTTGCATGCGAGAGGTCTTGGGTTCGATCCCCAACGTGTCCAATGCTATCTGAAAAGATTCATTGCTTTATTGTTTTGTTTTGGGCATCAATAGATAGTTAACTGAGAGGTGTGCACGATTTCTTCAATCATGATGAAGTCTGCTTTTTTTGAATAAATTTGCTGCGAAACCTTTTTCCAAACTCGCTTCTAACAGATCAGGGCTTGTTGGTGGCCCCGCTTTGCTCAGGTTGCTTATCCCCGCTTCAGTTGAAGATTACCCGGTCACGTTTCCTGTTCTCATTTTTGATAACTAAACTTGATCCATATATCATTCAGTTCTGCTATGCGAAAGTTGTCAGCTCCCACCGAGCCCAAACGATAGGCCAAACAGGAATCCTCTCCACCCTTAGAATTGCACACTCTTCAATATCTATGTAGCTTATTCTTACGATAAGTGTTGGACAAGGCTGTATGTATGTAGTTGGAGCAACTAGTTAACGTTGTAGATATGAAGAGATGTTTAAAATGTCTTTTTTCCCTACGAAGGCTGATGTTTATATAATTTGACCAACCGGAACATCCTTAACCTCATTCTTGGGTTCCTTTGGGAGCCAAAACAATTCCCCTTTGTTCACTCTTCTTGGGTTCTTCCACTGAAGCCAACTTGCTTTGCCATCTATCCTCAATTGATCTGGGTTCTGCATACGCACCATGAACTCTGTCGGCAACTGCTGCCGAAGCTGCTGTGCCTTGGCCTTCATGATCTCCCCGCGCAAGCTTATAAGCCAAGGATGAACGGCGGATAAGTAGTCATGGATTGTGACGAATTCTCTACCTGCAGCAGGGTTGACCACCAACTTCACTGCCTGCTTCGCAACCGGTCTCTCTTCATTACAGCATGTTACGAGGCCCCCCTCATCGTCCGAATCTGTCTCCCAGCCATCCTCTGTCATCCTCATTTTCGGATTATCTTCATCTAGTACAAATTGGCGGCTTGGTTCCTCGAGGTGCTCTCTATGCCAATCTAGCCATGTTTCCTCCCAGTGTTCAAAATCCATGACAGAAACTGTGATAGACGAAATCTCTGGTTCGGTAAGGGACAATTGCGAAATGGCGTGCCAAGTGCCATTGCTATCACTGTCACTGCCGCTACCGCTTGTATCTCCACCAAAGTACGGCTCAAGAGCATCAGTGCTCTTAAGAGTCTTCATAACAGAGATAGCTGTAGGAAAGACACCATCGAGCGGCCAGAAGATCCGCTCAGCATCGGGAGATATGCAAACTGGCAATTGTTCGTCCCGAAGACCGCTATATGTCGGGTAGCCACTTTGTAACGTCGCCATCGCGATGATGGGATGTAAGGATGTTGAGGAGTAGATTCATCCACAACAATTAGCTGAGAAGAGAGTTCCTGTTCACAAGGACGTATTTGGAGTTAGGTATGGAAGTTCTCGTAAGATTCACATCATCACTTTAGCAACTTTAATTTCCTGGTTGCCCGCCAAGTTTGCTCCCCCACTAGGATAGACGTTGCGGTGTTGTGGCGGTACTGACCCATGGCCCATTATTGAGCCACATTTCGTAGCTTTCATGGTAGACGACACCCAAGAAGTATATCCAACCAAGCATCTTTATTTTGTAAATATAATGGTAATTTTGCGGCTCTGCTTATTTTCCCTCGCAACTATACTTTAAGACTTTCATTTGAAAAGGATATTACACTAGCGAAAATTCGAAATTAAAGAGTCTAAGAACATGAGAGTGTTGGACTCGAGGTGTATTAATGCCCCAATGGGTTTAGTGACCGGCCCTCGAACCCTTTCTTTTAGTTCTCTGGTAGCTCACGGAAGGCATTGGAAGACTAACCTCTGAAATACCTGAACTTCCTATTCTATAATCGACTCACTACATATAGTGTTGATCTGATATGAAAAGATTCGTCGTTTGGAGCATTTCAATCATATTAATCATATATCTTGGAGTACTGGGCAGAAGGGAGGAAGAGAAGAACAGATAATCAGAGCAAAAAGGGAAATGAAATATAACATTTGTCTTCCGCGGCAATTTGAATTGTCATGTCTCGCCCTAATGGTTCCTCTATCAGAAGTCGTTTGTTTGCAATCCTCTTTCTTCAGAATCCAACTGAACATTTCAGTCGCCCAATGCTTTTGTGTTAATCGTGTCATTTCACAGGCAACTCTGACAGGAGAGAAGAGTTACGAGACTCCGTGTGATGGTAATAAGACGCAAGCCTGTGGAGGTGCTCGGCACATGCGCATATTTCAGAGTAAATCCTCCATAGTTGCTAATTTTTTGCTCAAACCCGACTTTAATTATTAGAGTGTGGACAGAAAAACTGACTACTAGATATATTCCTCCTATCAATTGAAGTCAAGAATTCTGTTATGTCACGAGACACCAGCACCACCAGCCACTACTATACTTTTAGACAGCTTTCTCTTCATTGAAATAACACTTTTTATCAAAAGTCCGTTTATTTAGTCGATGCACAACCTTCCCTTTGTGACTAGGATTACTGGAAAATGTCTCATCACCATTTCGAAGATAAATTTAGGCTCTGCCTACACATTGACAACCAATTTCACTGTCAAAGCACTGGAATCCAAGTCACACCTTCTCCTTTTCCTTACGTGGCTGATCAAATTTATTTCTTAAATTTCAAGCTCTCAAAAAAGCAGTTCCCTCAAAGGCAAGCAACTTATAGGCTAGTGATTTAAGATGCCTTTAATTTGTATTTTCTGACTTACACACTCCTCATCGCTTTAGTGAGATGTTCATAACAGAAGTCGGGCCACGTAGCTTACCATCCACTATTGGGATCCCAAACGCAACGACAACATCAGGTAGTACACCCAGTATAAGTATAGGCATATTATTGACAATTCTCTTACAGTCAAAGATGAATCATATGTATTAAGCCCAATATCATGGCAGGTCCTCGTTTAGATCCTATTAACGCTTGCCATCAATTCCATGGCAGCCCAGATGTCGTCTCTAAGGCCTCCTAATCAAGCCTACCGTCATATCCTCATGTCAAGTTCTCCAGTGATATGCGTATCAAATGCTACATATTATCTCTTGCGCCTCATTTTCTTAATCATCTATCTGAAAGTTAGCTTTCGAGAAGCATGTCAACTTATCCTCATCGAAAAGTCGGAGCCCGACTCCAGGGATTACTTCCTCCATCTTCGGAGAAAGCTCCAAAAATATGAGGGGATTGAGAGCTTCACCCTCCCAAGGGTGTTGTTTTTTGTGATTGGGACACTACCAGCTGCGATCAAACTTTTCAGCTTTTCAGGCGTTCCATGCACGTTGGTGTGGGGCTTGATGTTCCTATGCTCATATGCATTCATGGAAGTGGTGACATTCATCGCCAAGCCAGGTAAAAGACAACCCACAGAAGAGTCTATACTATTGGAGAGATTGAACAATCTTCATATACTTCCATTTCAAGACTTGAGGTATCGAGAACAACTAGAAACAAGATTAGAAATCCTGCGCAGGTTACAACATCGACTAGAGGAGGCGGATCAGCACAATGATCTGTGGTGGAGTTGGACCTTCACTAGACGACCGACATTTCTCCGAACTTTGAATTTGTTGCTCGCAATCTTCGCACATCTTCGATTGGTGATCTGGCTGGGCCATTGAAGATATCTGGACCTCATTGACAACGGATCAAATATTCACGGAAGAGCTACATGAAGAGCTGGTCAGACTCGCCGCTTCCCTAGTCACCTCCATAATCCTCACTTCCGTCGCGATATACATGCCGCTATGGTTACTGTTTCGGGCCTTAGGGAAAATTCAAACCGGTTCTTTTGTGAACCGCTGTGCGCTCTGGGTTTTTATTTCTAGCTTGTTGGCTTATCAACCGGCACCGCTGTTGTTCTTGTTCAACGAGAATTCCGCACAAAATATCTCTGTTAATATCACTATGATATATTTATTAACCACGTATATCTTGAGTGTCAAGATAATAAAACCTCTGTGTAAGCGGTGGCCTCGTATCGCAGATACTATACTTAAGTTACCCCCGGGTAGAGGCCATGAAAGAGCTACTATAGGTCACAGACCGGCGACTGACTATGAAATATCTTTCATCAGGACTTTACATCTAATACCCAATGTACAGGGAGGCGAGTCCACAAGATGCCTTCCGAATAGCCAGAGCTTAGTAGACGAGGTGGATATAGGAACAATGTCTACAAGCGACCTTGAGGTGCTTCTGGGAAACATACGAACTACCGAGATTGCTCAAAATAACTCGATAGAGCAAGACGATAATATTGATCCTAGCAAACTGGGCGAGATTGGATTGTTTGATACATATACCTTCCATGTGTGGTGCCTCTTCTTCGTCTCCTAGGCTGCCTGCATCTTGTGGTATGCAAATGTTTACGAATCAAGAGGAACCGTAAATCCAGGATGGACTTCAGTATTTGGATGAGATCTCATCAACCTAGAAAAATGTAGAGAAACCTAGCGCTTTACAGAGTACAGAGTATCAAGGAGGCAACACGGAGAGCTTAAAAGTCACCTTTGAATCTAATTCAGCACTTTCACAAAGCTCATTAAAGTACGGACATCTTTGATCCATATTTCTCTTCTGCACGCAATTTATGTCAAGATTAAGACCCCCACACTCTTTGAAAATCTCCTGGCTCATTCATTGGCCCTTCTCAGATATAGAAGCCTGAAAGTGGACTCGGAAAAACTCTTGGTAACCAAACTAAAGGATTAAAAAATCCGACGATGGACAATAGAATTGATGTTGCCGAAAACAATGACGGAAGCTTTTATCTTACATTTTCCGCGAAAAGAATGACGCACACTATCGATTAGCGTGTACTGACTGGCTCTTTTGTTGCTAAAGCTTTACCAAGTAGGGAATCATACAGACGAATTCATTCAATAAACCTATTGCCGATAAAGAGCTGTGAGAGAATGACCTTGATTCGCTTGAGCGGCTTCACTTTGAAGGCGGGGATAAATGGAACTGAAAAATGCAAGTCAGTCATCGAATTAGCAATATTCAACAGGTCACATATCCTTCATTGCCAGATTACTTACCGGGTTGGATTATATCCTCAAGGTCCTCAGCCGAGCTTCGTATCTCTTGCAAAGACTCGTTGTAAATTACTGGAAGCCCTAGTCGGACACGGGTTTGGTACGTCTTTCTCCTCCAAGCATTCCATACAGCTTCACGACGCTCTGATGGATAAATCTTCCACGCAGTCCTCATCATTGTGAGTTCCTCGAACCTGGCAGCGATGTCTATTTCGGACTGCAGCTTGCCGTCCACTAGACATCGAATCCTACCAATCCTCTGATATAAGAGCTTGCCGTAACGTACGCCATCCCAATCCATGCGTAGGCTTTGATCAATGTAGTAGTCAAGCCAGAGATAAAGCGTCTCTGGACGCATAAGATAGCCGCTCCCATCTGGTTTGGTGGGCCTATGCTCATACCGAGGGAAGCTCACCGACATTCCGTCCCGTGAAAAGACTTCAGGAAACATATCATCAGGATTGGCGGCTGATACGAAGTTGAGGTCTAGAGTTTTTATGCTAATTTCTCTCGAGTCAGGATATAGTTGGGGTCCAACAGGACCAAGTTGAAGGAATCGGTCTAAAACATAAAAAAAGGGTAAGGTCAACGGGGATGGACCTCCATTACCATGTGCAAAAAGACACCTTTTTCTAGTTTTTCTATTGACGGGTGATTAATTTTCAAAGCTCTTTGGCACACTGCAATACTCACCTACTAAATCCAATCATGCGGATGTTTGCCTGAACTTTATCGACAGCTGTAGTAAGACACGGAATTGAAAGCCAGGTTGGCCACAGCTGCATTTCATCGACCAGCATAAGGTCCACCAAATAGTTCTTTGGGAGTCGCTGAATTGCAGACAGAGTCTCGGCACGAAGCTGTTTATTGACAAACAGCATTGAGAATAAGTGAATCTTTTGGTCAGGATATTCATAGCCGATCCGCCATCTGGTCTTCCAGTAATTTGTCAACTGCCCGGGGCCTGGAACAGATCGACCGTACGGTTCCAAAGTAGAAGCATGTTGGGGTGGAGAGCGAGGACTCAGGATTACCATTTCCAGGATAGAATCTCTGATTTCTTGAGGGATTGTTAAAAGCGTCGACGCCTTGGGGGGCGATGGAACGGGCGTTGTTTTTGAAACTAGGCGAAACGGCTGCAGTCAAATATTCAGATAAAAATCATTTTACGGTTGAAAAGTCAGAAAACCTTACTTGACATGTTATTCTTCCTGCTGTATGTGAAAAGATCCCTCGCCATCTGCTTTTTCCCGGCGCCATCGCGCAGAAATGACTAGTATATGCCCCTCTTCTCTTGAAGTATCTTATCGTAAATATATTTTTGGTGGCAAACTGTCGAAAATTCAGATGTGAGGTATTTTATATATCTCCAACTTGCGCGATTTTCGAACGCCTTGGCGTTGGATGGGGGCTGAACCTATCGTTCATACCAGAAGTGCTGAAAGGCTTGTATACCATTTCAAGCGTAGCATTCTATTCGCAGTCCCTGCTTCTCATAGTAAGAGCTGGAAGCTTGCCGACATCGTCGTGTGTTCACGAGGTTGCAAACAACCAACTCATGTAAGATCAACGAGGGGGAAACGTGTTGTGCTCCATCTTCCCGAACCGAACCTCAACCCCCATGGCTCTTGTGTAACAGCACCAAGATACAAATGATGATTACTATTAGATGGGCTGTTACTCGTACAGAGAACTAGACTAATAAATCCTGATATTTGAATCCAGGATAAGATACATCCATCTTGAATTTAGATGCGTTAGAAGTGACTATGCTCCATCCTTTACATCTTTACACCTACAAGCCATGCATAAAATCATCTTTTAGCGATCACCAAGCTTCTGATCCATAGCTCCATGTTCATCCCAGGCGACTCCCGCAACGTGTAAATCAACCAACATCGCAAGAACAAGTCTAGAGTGCCACTCTGTCGGTCCACATCCATTCCGATGAACCGTATCGCGATTATGTAGACTGATACCTAACAGAAAGAAACAGAGGTAAGCCCTATCCACAACACAGTCACATCTGCTAGCGATCAGAAATCATCAGATCGAGGATCGCGTACCTGAAATATTTCCCTGGGCCTTCGCATACGTACAAACTCCATGTTTGGCTTCTCCTTCACAGGTCAGCCGAATATGTATGAATTGGCAGACCAGCGACCGTTTCTTTACTTTGGGGTGTTTGACGGCACAGGCTTTCTTGAGGAGACATCTCGAGTTTGGGCATTTGGTGGGAAAGAGCAGTTGAAAAGGGCACATGCACAGCAAGTCCGGCTGGACAAATTTGAGCCACTTGCTGAGCAATTCTGGCGTCACATCTGCGGCGAGCGTTGGGAGCGTTGGGAGCGGTACAAGGGGTAATTCAATTTGGTTTTCAGTCGACTCCTGCTTTAGATTTCACTGAGTTAATATGACTAAGTTCTTCCCCCAAAGAGGAAAAAAAGAGGGAAAAGAACGGAGGCATGGCGATCTGCTCTTTACATACCTCAAGATTTTCTAATGGTGCAGAATTGCTAGTTTTCATACCTAAATGACGCTTAAAAGGAGAAAAGGATTGCTAGAAATAGCAAAAGTCGGTCAGTCTTATCTGCTGCGACGACTGCGACTTCGTAGTGTGAAGCTTACAGCGCTAGGATCAAGAGTACCACGAGAGCTGGTGCCTGACTGCAAGCTGTCTGTCGTACGTCCATTCTCAGAGTTAACCGCGCCGTTGTCATCTTCTCCGTCGACAGCTGTTTCCTCATGAAACCTAAAACTTGTTCCTGATCCTGATAACTTTTGACATTGGCCTTGTTGTGTCGTTTCTAGGTTCGAACTAGAATTACCGGATGACATTTTGACAGCAGGGTTTTTGACAGGTTGTTGAGTGCAGCCTGCGACATAGTTATAAAGCGAAGACATTTTATGACTGTCGCTAGGATTACCTTTACTTAGATGGCCGAGTCGATGGCATCTGTAGCAATGCCCAGAGCCAGAGCCAGAGCCTTGGACATGGCGATGTGGCTGACTTTCATTGTTCATGTCTCGTGCATTGTTAGGGATGATCTGTGTTCCATTAGTAGCAAAGACGTTGTGACCGAGAAGTCTTCGTGGGCATGCTATCTCCAGTTAAAAATGTCTCAGTCTAATTATGTATTGCACTCACCATCAGACATATGGCCAATACCATTGCAAATATAACAGGGTACGTTAAGCTCGGCTTCAGATCCAAATCTGGTGGCGGTAGCAGCAACAGCAATGTCCTCCAGGTGCAAATCTTGAACGAGTCGTTCAGGGAGAGGCAGTTGCTGAATTTGCCAACTTGTATCGCGACTATGAACTTCATGGTTGAGTCGGTTGACTTCGGTGATAAGCATCTCTATCTGCTTGGCCTTGTTATACTCAATTGCTTGAAGCGTCTTTATGATGCCGAGAGTATGTGCGTGATTGTTTTGTGCGATGATCAATTTCTCTTCCATATTCACATTGAGCTTTATCGCCTGCTCCAATTCCGCATTCAAGTAGTCACACTCCTGCTTCAAGCTCTCGTTTTCGGTCTCAAGCTGGTTAGCCTGGTGACATCTAGCTTGGAGTTTCTCAGCCGTGCCTTGGAGATCATTTTGAAGATGATGAATCAAGCTTGGCGCAGTAAGTACTGACATCGATGAGCTGCGAGCATGTTGATAGCCTTGTGTTAGAGGTTTTTGAAGAGGCTGAGGAGAAGGCATTCGGTCGGCCAAGGGATCATACATCGAGGCGTGGTGTGGGCTATAAAATTGTGGGCGAGAAGGATATTGGTGATGAAAGGGGCGTATCAATAGGCCTGGCTGACTTTGGTATTTCTGATCTCCACGGTGTGCTGGATCTCCTGATAGAGGTTGTGGACGTGAAAAACGCAACGAAGTTGGCGTCGAGAAATGAATAGAGGAAGCGTAATGTACTTTCAGCTGCTCTCTGAGGAGATAGCTACTGCTGCCACTTGTCACACTATCAGAATGCTGTTCACGTGGAAATGACTTCAAGCAGAAATCAGAATCTATAGATGAAGCGGCTTCAAGTAGCTTTTCGTCTTTAGAAATGCGAGACGGGCTCACTTTCTGTTCGAAGGAGACAGAGTTGCGTTCCGGTTCTTCGCACGTAACCGTAGGGGTTTTAGGGGTTGCCGTTTCTTCTCCTTCTCCCTCGGACTCGTTATCGATGTCTCCAGCGGCTGTTTGACCGAGATTATGGACGGGAGTTGGGTGATGAACTTTGAGAAGCTCGTACGCATTCCCAGGGGTCGCGCTGAAAGGATCTGATGATGGAGGAGATTGAGCGTGTTGAGCGGCAGGATCTGAAGTAAAGCTTCGAACCCTATTATGCTCATCGACCTGAAAGGGAGATCTCCTGCGGACAGTAATGGGTGCCTCAGGTTCTGGGGAGCTAGAGATGAGGAGCTGAAGAAGATTTGGAGTAGTTGGTCGGACTGGTTGAGTTAGATCTGGCGTTGGCGAGGTAGCAATGGTGTTCTGATCTGGAGTAGCTTTGGCCCATGGGGAATTCGCCCACGGTGAGGATGCTTGATTCTGTGCAGTTGGGATACTTTGGGAGCTGGCTGGTTTGCTTGAGGGTAAATCAGGCCAATCTTCTCCAGAGTGGAGGCGAGGTGCGCGTGACGGATTCCAAGTATCCTTCTCCTCTGGTGCTTGTTGCTCCCACTGCTTTGGGTTGGGTGTTTCGGCGTCCATGATAACAGCTGTATTCTTTTTCCAGGCCGAGTAGTGTAAGAAGTTGCTTTGAAAGATATTTTTGAGCACTTGGATCGTGCAATCTTTGAGCTGGGGCGTATCAACGTCTAAGACCAGCGAGACGCGGAAACATACATTTATACACAGTAACAGATCTAGTGCTACAAAAGCGAGAGCAAAGCGAAAAGCATGTATAGAGGTAGGTGGTTTGACAGCCGAGAATCTCTAGCAGTTAGAAACAGCAAGGAGCGTTACAATAGAAGCTTCTCGGCGCGTGTCAGGATGAAGCTGCTAAAGTAATTCACTAGATATTAGTTGACAAGGCTGAGAACACGCGGGTGATTGCAGCCTAGCACTAGTTAGATAATCACCAGTCTGCTGCACACTCACTGTTTTGTTTTATCTTGTGGTAATGAATTTCATTCAACATAGATTAGAACGTGTATTCACAAGACAGGTCTCTTTTCATGTGCTCCCACATATGTGAGTGGCGCTACAATGAACTGGCAGTGTATAAAGATGTGGGATTCATATTATTTTCTGGCAGTGTCCAGACGCTTGAGTCAGTGGTAGTCTCAAAACCCTCTAAGAGATTGATAGATTTGGTTCGTATAGTACAACAGAGAGCCCAGACCTAGAATTGCAACGCTGAAATGGTCTTTGGCTATTTCTGCATTAAAAGACACACGATTTGAACAATACAGCACTTGAGGGCACCATGACTTAACATCTTAATAGAGATGCCATACAATCTGATTAATAAGCTATATATACAAACTCCCCTTCTCTCACTCCCCATCCTCACCACTCAGCCAACACTACGCCACAGCAAAGTATATATATATCTCTCTCTCACCAACATAACAGAAGAACCGTTCTAAACCATAGCTAGCAATCCCATTGAATAATCAAACACCAATCCCACCCAACCTGCGAAAACGTCCGATCCAGCCCAGGAAAAGCCTGCAAGGTTTCCAAAGAGCAACAACGAAAGAAGGTCAGAAACCAAGCTGGTTATGCTAACCAAGCAACCAAGCAGCTCAACAATCAAAGCCGCCATCAACCTAATCAACAATCAATAACTGGTAATATAATAAAAATAAAAAACACACAGCGATGACGTCCAACAATCCATCTCCACCACCCCCTCGCCCCCCCCCTTTGGCGCTAGGCCGAAACCA
>Ga0247810_10000333_pt1 | contig 61253 bp, 59 predicted proteins | sample UWRJL119311C1_FD_179918 | JGI IMG/M metagenome (GOLD analysis project Ga0247810, IMG submission 179918) | Plant litter microbial communities from Arlington Agricultural Research Station in Wisconsin, United States - UWRJ-L119-311C-1 | ecosystem: Environmental > Terrestrial > Plant litter >...
ACTCCCTGTCGGCCGCCGCGGTTACGATTGCGCATATGAACGCCCAGCCAGGACTCCGCAGCGGGGCGACGCCCCTGGCCGTTCGGATGCGCCCCACCTCCCTCTCCGAAGTCGCCGGCCAGCGCCACCTGCTGCGCCCCGGTTCCCCGCTCGTGAGCCTCGCCACCGACAAGTCGGGCGAGTCCGGATCGGTGTCGATCATCCTCTGGGGCCCTCCGGGCACGGGCAAGACCACCCTCGCCAAGCTCGTGGCCCACAGCTCCGGCCGCAACTTCGTCGAGCTCTCTGCCGTCACCGCCGGGGTGCGCGACGTGCGCCAGGTCATGGAGGAGGCGCTCTCCCGCCGCGACCTCTACGGCATCTCCACCGTGCTGTTCCTTGACGAGATCCACCGCTTCACCAAGGCCCAGCAGGACGCGCTGCTGCCCGGCGTCGAGAACGGCTGGGTGATCCTGGTGGCCGCGACCACCGAGAACCCGTCGTTCTCCGTGATCTCGCCGCTGCTCTCACGCTCCCTGCTGCTCACGCTCGAGCAGCTCACCGACGACGACCTGGGCGCCGTGGTCGACCGTGCCGTGTCCGATCCACGCGGGCTGAAGGACGCGATCGTGCTCGACCCGGGCGGACGGGAGGCGATCATCCGCCTGGCCTCCGGGGACGCGCGCCGCGCGCTCACCGCACTCGAGGCATCCGCTCTCAGCGCCTCGGGGGAGTCGGTCGCCGCGCAGGCGGAGTTCGACAAGCAGACCCGTGCGCTCGAGGACCGCGACGACGACGACGACGATGACGACGACGAGGCGGACGAGCCCGCCGTCGCGACCGAGCGCCCCGTCGTCACGGCCGACGTCGTGGCACGCGCGGTCGACCGCGCACTGCTGCGCTACGACCGGCAGGGCGACGAGCACTACGACGTGATCAGCGCCTTCATCAAGTCGGTGCGCGGGTCGGACGCCGACGCTGCACTGCACTACCTCGCGCGCATGATCGAGGCGGGGGAGGACCCCCGGTTCATCGCGCGGCGCATCATTATCAGCGCCTCGGAGGACATCGGCCTCGCCGACCCGCAGGCGCTCGTGATCGCCGTCGCCGCCGCAGACGCCGTGCAGTTCATCGGAATGCCCGAGGGCCGCATCCCGTTGGCGCAGGCTGTCGTCTACCTCGCGACCGCTCCCAAGTCGCCCGCCTCCTATGTGGGAATCGACCAGGCGATAGCGGATGTCCGAGCGGGCAAGATCGGACGGGTCCCGAAGCCGATACGCGACGCCCACTACGCGGGTGCCAAGAAGCTCGGCCACGGCAAGGGCTACCTCTATCCCCACGACTACGACATCGGAGTGGTCGAGCAGCAGTACCCGCCCACCGAACTTCTCGGCGCGCGGTACTACCAGCCGACCGAGCACGGGAACGAGCGCGAGGTCTCTGCACGCTGGGCGAAGCTGCGGCGGATCATCCGCGGCAAATAGCGAGCGGTAGGCGGGCGGTGTGCTAATCTTGACCCCGCCTGATATCGGTTATTCGCGCACGGCTGCTGCGGATTCCCGGTCAAGGAGCCTCTGGTCTGTAGCCGACCGGACTCCGCGGCAAATCCCTCTACTTTCATCGGTCCTGTTTTGCGCGCGCACGAGTGCTCGCGAGCAGCCGGTTTCCCTGTTGGATTTATGAAGAAAAGGACCCTGTGTCTACTAAGTCACGTACCCGTAGCAAGACCCGCCTGTCGCGCGCCCTGGGCATCGCCCTGACGCCGAAGGCAGCCAAGTACCTCGAGAAGCGTCCGTACGCTCCGGGTGAGCACGGCCGCACCAAGCGCAAGCAGGACAGCGACTACGCCGTCCGTCTTCGCGAGAAGCAGCGTCTGCGCGCCCAGTACGGCATCCGCGAGGCCCAGCTCAAGATCCAGTTCGAAGAGGCACGTCGTGCCGCCGGCCTGACCGGTGAGAACCTGGTCGAGCAGCTCGAGATGCGTCTCGACGCAATCCTCGTCCGCTCCGCGATCGCCCGCACCACCGCTCAGGCACGCCAGCTGATCGTTCACCGTCACATCCTCGTCGACGGCCAGCGCGTCGACCGCCCGTCGTTCCGCGTCAAGCCGGGACAGCTCGTGCACGTGCACGAGAAGAGCGAGGGCCTCGAGCCCTTCCAGGTCGCAGCAGCCGGCGGTCACGTCGACCTCCTGCCGAAGCTCCCCCCGTACCTCGAGGTCGAGCTCGACAAGCTGCAGGCGCGCCTCATCCGCCGCCCGAAGCGCGTCGAAGTTCCCGTGACCTGTGAAGTACAGCTCGTTGTGGAGTACTACGCGGCACGCTAGTCCATCAGCGCGTCATCAAGAGGGGCCGTGGCATTCGCCACGGCCCCTCTTGCGTGCCCGCTCGGCGCTAGGGTTGATCGAGCACGGCGGAGGATCCGACTCCCCGGCACAGAGCACGTACAAGGAGAACAACCATGACTGGTGGAGACATCGCCGGCCTGATCGCCGCGGGAGTGTTCGCGGTGCTCGTCGCACTACTCGCCATCCCACTGTTCAAGCTGGGCAAGGTGCTCGACGAGACCAGCGCGGCGATCCGCGAGCTCAGCGAGAACGTCGCCCCGCTGCTCGAGGAGGCGACCACCACGATCAGCGAGTCCAACAAGCAGATCGTGCGTCTCGACACCATCACCGGGGACATCGCCGAGACGACCGGAAACGTCACGGCCCTCGTCGCCCTGTTCGCAGCATCCGTCGGCGGACCGCTGATCAAGGTGGCGGCATTCTCGGCCGGCGTGCGCGCCGCCTTCGGTGGTATCGAACCGTTCACGAAGCGTCGCAAGCACTCGAAGTAAGCTGTATTCGACTTTCAGGAGACCCCATGAAGAACGCACTACTCGTCATCGCCGGTATCGGCGTCGGCTTCGTCGTCGCCCACCAGGTCGCGAACACCGCGAAGGGCAAGCAGTTCTTCGACGACGTCAACCACCGGGCGCACGACTTCGGCGACGCGATCGTCGACGGTTACAAGCAGCGCGAGGCGGAGCTGCGCGCGGCCATCGTCGACGCCGGCGACACCCTCGACCAGCGCTGACCCGCCGAGCGCCACCACCCACTCACCACTCGACCCGGCCGGCACACGGCCGGCTCACTCACGTACTCAGGACACCATGCAGACCGCAGACATCCAAAGCCGCTGGCTCACCTTCTTCGGAGACCGCGGTCACACCGTCGTCCCCTCCGCCTCCCTCGTGAGCGAAGACCCCACGCTGCTCTTCACCGTCGCCGGCATGGTCCCCTTCGTGCCCTACCTCACCGGGCTCGTCCCGGCGCCCTACCCCCGAGCCACGAGTGTGCAGAAGTGCATCCGCACCCTCGACATCGAGGAGGTCGGAAAGACACCGCGCCACGGCACCTTCTTCCAGATGAACGGCAACTTCTCCTTCGGCGACTACTTCAAGGAGCAGGCGATCGAGTACGCCTGGGAGCTGCTCACCTCCTCCGAGTCCGACGGTGGGCTCGGTTTCGACCCGAAGGACCTCTGGGTCACCGTCTACAAGGACGACGAGGACGCGATCCGCTACTGGAAGCAGACTGCGGGCCTGCCCGACGAGCGCATCCAGCGCCTCGACATGGAGACCAACTACTGGTCCACCGGCCAGCCCGGCCCCGCGGGACCCTGCTCGGAGATCTTCTTCGACCGTGGACCGGCGTACGGCCGCGACGGCGGACCGGCGACAGACGACGACCGCTACGTGGAGATCTGGAACCTCGTGTTCATGCAGTACCTGCGGGGCGAGGGCAACGGCAAGGACTTCCAGATCCTCGGCGAGCTGCCGAAGAAGAACATCGACACCGGCATGGGCATGGAGCGCGTCGCGTTCCTGAAGCAGGGCGTCGAGAACATGTACGAGACCGACCAGGTGCGCCCCGTGCTCGACCGCGCGGCACTCCTCTCCGGGCGCCGCTACGGGGCCGACCACAACGACGACGTGCGCATGCGCATCATCGCCGACCACGTGCGCTCCTCCCTCATGCTCATGTCCGACGGCGTCACGCCCTCCAACGAGGGCCGCGGCTATATCCTCCGCCGCCTGATGCGCCGCAGCATCCGCTCGATGCGTCTGCTCGGTGTGGACGCTCCGAGCTTCGCCGAGCTGTTCCCCGCCTCGCGCGATGCGATGAAGCACTCGTACCCCGAGGTGGAGACCGACTACAAGCGCATCGAGCGCCTCGCGCTTGCCGAGGAGGAGGCGTTCCTGCGCACCCTCGCCGCGGGCACGAGCATTCTCGACCTGGCCGTGACGAAGACCAAGACGGACGGCGTGAAGGAGCTCGCGAGCGACACCGCCTTCCTGCTGCACGACACCTTCGGCTTCCCGATCGACCTCACGCTCGAGATGGCGGACGAGGCCGGCCTCAGCGTCGACCGCGACGCCTTCGACGCCCTCATGATGCAGCAGCGCACGATGGCCAAGGCCGACGCGAAGTCGAAGAAGTCGCACCTGGCCGACCTGTCGGTCTACGGCGAGTTCCGCGCCGTCGGCGAGACCGTGTTCACCGGCTACGAGTACCTGCAGACCGAGACGATGATCCTCGGCCTGATCGTCGACGGGGAGTCGGTCGCGAGCGCGTCCGTCGGCCAGATCGCGGAGGTCATCCTCGCGGAGACCTCGCTCTACGCGGAGTCCGGCGGTCAGGAGGCCGACGCGGGCACCATTGTCGGGAACGGCTACGAGCTCGAGGTGCTCGACGTGCAGCGTCCCGTGAAGGGCCTCACCAGCCACAAGGTGCAGGTCACCAGCGGCGAGGTCTCGGTCGGATCGCCGGCCACCACGATCGTCGACCCCACCTGGCGCCGCGGCGCGACCCAGGCGCACTCGGCGACCCACCTCATCCACGCCGCGGTGCGGCAGGTGCTCGGCCAGGAGGCGCACCAGAGCGGCTCCTACAACAAGGCCGGCTACATGCGCCTCGACTTCAGCTGGAACCAGGCCCTCTCGCCCGAGACCCGCAGCGAGATCGAGGAGATCGCGAACCTCAAGGTGCGCGACAACCTCGAGGTCGAGACCCGCATCATGAACCTCGACCAAGCGAAGTCGCTCGGCGCGATGGCGCTGTTCGGCGAGAAGTACGGCGACACCGTGCGCGTCGTCGAGATCGGCGGACCGTGGTCGCTCGAGCTCTGTGCGGGCACCCACGTGTCGCGCAGCTCGGAGATCGGGCTGATCAACCTCGTCAGCGAGACGTCGGTCGGTTCCGCGAACCGTCGCATCGAATCCCTCGTGGGCCTCGAGGCCTTCCGCGACCTCGCGGCGGAGCGCGCGATCGTCAATGAGCTCACCAGCAATCTGAAGACCCCCCGCGACCAGCTCTCCACCCGCATCGGCGACCTGCTCTCCAGCCTCAAGGCGGCCGAGAAGCGCATCGCGCAGTTCGAGGCGGCAGCGCTCTCGGAGCGCGTCCCCGCGCTGGTCGCGACCGGTCGCTCCGTCGGCGCGGTCACCCTGGTGGCGAGCAACGTGGGCACCGTCGCCTCCAGCGACGAGCTCCGGTCGCTCGTCACCAGTGTGCGCGAGCGCCTCGGCTCCTCGCCCGCCGTCGTCGCTCTTGCAGCGGATGTCGGCGGCAAGCCCGCGGTGATCGTCGCGACGAACGACGCCGCCCGTCTCACCGGCGCGAAGGCGGGGGCGCTGGCCAAGCTCGCGGCCGGGGTCCTCGGCGGCGGAGGAGGCGGCAAGGACGACATCGCCCAGGGCGGCGGTGCGAATCTCGCCGCGATCGACGACGCCCTGAGCGCCATCAGCGCGTCAGTCGCGGCCTAGTGCGCTCGGGCTCCCGCCTCGGCATCGACGTCGGCACGGTGCGCATCGGGGTGGCGCGCAGCGACTTCCATGGGATGCTCGCCACCCCGGTGGAGACGGTGGCGCGCGGCGACGGCGACATCGCCCGCATCCTCGCGATCGCCGCGGAGATCGATGCGACCGAGATCATCGTCGGCCTGCCCCTGGCGCTCTCCGGGCGACGCACCGCGTCGACGGAGGACGCCGTGGGCTTCGCGGAGCGGCTCGCGCCGGTGGCCGGGGTGCCGGTGCGCCTCGTCGACGAGAGGCTCTCGACCGTCTCCGCCCAGGCGGCTGTCCGCTCCTCGGGAAAATCGACGAAGCAGTCGCGCTCCGTGATCGATCAGGTCGCGGCCGTTATAATTCTGCAACATGCACTCGACTTTGAGCGCTCCAGTGCCACAGCGCCTGGCGTCGTCGTTGACCCGGACGAAGGACAGAAGTGACTAACGACCCCAGCTGGGATGAGATCTTCACCTCCCAGCCGTCGGCGGATCCCGCCGCGACACCCACTGCTACGCCGGCCTCCACGCCCGCAGCGCCGATGACGCGGCGCGAGCTGCGCGAGGCCGAGGGGCGCGAACGCCCGCGCGAGCCCCGTGCCGAGGAGCCCGCCGCCGGCGGCAGGCCGCCCAGGCGCCCGAAGCGCGAGGGGGAGTACCGCGGCATCCCCAAGCGCAAGCGCCGGCTCGGCTGGCTCTGGGCACTGCTCACCCTGATCGTGCTCGGCGCGGGCGCCGCGGCGTTCGTCTGGGTCAACTTCGAGCCCCAGGTGCGCCAGGTGCTCGGCATCGAGCTCCCGATCGACTACGAGGGCACCGGCAACGGCGAGTCCGTCGACATCGTGATCAAGGACGGCGATATCGGTGAGGACATCGCCAACACCCTGCACGACGCCGGTGTGACGATGACCTTCCAGGCCTTCTACGACGTGCTGCTCGCCGAGGAGCCCACCTTCATGCCCGGCACCTACACGCTCCAGAAGGAGATGAGCGCCGCGTCCGCGCTCGACGCGCTGCAGGACCCCGCCAACTACACGGTATCGAAGGCCGTGGTCATCGAGGGCACCACGCTGCCCACCGCGCTGGAACGGCTCTCCGAGGGAACGGCGATCCCCCTCGCCGACCTGCAGGCGGCGTCGACCGATCTGGCCAGCTTCGGTCTCCCGGCCGAGGCGCCCAGCCTCGAGGGCTACCTCTTTCCCGCCACCTACGAGTTCCAGGCCGGGCTGAGCGCGCACGACGTGCTGCAGACCCTGGTCACCGAGACCTTCGCCCGCCTCGATGCCAAGGGAGTGGCGGTCGCCGACCGTCACCGTGTCCTCACGCTGGCCGGCCTCGTGCAGAAGGAGGGCGGCCCGGAGAAGGACTTCCCGCGGGTGGCACGCGTGTTCCAGAACCGCATCGACATCGGCATGGACCTGCAGTCCGACGCCACCGTGAGCTACGGCATCGGCGGACCGGGCAACTACGGCGCCACGGGCAACTCGATCTTCACCTCCGACGAGGAGCGTGCCGACGCGAGCAACCCCTACAACACCTATGCCAACTCCGGCCTGCCGATCGGGCCGATCTCGGCCCCCGGCGACGCGGCCGTCGCGGCGGTGCTCAACCCGGAGCCAGGTCCCTGGCTGTTCTTCGTGCTGGTGAACGGGGAGACCGGCGAGACCACCTTCTCCACGACCGTCGCGGAGCACGACGCCGCGGTGAAGGTCTGGCAGAAGTGGGTCGCGAACAACCCCGACTGGAACACGGGCGGGTGACCCGCCCCGCCCGCCTCGCAGTACTCGGGTCGCCGATAGCGCACTCCCGCTCTCCACTGCTGCACGCCGCCGCCTACGACGTGCTCGGCCTCGACTGGCAGTACGAGGCCGTCGACGCGACCGGCGACGCCCTGCCCGGTTTCCTCGCCTCCCGCGACGACAGCTGGCACGGGCTCTCGCTCACCATGCCGCTCAAGCGCGACGTGCTGCCGCTGCTCGCGTCGGTCGACGACACCGCGCGCCTCACCGGGGGAGCGAACACCGTGCTCTTCGACCGGGCGGGAGGCAGCCTCGCCCTCCGCGGATTCAACACCGACGTCTTCGGCATCACGGAGGCGTTCCGCGAAGTGGGCGTCGACGCCCTCGAGAACGTGCGCATCCTCGGCGGCGGGGCGACAGCCGCATCCGCTCTGGTGGCCGTGCACGGTCTGGGCGCGCGCCGTGTGCTCGTCTCGGTGCGCAACCCGGAGCGGGTCGGCGACCTCGTCGCGCTCGGAGCCGGCCTCGGCATCGCCCTGGAGGTGGGCCTGCTGGCCGACGCGCAGGATGCACTCCCCGACGCCGTGATCAGCACGATACCGGGCCACAGCGAGACCGCACTGCACTTCGACGAGCGGGTGCGCGCGCACGCCGTCCTCTTCGACGTGGCCTACGACCCCTGGCCGAGCCCGCTCGCGGTCTCCTGGAACGAGGTCGGCGGAGTCGTGATCTCGGGCCTGGAGATGCTGCTGCACCAGGCGCTCGCACAGGTGCGGGTGTTCGTGAACGGCGCGCCCGACGCGCCGCTCGGCGACGAGCCCGCGGTGCTGGCCGCGATGCGGGCGTCGATCGTCTAGCACACGCCCCAGCCTGTGGGAGGATTCATACATGCTTCGTTGGTTGACCGCAGGTGAATCCCACGGCCCCGAATTGGTGTCGATTCTCGAAGGGCTCCCCGCGGGAGTGCCCGTGAGCCTCGACGATATCCGGGCCGATCTGGCCAGGCGCAAACTCGGCTACGGCCGCGGTGCGCGCATGAAGTTCGAGGAGGACGAGCTCACCATCTCCGGTGGCGTGCGTTTCGGCCTCACCATGGGCAGCCCGATCGCGATCCGAATCGGCAACACCGAATGGCCCCGCTGGGTCGACGTGATGAGCGCGAGCCCCGTCGACGTGGAGAGCCTCCCCAAGGGACGCGGAGCGCCCCTCACCCGGCCGCGCCCCGGACACGCCGACCTGGTCGGCATGCAGAAGTACGGCTTCGACGAGGCCCGCAATGTGCTCGAGCGCGCGAGCGCCCGCGAGACGGCCGCCCGGGTCGCGCTCGGCGCGGTCGCCCGCAAGTTCCTCGGCGAACTCGGCATCACCCTGGTGAGCCACACGCTCTCCATCGGCGAGGTGCGCGTCCCCGAGGGTTCCGAGCTCCCGGCCCCGAGCGATGTCGGAACCCTCGACGCCGACCTCGTGCGCTGCTTCGACCCCGCGACCTCCGCCGCGATGGTGTCCCGCATCGACGCGGCCCAGAAGGACGGCGACACCCTCGGCGGCGTCGTCGAGGTTCTCGCCTACGGCGTGCCTCCCGGCCTCGGCTCCTACGTGCACTGGGACCGACGTCTCGACTCGCAGCTCGCCGCAGCCCTCATGGGAATCCAGGCGATCAAGGGCGTGGAGGTCGGCGACGGCTTCCTCACCACCACGCGCCCCGGCTCGCAGGCGCACGACGAGCTGGTGACGGATGGCGAGTCGATCTCGCGCCTGAGCGACAAGGCCGGCGGTACCGAGGGCGGCATGTCCACGGGCACCGTGCTGCGCGTGCGCGCGGGTATGAAGCCCATCGCCACCGTGCCGCACGCGCTGCGCACCGTCGACGTCGCCACGGGTGCCGCTGCCGAGGCGCACCACCAGCGCTCCGACGTCTGCGCCGTTCCCGCGGCGGGCGTCGTGGCCGAGGCCATGGTGGCCCTGGTGCTCGCCAACTCGGTTCTGGAGAAGTTCGGGGGCGACTCCGTGGAGGAGACGCTGCGCAACCTGACCGGCTATCTCGCCGCGATCCCCGCCTCGCACCGCACCGCGCAGTCGCACGATGACCGGGCCTGACACGGGTTCGGGGCGTCCCGTGCTCGTACTGATCGGCGCCCCGGGCGCCGGAAAGACCCGCCTCGGCAAGCGCATCGCGCGCCTGCTCGACGTTCCCTTCATCGACACCGACAAGCGCATCGTCGCCGAGCACGGTGCGATCGCCGAGATCTTCGCCCGGCACGGTGAGCCGCGTTTCCGCGCCATCGAGCGCGAACAGGTCGCGCGCGCCCTGACGGAGCGCGCGGTCGTCGCCCTCGGCGGCGGCGCCGTGCTCGATCCGTCGACCCGGTCCGAGCTGGAGTGGCACCGCGTCGTCCAGCTCAGCGTCAGCGCCGAGGCAGTGGCCGCGCGCATCTCGGGCGACAAGCGCCCGCTCGTGAACGGTGTCGAGGCGTGGTCGGCGCTGGTCGAGGCGCGCCGTCCGATCTACGACCACCTGGCGAACCGCACATTCGACACGTCATCCCTGCCCATCGAGAGAATCGCCGTCGACATCGTCGACTGGATCCAGGAGTCCTAAGTGACCGATACGACCACCATCACCGTTGCGGGCGCAGACCCCTACGACATCCTGATCGGACGCGGACTGCTCGCGAACGTGGGGGAGCAGCTCGGCAGCAAGGTCGCGAAGGTGCTGATCATGCACCCGCCGACGCTCGGGGCCAAGGCCACCGCGCTGCGCGAGAGCCTCGTCGACCGCTACGAGGTGCTGCTCGCCGAGGTGCCCGACGCCGAAGACGCCAAGCGCGTCGAGGTGGCCGCATTCTGCTGGGGCATCATGGGGCAGACCGACTTCACCCGCACCGACGCCGTGATCGGACTCGGCGGGGGAGCGACCACCGACATCGCCGGCTTCGTCGCCGCCACCTGGCTGCGCGGCGTGAAGCTCATCCAGATCCCCACGAGCGTGCTCGGCATGGTCGACGCCTCCATCGGCGGCAAGACCGGCCTCAACACGGCGGAGGGCAAGAACCTCGTCGGCTCCTTCTACGCGCCGAGCGCCGTGATCGTCGACTTCGACACCCTCGACACCATCCCGCGCAACGAGATCCTCGCCGGCTTCGCCGAGATCGTGAAGGCCGGCTTCATCGCCGAGCCGGAGATCCTCGACATCATCGAAGCGGATGTCGACGTGGTCACCGACCCGACGACGCCGCAGTTCCGGCGCGTGGTCGAGCTGGCCATCGCGCTCAAGGCCCGGGTGGTGGGAGCCGACTTCAAGGAGTCCGGGCTGCGCGAGATCCTCAACTACGGCCACACGCTGGGCCACGCGATCGAGCACGCGGAGCGCTACCGCTGGCGTCACGGCGCCGCCATCTCGGTGGGCATGGTGTTCGCGGCGGAGCTCGCCCGTCTCACCGGCTCGCTCGGCGACGCCGCGGTCGACCGGCACCGCAGCATCCTGAGCTCGCTCACCCTGCCGATCGACTACCCGGTGGGTCGCTGGCAGACGCTGCTCGCCACCATGCAGCGAGACAAGAAGACCCGCGCGGGAATGCTGCGGTTCATCGTGCTCGACGACATCGCGAAGCCGACAGTGCTGGAAGCTCCCGATGAATCCCTCATGTTCCTCGCGTATCAGGAGGTCGGCGTCTAGCGTAGACGGCATGCCCAACAACGACGGAACCTTCACCATCTTCTTCACGGTGTTCATCGTGCTGTTCGTGGCGGCCGTGATCGTCATCGTGGTCACCGTGATCCGCAACATCGGCAAGGCGCGCCGCAGCGGCCTCGACCCGCTCACCATGCAGACCGACCTCGCCGCGCGCGTGATGAACAGCGACCTGCTCGCGGCGGAGAAACCGCTCGCCGAGAAGCTCGGCGACGTCGACGCCCTGCTCGCCCGCGGCGCGATCACGCAGGAGGAGCACTCCACCGCCCGGGCCGCCATCCTCGCGCAGGGCTGAGAAGCGACACTGGATACACTGGGCACGTGAACAACGTCCTGGTACTCAACGGCCCCAACCTCGGACGCCTCGGCAGCCGGGAGCCCGACGTCTACGGCGATCAGGACCTCGTGGCGCTGCGCGGCCTGCTCGAGCTCGAGGCGCCCGCCGACACCGCGATCGACCTGAGGCAGACAGACGACGAGGGCACCCTCATCCGCTGGCTGCACGAGGCCGTCGACTCGTCGACGCCCGTGATCCTCAATCCCGCGGCGTTCACGCACTACTCCTACGGCTTGCGCGATGCGGCGGCCATGGTGACCAAGGCGGGGATCCCGCTGATCGAGGTGCACATCAGCAACCCGCACGCCCGGGAGGAGTTCCGGCACACGAGTGTGATCTCCGGGATCGCCTCGGGGGTCATCGCCGGGCTCGGCTTCGACTCCTACCTGCTCGCGCTGTCGGCGATTGTCCGGATATCGGCGGCGAACCGGTAGAATTGTCCCTTGGCTCAGCCTTCGGTCGATCGCAGACCGCTGAACCCGCTACTTTCCCTTATCTGAACGGACTCTCCTCGCATGGCTTCTACCTCTGACATCAAGAACGGCGTCGTTCTCAACATGGATGGCCAGCTGTGGACCGTCATTGAGTTCCAGCACGTCAAGCCGGGCAAGGGCGGCGCCTTCGTACGCACCAAGGTCAAGAACGTGATGAGCGGCAAGGTCGTGGACCGCACGTTCAACGCCGGTGCCAAGCTCGAGACCGAGACGGTCGACCGCGCGGACTACCAGTACCTCTACGCCGACGGCGAGAACTTCGTGTTCATGGACCTCGGCAACTACGACCAGATCACGCTCTCGGCCGCCCAGGTCGGCGACGCGGTGAACTTCATGCTCGAGAACCAGAACGTGACGATCGCGCTGCACAACGAGGCCCCGCTGTACGTCGAGCTGCCCGCGTCCGTCACGCTCGAGATCACCTACACCGAGCCCGGCCTGCAGGGCGACCGCTCGACCGGCGGCACCAAGCCCGCCACGGTCGAGACCGGCTACGAGATCCAGGTCCCGCTGTTCCTCGACATCGGCACCAAGGTGAAGGTGGACACGCGCGACGGCAGCTACCTCGGCCGCGTCAACTAGGCGGTACCGACTCCATGAGTGCACGTACCAAAGCGCGCAAGCGCGCCCTCGACCTGCTGTACAGCGCCGACATCCGTGAGGAGTCGATCAACTCGGCCCTCGCCGCGGAGCAGGTGCGCGCCGACGCGGACCCCAAGCGCGGATCCTCCTGGCACTACGCCCGCGAGATCGTGGTCGGCATCACCGAGCACGGCGACGAGATCGACGAACTGATCGAGACCTACGCCCAGGGCTGGACCATCACGCGTATGCCGGCCGTCGACCGCGCCATCGTGCGCATCGGCATCTGGGAGATCCTGTTCAACGAGTCCGTCCCCGACGGCGTCGCCATCTCCGAGGCCGTCGAGGCCGCGGCGGTGCTCAGCACCGAGGACTCGTCCGGGTTCATCAACGGGCTCCTCGGCCGCATCGCCCAGACCCGCGCCTAGACCCCGGGGGTGAGGCGCTACACCGCGGCGGAGCTCGACGCCTTCCACGGCGGCACCATCCCCGATGTCGGCGGACCGCTCCACCGGCTGCTCTTCGTCGGCATCAACCCGGGGCTGCACACGGTGGCCGTGCAGGCGCCGTTCGCGCGTCCGGGCAACCGCTTCTTCCCGGCCCTCTACCGGGCGGGCATCCTCGACCGCGTGATCGACGCATCCGCCGGCCTCGCCGAGAACGACCGGCGGCACATCGTCGACCGGGGAGTCGGGATCACCTCGCTGGTGCGCGAGGCCAGTCGGCGTGCCGACGAGCTCAGCCGCGAGCAGCTCGTCGCGGGTGCCGCCCGCCTCGAGGTGTTCGCGGCGCGCACGGACTACTCGGTGGTGGCCATGCTCGGCATCACCGCGTACCGCGTCGCATTCCGCCGCCCGAAGGCGGTGTCCGGCCGCCAGGAGGAGACCATCGGCGGCTGCGAGACCTGGGTGCTGCCCAACCCGAGCGGACTGAACGCGCACGAGAGCATCGACAGCCTGGCCGCCGCGTACCGGAGGGCAGCGGTGGCCGCCGGCATCGAGATGTACCCGGTGCCGCTATAGTTGTCGAAACAGATTTCCTTTAAGTTCCGTCCAGAGAGGCGGGGAAGGAGGTCAGGATGACTGCACGCCTCGTGCTGCAATCGGCTGACATCACCCGAGCGTTGACTCGCATCTCCCACGAGATCCTGGAGTCCAATCGCGGAGCCAGCGACCTCGTCCTCCTCGGCATCCCGACGCGGGGCATCGTTCTCGCCCGGCGTCTCGGCGAGATACTCGACTCCATCGAGCCCGGCTCCGGAACCGTCGGATTCCTCGACGTGACCATGTACCGCGACGATCTCGCGAAGAACCCCACCCGCGCGCCGAGCCCCACCCAGATCCCTGCCGGCGGAATCGACGGCAAGACCGTGGTGCTCGTCGACGACGTGCTCTACTCCGGCCGCACCATCCGCGCCGCCCTCGATGCACTGAACGACATCGGTCGCCCGCGCGCCGTGCGCCTCGCCGCGCTCGTCGACCGCGGGCACCGCGAGCTCCCCATCCGCGCCGACTTCGTGGGCAAGAACCTCCCCACCGCGGCCAGCGAGCGCATCAATGTGCGCCTGCTCGAGGTCGACGGCGTCGACGAGGTCACCATCGAGGGGGGCGACGCGTGAGGCACCTGCTCTCCACGAGAGACCTGAGTCGCGCGGAGGCCGTGGCCATCCTCGACGTCGCCGAGGACATGGCGGATGTCGCGGGTCGCGAGATCAAGAAACTCCCGGCCCTGCGCGGCAAGACCGTGGTCAACCTCTTCTTCGAGGACTCCACGCGCACCCGCATCTCCTTCGAGGCCGCCGCGAAGCGCCTGAGCGCCGACGTGATCAACTTCAGCGCCAAGGGCTCGAGCGTCTCGAAGGGCGAGAGCCTCAAGGACACCGCCCAGACCCTCGCCGCCATGGGCGCCGACGCGGTCGTGGTGCGCCACCCGGCATCCGGGGCGCCGAGCGTGCTCGCCCAGAGCGGCTGGATCGACGCCGGGATCGTCAACGCCGGGGACGGCACCCACGAGCACCCGACCCAGGCGCTCCTCGACGCGTTCACGATCCGTCGCCGCCTGCACGGCGCATCCGCTCGTGGGCGCGACCTCGACGGCGTCACGGTCACCATCGTCGGCGACATCCTGCACTCCCGCGTCGCCCGCTCGAACGTCTGGCTGCTCTCCACCCTCGGCGCGCACGTCACCTTCGTGGCGCCCGCCACCCTGGTGCCGATCGGCATCGGGGACTGGCCGGTCACGGTGGGCTACGACCTCGACGCCGCGATCGCCCGGCAGCCCGACGTCGTGATGATGCTGCGCATCCAGGGCGAGCGTATGAACGCCGCATTCTTCCCCACGGCACGCGAGTACGCGCGCCAGTGGGGGCTCGACGACGAGCGGCTCGCGAAGCTGCCTGCGAGTAGTCTGGTCATGCACCCCGGGCCGATGAATCGTGGCCTGGAGATCTCCGCGAAGGCCGCCGACTCCGCGCAGTCGACGGTGCTCGAGCAGGTCGCCAACGGGGTATCGATACGGATGGCGGTTCTCTACCTGCTGCTGTCCGGCGCTAACGGGGAGTTGTAGGACCATGGCCATTCTCATCACGGGCGCGACTCTGCCCGACGGAACCACCACCGACCTCCTCGTCGACGGGGGAGTGATCGCCGAGACCGGCTCGAACCTCTCCGCGACCGGCGCAACGGTGATCGACGCCGCGGGGCTCACCGCCCTCCCCGGACTCGTCGACCTGCACACCCACCTGCGCGAGCCCGGCTTCGAGCAGAGCGAGACGGTGCTCACCGGCTCCCGCGCCGCGGCGATCGGCGGATTCACCTCCGTGTTCGCCATGGCCAATACCAGCCCGGTCTCCGACACCGCTGGAGTGGTCGAGCAGGTGGCCTCCCTCGGCGCCGAGCACGGCTACGTCACCGTGCGCCCGATCGGCGCGGTCACCGTCGGCCTGAAGGGCCAGATGCTCAGCGAGATCGGCGCGATGGCAGGATCCCGCGCCGGTGTGCGCGTCTTCTCCGACGACGGCATCTGCGTCTCCGACCCGCTGCTCATGCGCCGCGCACTCGAGTACGTGAAGACCTTCGACGGCGTGGTCGCCCAGCACGCCCAGGACCCGCGCCTCACCGAGGGCGCCCAGATGAACGAGGGGGCGCTCAGCTCCGAGCTGGGCCTCGCCGGCTGGCCCGCCGTGGCGGAGGAGTCGATCATCGCCCGCGACGTGCTGCTCGCCCAGCACATCGGCGCCCGCCTGCACATCTGCCACCTCTCCACCGCCGGGAGCGTCGACGTGATCCGCTGGGCGAAGGCCCGCGGCATCGACGTGACCGCCGAGGTCACTCCCCACCACCTGCTGCTCACCGAGCAGCTCGTGCGCGGCTACGACTCCCGCTACAAGGTCAACCCGCCGCTGCGCCGCGAGGAGGACGTTCTCGCCCTGCGCGAGGCACTCGCCGACGGCACCATCGACATCGTCGCCACCGACCACGCGCCGCACCCGCTCGAGGCCAAGGAGTGCGCCTGGGACGAGGCGGCGAACGGCATGGTCGGCCTGGAGTCCGCACTCAGCGTGGTGCAGGCATCCGTTGTCGATACCGGCTATCTGAGCTTCGCGGATGTCGCGCGCGTGCTGTCGTCGAAGCCGGCCGAGATCGGTCGGCTGGCCGGGTACGCGAGTGCCTTCGCGGTGGGCGACCACGCGAACTTCACCCTCTACGACCCCGCGGTCAGCCGCACGTTCTCGGTGGAGCAGCTGCACGGCAAGAGCGTCAACTCGCCCTACCTGGAACGCACCCTGCCCGGACAGGTGATCGCGACCGTCCACAACGGCTACGCCACGGTGCTCGACGGCGCGCTGCTCCCCGCGGCCGAGGTCGCGGCGAGTGCGGAGGCCGCCCGTGGATAGGTCGGTCTCGGCGACCCTCGTCATCGCCTTCCTCGTCGTGGTGCTCGGGCTCGCGGCCCTCGGCTGGCGTTCGCGCCGTCGCCGCCAGTCCGGAATCGCCGCACCCCAGCGTCCGCCGGTCGAGCTCGGCGCCGTGCTCGGCGAGTTCCCCGGCTTCTACGTCGCGACCACCCTCGCGGGCGACCGCCTGAACCGCGTCGCCGTGCACGGCCTCGGTTTCCGGGCCAGGACCACCGTGGTCGTCGCCGAGTCGGGGGTCGTCGTGCCCATCGCCGGCCAGCCGGACATCTTCATCCCGCGGGGCGACATCACCGCGGCGGCCCGCGCCACCTGGACCATCGACCGTGTGGTCGAGAACGACGGACTCACCATGATCGCGTGGGGTCTCGCCGAGACCGCCGTCGAAAGCTATTTCCGTGCCGAGGACACGGGGGCGTTCCTCGCCGCCGTGACGACTCTCGTGCCCCCCACTACAGAAGTGCCCCTCACCACAGAAAGGGACTCGATATGAGCATCCCCACTCCCGCGGTCTTCGTGCTCGAAGACGGCACCCGCTACACCGGCCGCGCCTACGGCGCCCTCGGTCGCACCCTCGGCGAGGCGGTCTTCGCCACCGGCATGACCGGCTACCAGGAGACGCTGACCGACCCGAGCTATGCCGGCCAGATCGTGCTGATGACAGCGCCGCACATCGGCAACACCGGCATGAACGACGAGGACGAGGAGTCCAGCCGCATCTGGGTGGCCGGCTTCGTGGTGCGCGACCCCTCCCGCGTGGTCTCCAACTTCCGCTCGCAGCGCTCGCTCGACGACGACCTGGTCGAGGAGGGCATCGTGGGCATCAGCGGTGTCGACACCCGCGCCATCACGCGCCGCCTGCGCGACGCGGGCGCGATGCGCTCCGGCATCTTCTCCGGCACCGACCTCGAGCTCGGCGACCAGGAGCAGCTCGCGATCGTGAAGGCCGGCCGAGACATGCGCGGCCTCAACCTCTCCGGCGAGGTCTCCACGCAGAGCGCCTACGTCATCCCCGCGATCGGAGAGAGGCTCGGCAACCTCGCCGTGCTCGACCTCGGCGTCAAGACCTCCACGCTCAGCTACCTCTCGCAGCGCGGCTTCGACGTGCACGTGCTTCCGCAGAGCGTCGGCCTCGACGAGGTGCTCGCGATCGAGCCGGTCGGCGCCTTCTACTCCAACGGTCCCGGCGACCCCGGCGCCTCCGACCAGCACGTCGAGCTGCTGCAGGGCATCCTCCGCGAGGGGCTGCCGTTCTTCGGCATCTGCTTCGGCAACCAGCTGCTCGGCCGTGCGCTCGGCTACGGCACTTACAAGCTGCCCTTCGGCCACCGCGGCATCAACCAGCCGGTCGTCGACGTGTCGACCGGCCGCACCGAGATCACCAGCCACAACCACGGCTTCGCGGTGGACGCCCCGATCGGTGAGATCAGCGACTCCCCGGCCGGCTTCGGCCGCGTCGAGGTGAGCCACGTCAACCTCAACGACAACGTGGTCGAGGGCCTCAACGCCCTCGACATCCCGGCCTTCAGCGTGCAGTACCACCCGGAGGCCGCCGCCGGCCCGCACGACTCCAACTACCTCTTCGACCGCTTCCGCGACCTCGTGATCGCCAAGCAGGCAACGGCAACCAGCAAGGAAGACAACTAATGCCCAAGAGGGACGACATCACCTCGGTTCTGGTCATCGGCTCCGGCCCGATCGTCATCGGCCAGGCGGCCGAGTTCGACTACTCCGGCACGCAGGCCTGCCGCGTTCTCCGCGAGGAGGGCGTGCGCGTCATCCTGGTGAACTCCAACCCGGCCACGATCATGACCGACCCGGACTTCGCCGACGCGACCTACATCGAGCCGATCACCTGGCAGATCATCGAGACGATCATCCAGAAGGAGAAGCCCGACGCGATCCTGCCGACCCTGGGCGGGCAGACCGCGCTGAACGCCGCGATCGACCTGCACAACCACGGCATCCTCGAGAAGTACGACGTGGAGCTCATCGGCGCCAACTTCGAGGCGATCAACAAGGGCGAGGACCGCCAGATCTTCAAGCAGCTGGTGCTCGACGCCGGCGCAGACGTGGCGAAGAGCTACATCGCGCACACCGTGGAGGAGGCGGTGGAGTATGCCGAGGACCTCGGCTACCCGCTCGTCATCCGCCCGTCCTTCACCATGGGCGGCCTCGGCTCCGGCTTCGCGTACGACCGCGAGGAGCTCGTGCGCATGGTCGGCGACGGCCTGCACCAGAGTCCCACCACCGAGGTGCTGCTCGAGGAGAGCATCATGGGCTGGAAGGAGTACGAGCTCGAGCTCATGCGCGACACCGCCGACAACACGGTGGTCGTCTGCTCCATCGAGAACGTCGACCCCGTGGGCGTGCACACCGGCGACTCGATCACCGTCGCACCGGCGCTGACCCTCACCGACCGCGAGTACCAGAAGCTGCGCGACATCGGCATCGACATCATCCGCGCCGTGGGCGTCGACACCGGCGGCTGCAACATCCAGTTCGCGATCGACCCGGCCGACGGCCGCATCATCGTCATCGAGATGAACCCGCGCGTCTCCCGCTCGAGCGCCCTCGCCTCGAAGGCCACCGGCTTCCCGATCGCCAAGATCGCGGCGAAGCTGGCCATCGGCTACCGCCTCGACGAGATCGACAACGACATCACCAAGGTGACGCCCGCCTCCTTCGAGCCCACACTCGACTACGTGGTCGTCAAGGTGCCGCGCTTCGCCTTCGAGAAGTTCCCGGCAGCCGACACCACCCTGACCACCACCATGAAGTCGGTCGGCGAGGCCATGGCCTTCGGCCGCAACTTCTCGACCGCGCTGCAGAAGGCGCTGCGCTCCCTCGAGAAGCGCGGTTCCAGCTTCCACTGGCGCTACGAGCAGCGCGACAAGGCCGCACTGTTGGAGCTCGCGAGCGTGCCCACCGACGGCCGCATCGTCACCGTGCAGCAGGCGCTCGTCGCCGGTGCCACCGCCGAGGAGGTCTTCGACGCGACCAAGATCGACCCCTGGTTCATCGACCAGATCGTGCTGATCAACGAGGTCGCCTCCGCTGTCGCCGAGGCCGCGTCGCTCGACGAGGCAACCTTCCGCTACGCGAAGGACCACGGCTTCAGCGACGCCCAGATCGCCGAGCTGCGCGGCCTCGAGGAGTCGGCCGTGCGCGCCATCCGCTACGAGCTCGGCGTGCGTCCGGTCTTCAAGACGGTCGACACCTGCGCCGGCGAGTTCCCCGCGCTCACGCCGTACCACTACTCGAGCTACGACAGCGAGACCGAGGTGGTTCCGAGCGACCGCCGCAAGGTGATCATCCTCGGCTCCGGCCCGAACCGCATCGGCCAGGGCATCGAGTTCGACTACAGCTGCGTGCACGCGAGCTTCGCGCTCTCGGCCGCGGGCTTCGAGACGATCATGATCAACTGCAACCCCGAGACGGTATCCACCGACTACGACACCAGCGACCGCCTCTACTTCGAACCGCTGACCCTCGAGGACGTGCTCGAGATCGTGCACGCCGAGAGCGGCAACGGCGAGCTCGTGGGCGTCGTCGTTCAGCTCGGCGGCCAGACCGCCCTGGGCCTCGCGCAGGGGCTGAAGGACGCGGGCGTGCCGATCCTCGGCACCACCCCCGAGGCGATCGACCTCGCGGAGGAGCGCGGCCTGTTCTCGAAGATACTGGCGGATGCCGGGCTCGTCTCCCCGAAGAACGGCACGGCCACCGACTCCGGCGAGGCCGTCGTCATCGCACAGAACATCGGCTACCCCGTGCTCGTGCGCCCCTCGCACGTGCTCGGCGGACGCGGCATGGAGATCGTCTACGACACCGAGTCGCTCTTCGACTACTTCGAGCGCGTCAAGGACCTCGTGATCATCGACCACAGCTCGCCGCTGCTGGTCGACCGCTTCCTCGACGACGCGATCGAGATCGACATCGACGCCCTCTACGACGGCACCGAGCTCTACATCGGCGGCATCATGGAGCACATCGAGGAGGCCGGCGTGCACTCCGGCGACTCGGCCTGCACCCTGCCTCCCGTCACCCTCGGACGCGACGTCATCGACCGTGTGCGCGAGGCCACACTCGGCATCGCGCAGGGCATCGGCGTGCGCGGACTGCTGAACGTGCAGTTCGCGATCGGCCAGGGGATCCTCTACGTGCTCGAGGCCAACCCGCGCGCCAGCCGCACCGTGCCCTTCGTCTCGAAGGCGCTCGGCATCCCCCTCGCGAAGGCGGCCGCTCTCGTGATGGTGGGCGACAGCATCCGCTCACTGGTCGACAGCGGACTCCTCCCCGTGCAGGACGGCTCGGTCGTCCCGCTCGACGCGCCCGTCGCGGTGAAGGAGGCCGTGCTGCCCTTCAAGCGCTTCCGCACGAAGGAGGGCGACGTGGTCGACTCCGTGCTCGGCCCGGAGATGCGCTCCACCGGCGAGGTCATGGGCATCGACTCCAACTTCCCGAAGGCATTCGCGAAGAGCCAGGAGGCCGCGTACGGCGGACTGCCCACCTCCGGCTCGGTGTTCGTCTCGGTCGCGGACCGCGACAAGCGCGCGATCATCCTGCCGATGCTGCGCATGAGCCAGCTCGGTTTCGAGATCCTCGCCACCGCGGGGACCGCCGAGGTGCTCAGCCGCAACGGCATCCCCGCCCGGATCGTGCGCAAGTACTTCCAGGGCCAGCTCGTGGTGGAGGGGGAGCCGACCATCGTCGACCTCATCAACCAGGGCGAGGTCGACGTGGTCATCAACACTCCGAGCGGGCGCAGCGCGCGCGCCGACGGCGCCGAGATCCGCATGGCCACGGTCGCGGCCGACAAGCCGCTGTTCACCACCATCGCGCAGCTCGCGGCGGCGGTCGCCTCCTTCGAGGTCGTGCGCGAGTCGTTCGAGGTGCGCTCCCTGCAGGACTACGCCCTCGACCGCGCCGACCGTCTGGCCGCCGTATGACGGTGAGCTTCGGGCAGCGGCTGGCCGGCGTCTTTGCGACGTCCGGCCGGCTCTGCGTGGGAATCGACCCGCACAGCTACCTGCTGGGGGAGTGGGACCTGCCCGACACCGCGGCCGGTGTGCGCGACTTCGGACTGCGCGTGGTCGAGGCCGCGCAGTCGCGGGCGGGCATCGTGAAGCCGCAGGTGGCGTTCTACGAGCGCCACGGCTCCGCGGGATACGCGGCGCTCGAGGACGTTCTCGCGGCGGCCCGCGCGGCAGGACTGCTCGTGATCGCCGACGTCAAGCGCGGCGATGTGGGCACCAGCGTCGAGGCCTACGGGCAGGCCTGGCTGACGCGTGGCGGCCCGCTCGAGGCGGACGCGATGACGATCAGCGCCTTCCAGGGCACCGGGTCGATCGCAGCGCCCCACGACCTGGCTCTCGCCGGAGGCAAGGGCCTCTTCGTGCTCGCAGCCACCAGCAATCCCGAGGCCGCGGCCGTGCAGACCGCCCGCCTCGCAGCGAGCGGGAAGTCGGTGGCGGCGAGTATCGTCGAGGACGTGCAGGACTGGAACAGGGGAGCGTCCCCGCTCGGATCGGTCGGCGTCGTGATCGGCGCCACGATCGACATGAGCGCCTACGGCATCGAGGCGTCCTCCCTCTCGGCGACCCCGATCCTCGCCCCCGGCTTCGGCCACCAGGGTGCCCGTCTCAGCGACGTCACCACCCTCTTCGGCGCGGCATCCGCCGGCGTCATCGTCAGCTCCTCCCGCGCCGTGCTCGGCGCGGGCCCGAAGGGGATCGCCGCGGCCATCGCCGCGCAGAACACCGAGATAGCCGAGGCATTCGCGTGAGCCCCCGTCCAGCACCACCAGAAGTCGACCGCGTCGCGGCCGCACAGGCCGCCGTCGCCGCCCGCCGGGCGCGTGCCGCGGTGAAGCACTCCATCGCCGACCGTTCGCGCACCGCGCTCGACGTCGCCGAGACCGCCTGGGCGCAGCCGGCGAGCGTCGAGGCCGGGCTCCGCGTCACCGAGATGCTCACCAGCATCCCCACGCTCGGCCCCACACGCACGGCCAAGCTGATGGGCGAGCTCGCCATCTCCGAGCGCAAGCGCGTCGGGGGGCTCGGCACCCGGCAGCGCGCCCGGCTGCGCGAGTACCTCGTGGCCCGCGCCGGGGGAGAGCCCGCCCGTCTCGTTGTGCTCGCCGGCCCCACGGCCGTGGGCAAGGGCACCGTCTCGGCCTACATCCGCGAGAACTACCCCGACGTGCTGCTCAGCGTCTCGGCCACGACGCGCACGCCGCGTCCGGGCGAGATCGACGGCGTGCACTACTACTTCGTCAGCGACGAGGAGTTCGACCGCAAGATCGCAGACGGCGAGCTGCTGGAGTGGGCGATCGTGCACAACTCCTACCGCTACGGCACGCCGCGCCCGCCGATCGACGCGGCCCTGGCCGCCGGCCGCCGGGTGCTGCTCGAGATCGACCTCCAGGGCGCGCGGCTCGTGCGCCAGGCGATGCCCGAGGCGATCCTGGTGTTCCTGCTGCCCCCCACCTGGGAGGAGCTGGTGCGCCGGCTCATCGGTCGTGGCACGGAGGACGCGGCCGAGCAGACCCGCCGACTCGAGACCGCGAAGGTCGAATTGGCCGCTCAAGACGAGTTCGATGTCAAAGTCGTCAACCGGGAAGTCAGCGAAGCGGCGCGAGAAGTCGTAGAGTTGATGGCAGTGCCCGTTTCCCCATAGGGGTTTCGTCACGCCTACTTTTCCCAATTCCCCTACAAAGGAGCACCCATGGCTGACAAGAACAGCGGAATCATTGACCCGCCCATCGACGAACTGCTGTCGAAGGTCGACTCCAAGTACCAGCTCGTGATCTTCGCCTCCAAGCGTGCGCGCCAGATCAACAACTACTACGCCGACCTCCACGAGGGAAGCCTGTTCGACAACGTCGGACCCCTGGTCGACTCGACCATCGAGGACAAGCCGCTGTCGGTCGCCCTGCGCGAGATCAACAACGACAAGCTCGAGCTCAAGAGACTGTCGGGCGAGTAATCACCCATAAGAATCACCCAGTGACCGTCTTGAACGTCGTCGTCGGTATAACCGGCGGTATTGCGGCGTACAAGGCGGTCGCTGTCGTTCGCGGGCTGGTTCTCGCGGGCCACAGCGTGCAGGTGATAGCAACGGATGCCGCGCTCCGCTTCGTCGGCAAGCCGACTCTCGAGGCCATCAGTCGCAATCCCGTGCACAGCGATCTCTACGAGGGGGTCGCCGAGGTGCGCCACGTGGCGATCGGACAGGCGGCCGACCTGATCGTGATCGCCCCGGCCACCGCCAACTCGATCGCCAAGCTCGCCGTCGGCCTCGCCGACGACCTGCTCGGCAACACGATCCTCGCCTCGACCGCCCCCGTCGTGATCGCGCCGGCGATGCACACCGAGATGTGGCAGAACCCCGCGACCGTGGCGAACGTCGCCACCCTCCGCGGGCGCGGCGTCACCGTCGTCGGACCGGGTGTCGGGCAGCTCACCGGCAAGGACAGCGGCCCCGGCCGTATGTCGGAGCCCGAGGAGATCGTGGCCGCCGCGCTGGCGGCCGTGGTCGGGAAAGACCTCGCAGGCAGACGCATCCTGGTCACGGCCGGCGGAACGCGCGAGGCGCTCGACCCGGTGCGCTACATCGGCAACCGCTCGAGCGGCAAGCAGGGGCTCGCCATCGCCCTCGCCGCCGCCGCGCGCGGAGCCGAGGTGACGCTGATCGGGGCGAACCTCGAGGTGCTGCCGCCCGCATCCGCTTGTCTCGCCCTCATCGAGGTCTCGTCGACCCTCGAACTGCAGTCGGCCACGCTGGTTGCGGCCGCCGATGCCGATGTCGTCATCATGGCCGCCGCGGTCTCCGACTACCGGCCGGAGCAGGTCTCCGAGGGCAAGATCAAGAAGGAGACGCAGGGCGACACGCTGCAGCTCACGCTCGTGAAGAACCCCGACATCCTGCAGGGGCTCTCCGAGGCCCGCACCGAGGGCCAGGTGATCGTCGGCTTCGCCGCCGAGACGGAGCGCGACGACGACGAGCTGCTCGCCATCGGCCGCGCGAAACTCGAGCGCAAGGGCGCCGACTACCTTGTCGTCAACAGGGTGGGCTGGAACGAGGGTTTCGCCACAGAGAGTAACTCCGTCGTCATCCTCGGAACCGGCGGCGTTATAGTGGGCGAGGCCAGCGGGACGAAGGCGTCGGTGGCCGCGGATATCCTCGATCTGCTGACCTGATCCACACTCGTCTCCCGCATCCCCACCCGTCGTCTCCACCACCCAGCAAGGGCACTTCATGAGCAGCGCACTGCGTCTCTTCACCTCGGAATCCGTCACCGAAGGCCACCCGGACAAGATCTGCGACCAGATCTCCGACAGCATCCTCGACGCCATGCTCACCGTCGACCCGCACGCGCGCGTCGCGGTGGAGACACTCGTCACCACCGGGCTCGTGCACGTGGCAGGCGAGGTGACCACCACCGGGTACGTCGACATCCCGGCGATCGTGCGCAAGCGCATCTCCGATATCGGCTACAACTCCTCCGACGTCTGGTTCGACGGCCGCTCCTGCGGCGTCTCCGTATCGATCGGGGGCCAGTCGCCCGACATCGCCCAGGGCGTCGACAGCGCCCAGGAGGCGCGCGAGGAGTCCAGCGGCGACCTCGACGACATGCAGGGCGCCGGCGACCAGGGCATCATGTTCGGCTACGCCACAGACGAGACACCCGAGTACATGCCCCTGCCCATCTGGCTCGCGCACCGCCTCGCCGAGCGGCTCGCCTTCGTGCGCAAGTCGGGGCTCGTCGACTACCTGCGGCCCGACGGCAAGACCCAGGTCACCATCGGCTACGAGGGTGCGGTTCCCCGCTCCGTCGAGACCGTCGTGGTCTCCACCCAGCACTCGCCGTCGATCTCCACGGCCGACCTGCGCACGGTGATCGAAGACCTGGTCATCCGGCCGGTGCTCAAGAACGTGCCGCTCGACTCCGCCAACACGCGCATCCTGATCAACCCGACCGGCGTCTTCCACATCGGCGGGCCGCAGGGCGACGCCGGCCTCACCGGTCGCAAGATCATCGTCGACACCTACGGGGGAGCGTCCCGCCACGGCGGGGGCGCCTTCAGTGGCAAGGACCCGTCGAAGGTCGACCGCTCCGCCGCCTACGCCATGCGCTGGGTCGCCAAGAACGCGGTGGCCGCCGGTCTCGCCGACCGCCTCGAGGTGCAGGTCGCCTACGCGATCGGCAAGGCCTCGCCGGTCGGAATGTACGTCGAGAGCTTCGGTACCGGGCACGTCGACGACGACACCATCATCGACTCCATCCGCCAGGTGTTCGACCTGCGCCCGAGCCGGATCATCTCCGAGCTCGACCTGCTGCGCCCCATCTACGCGCAGACCTCCACCTACGGCCACTTCGGCCGCGAGCTCCCCGACTTCACCTGGGAGCGCCTCGACCGCGTCGACGCGCTGCGCTCCGCGGCGAAGCTGTAGGACAGATCCAGACGACAGCGGCGCAACCGAACGGGAGGGCGCGCGTGACAGACACCGTGGCCCGGGTGCTCATCGACTCGCCGCTCCCGCAGCTCGACCGGCTGTTCGACTACGGCATCCCCGAGGCGCTGCGCGAGACGGCGCTACCCGGGGTGCGGGTGAAGGTGCCGCTGCGCTCCGCCGGGCGCATCGCCGACGGCTATATCGTCGAGCTCGGGCCGCCTGGCGACTACACCGGCGCCATCAGCGATCTCGAAGAGGTCGTCTCCGCGGTGCCCGTGCTCTCGACCGAGGTCTGGGCGCTCGCGCGCAAGGTCTCCGAGCGGGCCGCGGGCAACGCCTACGACATCGTGCGGCTGGCCGTGCCCACCCGGCAGGTGCGGGTGGAGAAGGCGTACCTCGGCGCCGACGCGCGCCCGGCACTCGCCGAGCTGCCGCCGCCCGCTCCGATCCACGGCTTCGGCCCGGGTGTGCTCGAAACCGCCATCGCCGCGCGCCGCCGCCTCGCGGTCGATGCGATCCCGCTGGTGAGCGAGGTCGGGGCAGGGGAGAACGCGGCCACGGACGACGAGCCCGGCGTATGGGTCGGCGACTGGGCCGTCACCATGGCCGCCTCCGCCGCTGCCACCCTCGCCGGCGGCGCGACGGCGATCCTCGCCGTGCCCGACTTCCGCGACCAGACGCAACTGGCCGCGGCACTGGCGGCGATCCTGCCGGCCGAGCGCATCATCCGCCTCGATGCGAAGCAGAGCAACCCCGACCGCTACCGGGCGTTCCTGCGCTGCCTGCGGGACGAGCCCGTCGTCATCATCGGCAACCGCTCCGTGGTCTACGCCCCCGCGAAGAACCTCGGGCTCATCGCGTTGTGGGACGACGGCGATCCGCTGCACAGCGAGCAGCTGAGCCCCTACGTGCACGCGCGCGACGCCGCTCTGGTGCGCCAGGAGCAGCAGGGCTGCGCGCTGATCTTCTTCGGCCACTCCCGCAGCACCGAGGTGGAGCGCCTGGTCGAGATCGGTTTCGTCTCCGCGCTGACGCCCCAGCCGATCGTGCTGCCGAAGATCGTGCCCACCTCGCAGCAGTCGTCGGAGGACCGCCTCGCCGCCCAGGCGCGCATCCCGTCGACGGCCTGGCGTGAGGCACGCGCCGCCCTCGAGCACGGCCCGGTGCTCGTGCAGGTCGCCCGGCCGGGCTACGCCCCACGACTGGCCTGTGCGGACTGCAAGCGCAACGCCCGCTGCATGCGCTGCGAGGGCCCGCTCGGCCAGAAGACCGCGAACTCGACGCCCGCCTGCGGCTGGTGCGGCGCGCTGGCCGTGCAGTGGAAGTGCTCCAACTGCGAGGGCGAGAAGCTGCGTCTGCTCGGCTACGGTGCCGGGCGCACCGCCGAAGACCTGGGCCGCGCCTTCCCCGGGGTGCGCATCATCGTCGCCGACGGCGAGCGCCCGATCCTCGAGGTGGGCCCCGAGCCCGCCCTGGTCATCGCCACCCGTGGCGCGGAACCGATCGCGGCCGGCGGCTACCGCGCCGTGCTGCTCCTCGACGGCGAGAGCATGATCGCCCGCGAGAGCCTGCGCGTCGCGGAGGACTGCCTGCGCTGGTGGTCGAACGCCGCGGCTCTCGCCGCCCGGCGCGCGCCCATCGTGCTCGTCGGGGTCGGGGGAGCGCTCGCGTCGGCCTTCGTCACCTGGCGCCAGGCCGACTTCGCCCGCCGCGAGCTCGCCGACCGTCGAGTTCTGCGGTTCCCGCCCGCCGTGCGTGTGGCCACGCTCACCGGAACGGTGCAGGCGGTAGCGGATGCCGTGGCCGAGCTCCAGGTGGACGGCGCGGACATCCTCGGCCCGGTCGAGACCGACGACGGCACGGTGCGCACCATCGTGCGCTTCGACTACGGGCGCGGCGCCGAGATCGCGGCGGGGCTGCGTGCGGAGGTCATCCGCTCCGCCGCCAACCGCCGCCGGGTGCTGGCGGGCAACAACAAGGGTCCACGCCGCCCCGTGCCGCCGAGCCTGCGCGTGCGCTTCGACGACGTGGAGCCCTTCGCCGACTGACCGGGCGCGGCCGGCAGGTGGCGCGCGGGCGGCCCCGCCCGACAGGTGCCGCTCGACAGGTGCCGCTCGACAGGTGCCGCTCGACAGGAGATTCGGGCCCGTGCGCCCGCTCGACAGGAGCATCGGGCGCGAATCCGGCGCCCGCTCCTGTCGAGAGCTCGGCGCCCGGCCGACCGGGAGGGCACGGCCAGGCGCCCGGATGCGAGAGAATGGGCTAATGACTTCTCTGCGCCTGGTGTTCGCCGGCAGCCCAGCGGCCGCCGTGCCGAGCCTCGCCACCCTGGCCGCGTCCCGCCACGAGGTGGCGGCCGTGGTCACCCGCGCCGACTCCCCGCAGGGACGCCGTGGAATTCTCACCCCGACGCCGGTCGCCGACCTCGCCGTCGAGCTCGGCATCCCCACCATCCGGGCGAACCGCCTCGCCGGTCCCGCCACCGACGAGATCACGGCGGTACGGCCCGACCTCGGGGTGATCGTGGCCTACGGCGGACTCGTGCGCGAACCCCTGCTCAGCGCGCCGCGCCTCGGCTGGATCAACCTGCACTTCTCGCTGCTGCCGCGCTGGCGCGGTGCCGCGCCCGTGCAGCGCGCCATCATCGCCGGGGACGAGCTCACCGGCGCCACCGTCTTCCAGCTGGTCCCCGAGCTCGACGCCGGAGACGTCTTCGGGCAGTTCACCCAGTCGATCGGCCGGCACGAGACCGCCGGCCACCTGCTCGACTCGCTCGCGGTGAGCGGCGCAGAACTGCTGTCCCGCGTGGTCGACGCGATCGCCGACGGCGACGCGCGCGCCGAACCGCAGTCGGGCGATGTGACCCTCGCCCCCAAGCTCGCCCTCGCCGACGGCGATGTCGACTGGTCGGCGTCCGCGCATCAGGCGATCGCCCTCATCCGCGGCGTCACTCCCGAACCGGGCGCCTTCACGACGCTCGACGGCGCACGACTCAAGATCCTCGACGCGGCGATTGCGCGCGACGCCCCGCGCCTGGCGCCGGGACACCTCGAAAGGCAGGGCAAGACCATCCTCATCGGAACAGCCACCGACCCCGTGCAGCTCATCACCGTGCACCCCGCCGGCCGCAAGGCCATGGCCGCGGGCGACTGGTGGCGCGGGCGGCCCGCAGACGCCGCGGTCGTGGCCGAGTGGACGGTCTCCGCGTGAGCGCCGTGCAGCCGGCCCGTCGCATCGCGCTCGACGTGATCCTCGCCGTGCGCGAGTCCGACGCCTACGCGAACCTGCTGCTGCCCGTGCGGCTGCAGAGGGCCAAGCTCTCCGAAGCGGATGCGGGGCTCGCCACCGAGCTGACCTACGGCACCCTGCGCCGCCAGGGCTACTACGACGCGGTGATCGCACTCGCCGCCGGGCGCCCGGTCGAGAAGATCGACCCGGCCATCCTCGACGTGCTCCGCCTGGCCTGCCACCAGCTGCTGAGCATGCGGGTCGCCCAGCACGCGGCGGTCGACGAATCAGTGCAGCTGGCGAAGACGGTCGGCTCCAACTCCGCCACCGGCTTCGTGAACGGTGTGCTGCGCACGATCACGCGCACCCCGGCCGCCGAATGGCAGGAGCGCGCCCTGGCCACGGCCAGGAACGACGACGAGCGTCTCGCGATCCTGCACTCGCACCCGGTGTGGATCATCCGTGCCTTCCGTGCGGCGCTGGCCGCCGAGGGGCGTGCCGACGAGATCCAGGACCTCCTCGAGGCCGACAACGTGGCGCCGCGCGTGAGCCTGGTCGCCCTGCCGGGGCACTCGACCGTCGCCGAACTCGACGCCTACGCCAGCACCTACTCGCCGATCGGCGCGACGCTCGACGGGGGAGACCCGCTGCACATCCCCGCCGTGCGCGCCGGCGACGCCCGCGTGCAGGACGAGGGCTCCCAGCTCGCCGCCCTCGCGCTCAGCCGCGCCCGCCCGATCGTTGCGGGCGAGCGCTGGCTCGACCTCTGCGCCGGCCCCGGTGGCAAGGCCGCCCTGCTCGCCGCCGAGGCGGCGGCCGGGGGAGCGACGCTCACCGCGAACGAGGTCGTGCCCGCCCGGGCCGAGCTGGTGCGCAAGGCCCTCGCCGTCTTCGACCCGGCACCGGAGGTGTGGGAGAGCGACGGCACGACCATCGGCGACGACCACCCCGGGGAGTTCGACCGCATCCTCATCGACGCCCCCTGCACCGGCCTCGGCGCTCTGCGGCGTCGACCCGAGGCGCGCTGGCGCAAGTCGCCGCGCGACGTGGCCCACCTCTCCGGGCTGCAGTCCAACCTGCTGAACGCCGCGATCGCGGCGCTGAAGCCGGGCGGGATCCTCGCCTACGTCACCTGCTCGCCCCACCTGGCCGAGTCGAAGGTCATCGTCGAGGGTGCCCTGAAGAAGTGGGGGGACGCGATCGAACGCATCGACACCCCGGCGGTTCTCGCCGGGATCACCGGTTCGGAGCTCGACCTCGGTTCTCCCGACGGCGGCACGGCCCAGTACGCCCAGCTCTGGCCGCACCGCCACGGCACGGACGCCATGTTCATCCAACTCATCAGTAAGGTCTAGCCATGCCCGCGCGTATCAACCCCAGCATCCTCGCGGCGGACTTCGCGAACTTCGAGCGTGAGCTCGGCCGAATCTCCACCGCCGACCTGGTGCACGTCGACATCATGGACAACCACTTCGTGCCCAACCTCACCTTCGGGCTCGCGATGACCGAGCGCCTGCAGGAGCTGTCGGCGATCCCGCTCGACGTGCACCTGATGATCGACGACCCCGACCGCTGGGCCCCCGGCTACGCCGAGCTCGGCGCCTACTCGGTCACCTTCCATGCAGAGGCCGCAGCGGATGCCGTCGCACTCGCACGCAGACTCCGTGACATCGGTGCGCGCGCCGGCATCGCCCTCAAGCCCGGCACCCCCGTCGAGCCCTTGCTCGAGCTGCTGCCCGAGTTCGACCAGGTGCTCGTGATGACGGTGGAGCCCGGCTTCGGCGGCCAGAGCTTCATCGAGTCGACCATGCCGAAGCTCGCACTGCTGCGCGAGGCCGTGACCACCTCGGGCCTCGACGTCTGGCTGCAGGTCGACGGCGGAATCACGGCCGACACGATCGTGATCGCCGCGGAGGCCGGGGCGGACACCTTCGTGGCCGGGTCGAGTGTCTTCCGCGGCGAGCCCGCGGACAACATCGCGGGGCTGCGCGCGGCCGCCGAGGCGCACGTGCACTAGGCACGACCCTCCACCACACCCCCACGTCCCGAAACCCCGGAGCACCATGACGACCGCACCCACCCCCTACTACCTCGACTGCGACACCGGCATCGACGACGCCCTCGCGATCGCCTACCTGCTCGCGGCCGCGGCCGACGAGTCCCGCAACATCGAGATCGTGGGCATCGGCAGCGTGAGCGGCAATGTCTCGGCCTCGGTCGGGGCGCACAACACCCTCGACCTGATCGCCCTCGCCGGTCACAGCGGCTTCCCCGTGGCTGTCGGCGCGCACGACCCGCAGGCGGGATCGTTCCGCGGCGGCGCCCCGCACGTGCACGGCGCGAACGGCGTCGGAGACGTCGTCGTCGCGACGTCCGCCGCATCCGTTTCAGAGGAGACAGCGGCACAGCTGATCGTGCGCCTCGCCCGGGAGCACTCGGGCGAACTGCGCGTCATCGCCATCGGACCGCTCACCAACATCGCCGAGGCGCTGCGGCTCGACCCGGAGCTGCCCTCCCTGGTGAAGGAGCTCACCCTCATGGGCGGCGCCGCGCTGGTGCCCGGAAACATCACCGCCGTCGCCGAGGCGAACATCGCCAACGACGCGCACGCGGCCGCCGAGGTCTTCGCGGCGGACTGGTTCATCACGATGGTGCCGCTCGACGTCACCATGGTCAACGTCTTCGAGGAGCAGCACCGCCAGGCGCTCGTCACCTCGGGCCGCCCGGTCGCCGAGGCCCTCGGGCACATGCTCGACTACTACTTCGAGTTCTATGTGGGGGTCTACGGCCACCGCGCCTCCGCGCTGCACGACCCGCTGGCGGTCGCGATCGCCCTCGGCGACGTGGCACTGGCGAGCGCGCCCGTGGTGCGCGTCGTGGTCGACGACAGCGACGGACCCGCGCACGGGCAGACCATCTGCGACCTGCGCGGCATCTACCGCGGCTTCCCCGAACAGAGCGGCGCGCACACCCGCGTTGTGCTGGCGCTCGAGGAGGACTTCGCCCCGCTGCTGCTCGAGCGCCTGCTGCTCGCCTAGACCTCCGACCCTTCGATCCCGAGGAACCGGCCATGACCGCACCCGCCCACCGCACCATCATCAGCGGCGCCACCATCGCCACCGTCGACGCGCTCGGCACCGAGCACCTCTCCGGCTGGGTGGTCGTCGACGACGCGACGATCGTCGCGGTGGGCGACGGCACCCCGCCGCTCTGGGCGGTGCGCGGGCAGTCGCCGACGGGGGAGGCGCTCGTGGTCCCTCCCGCCATCGAGTCGATCGACGGCACCGGGCATCTGCTCACCCCGGGACTGATCAACACCCACCACCACCTGTACCAGTGGCTGACCCGCGGCTGGGCGCAGGACGACATCCTCTTCGACTGGCTCGTCGCGCTCTACCCCGCGTGGTCGGCGATCGACGCCGACCTCGTCGAGGCGGGTGCCGAGGCCGCGATCGCCGTGCTGGCGCGCTCCGGCTGCACCACGGTCGGCGACCACCACTACGTGTTCCCGAAGGGCTCCGGCGATATCCTCGGCGGCATCGTCGCCGCGGCCTCCCGGGTGGGTGTGCGCCTGCACGGCACGCGCGGCTCGATGGACCTCGGACGCTCCCAGGGCGGACTGCCGCCCGACTTCGCCGTGGAGACCACGGCCGCGGCCCTGCAGGCGAGCGCGGACGCGGTGGACGCCTTCCACGACCCCTCGCGCGAGGCGATGGTGCAGATCGCGATCGCCCCCTGCTCGCCATTCTCCGTGACCTCCGAGCTGCTGAGCGAGGCCGCGGTTCTCGCCCGCTCGAAGGGGGTACGGCTGCACACCCACGGCTCGGAGACCGTCGAGGAGGACGCCTTCTGCCTCGAGAAGTTCGGCAAGACCCCCACACAGTACCTCGACGACCTCGGCTGGCTGGGCGACGACGTCTGGATGGCGCACTGCGTGCACCTCGACGAGGGCGCGATCGCCCGTTTCGCCGAGACCGGAACGGGGGTCGCACACTGCCCGTCGTCGAACGCACGCCTCGCTGCGGGCATCGCGCCCGTGCCGCAGCTGCTGGCGGCCGGGGTGCCCGTCGGTCTTGGCGTCGACGGCTCGGCCTCCAACGAGTCGGGCCAGCTCGGCTCGGAGATCCGCCAGGCGGTGCTGATGAACCGGCTCCGCGCCGGCGCGAACGGCATGACCGGGCGCCAGGGCCTCTACATCGCGACGATGGGCGGTGCCCGCGTGCTCGGCCGCGACCGGGAGCTCGGCTCGATCGAGCCGGGCAAGCTCGCCGATCTCGCCCTCTGGAAGGTCGACGGCGTGGAGCACGCCGGCATCGCCGACCCGGTCGCGGCACTCACGCTCGGCGCGCAGCCGCCGCTCGCGCGGCTCATCGTGCACGGCCGCACGGTGCTGCGCGACGGCGAGCTCACCCGCGTCGACGAGCGGGCGGTGGCGAAAGCGGCGGCGACCGCCGCACACGCCCTCGCCGAGCGGGTGCGCTGAGCGGCACCGGCTCCTGGTTGCGGTGACGTCCGCGACCCGATTACGCCGTGGGCGGATGCCCGGGGTGCGGCACGCGGACGCCTCGCCGCATCTGCTTGGATGGGTGCATGACTGATTCACCGAAGACCAAGCCAGAAGTCGAGTTCTACGAGGGCCCCGAGCCCACCGAGCTCGTGATCATCGAGATCGAGGAGGGAACCGGCGCGGAGGCCGCCCCCGGCGCCACCGTCGACGTGCACTACCTGGGCGTCGACTTCGAGAGCGGCGAGGAGTTCGACTCCAGCTGGAGCCGCGGCCAGTCCATCAACTTCCCGCTCGGCAGCCTCATCGCCGGCTGGCAGCAGGGCATCCCCGGCATGAAGGTCGGCGGACGCCGCCAGCTGATCGTGCCGCCCGAGCTCGCCTACGGCCCCGTGGGCGGCGGACACCGCCTCTCCGGCCGCACCCTCACCTTCGTGATCGACCTGCTCGGCACGAAGTAGCACCCAGCACACCCCCGGAGCCGGGCCCACGCGACAGCGGGGCCCGGCTCCGCTGCGTCCCGGGGCAGGAACGGGGTGTCCTCCGAAGTGCCGACTGTCCCCCGAAGGGGGCACGACCTAGCCTTGTTCCTGAGGAAGTCGCGAGATCGCCGGCCGATCGTCAGCCCCGAGGGCGTGATCGAACCGGTGAAGCTCTCCCGAATCGACTTCACGGGACGAGGAGCACAATGTCGTTGTACCCCGAAAAAATCGCCGCGCGCTCGACGCGCCGACGCGCACTCACCGCCGGAATCGCGATCGGAGCGGTCGTGTCGCTCGGCATCCTGCTGCCGACCGCCGCCAGTGCCGACGAGACCGGCAAGCACGACCCGCCGCCCGTGCAGATCGTGCGGGGCGACGTGATGAACTACGCGATCAACGTGACCCGCGCGAACAACGGCCAGACCACGAAGGTCGAGCGCGCCGTGATCGCAGCGGGAGGGCACGTTGTGGCGTCCTACCCGGAGATCGGGGTCGTCATCGCGCAGAGCGACAACACCCTGTTCTCCGAGGGCCTCGTCGGGCAGAAGGGCGTCGAGTCCGTCGGCGCCACCCGCACGGCGCCCGTGACGGCGACCGACCCGACCTACGGCATCGTCGATCCGCTCGAGGGCACGGATGCACAGCAGCGCCGGGCCACCGTGACGAAGAACGAGGGAGTGGAGGGCCACCACGAGGTGGTCCCCGACCCGTCCGAGTCGCTGCAGTGGGACATGACGGCGATCGGCGCCGACCAGGCGCACCAGGCCACCGACGGCGATCCCGGTGTGCTCGTCGCCGTGCTCGACTCCGGTATCGAGTCGACGCATCCGGATCTCGCCGCGAACATCGACGCGCGCCGCTCGGCCGGCTGTCTCAGCGGCACTGCCGACAGCGGCGTCGAGGCGTGGCAGCCCACGAACAGCCTCCACGGCACCCACGTTGCGGGCACGATCGCCGCGGCACGTAACGGCGTCGGAATCGTCGGGGTCGCGCCCGCCGTGCGCCTCTCCTCGGTGAAGGTCGTGAGCGACGACGGCTTCATCTACCCGGAGGCAGCCATCTGCGGCTTTATGTTCGCCACGGCCAGCGGCGCCGACATCACCAACAACAGCTACTACATCGACCCGTGGGAGTTCTGGTGCGACAGCGACCCCGACCAGCTGGCCGTGAAGACCGCGGTGAACCGGGCGGTGCAGTACTCGCAGCAGAAGGGCGTGCTCAACGTGGCAGCGGCCGGCAACTCGGGCACGGACCTCGCCAACAAGGTCGAGGACCGGAACAGTCCCAATGACACGGTGCCCGTGGTGCGCGCACTCGATGCCGGCTGCACGGACATCCCGGCCGAGCTCGACGGGGTGGTCACGGTGTCCTCCACCGACATCGACGGCGCGAAGTCCAGCTTCTCCAACTACGGCCAGGGCGTCATCGACATCGCGGCCCCCGGCCGGGGGATCCTGTCCACGGTGCTCGACGGCGGCTACGCCTCGCTGAGCGGCACCTCGATGGCCTCGCCCCACGTCGCGGGCGTCGCCGCGCTGCTGACATCGACGCACCACCGGGCCTCCGGGCAGCAGCTCGCCGACCTGCTGTACGCGCAGGCCACCGACGTGCCCTGCCCGGCGGGAGTCGCGGCCTGCGTCGGAGATCCGGCGGACAACGGCTACTTCGGCGCGGGACTGGTCGACGCGCTCGAGGCTGTGCAGCGCTAGGCGGGAACGGACAGAGCGGATGCCGTCGCGTGGTGTCACGCGACGGCATCCGCTCTTTAAATGAGCGGTCGTTCGCTTTTCGCGAGAGGGGCGCGTAGCGTGGAGACGAACGAAACGGAGACATCCATGTTCATCCTCATCGCCATCGGAGTCGTCGTCGTCGGATCGCTCGGCGTCGCCGCCCTCATCGACCATCGCGCCGGGAAGCCGACGCCGCTCGATCCCGCAGACGCCGCCCGCATGGGCGACGAGCAGACCGAGGCCATCGCGGCCGCCCGTGCCGCGGGCATTGTGCGCGGTACGGGAGCCGGGTCCTACTAGGCCCGCACGCCCAGCCGGGGCGCATCGACGCCCGGTGGATTCCACGTCACGGGCACGTCGCGCATCAGCAGCACGTCGTCGAGCACGGCGGACCCGGCCGGAAGCGAGTCGAAGAACGACGACTCGATCGCGACCGGCTCCGCCGCGCTCACGGTCCAGGCGTCTGTGGCGAGGCGGATCCCCTGGAGGGAGCGCCCGTCGAGCGCCGGCGACCAGCCGACGGACCCGCCCTGGAAGAAGGCCGACGCCGCGGCCAGCGTGGGGAACAGAGAGCTCGACCAGTCCTCGGTCGGCCGCACCTCGGCGTGCACGCTCGTCGCGGGGGAGTCGAGCGTGACACGGATACGCTCCGGCGTCTCCTCGGAGTCGAAGCGGGCGGGACGGTGGCGACCGGGGAAGACCCGGCCGCCCGCGAGCACGGCGAGACGGGAGGCGGTGTGGCGCTCGGGAATGTACACACCGGTGCGCACGCCGTGCGCGCCGTCCCACTCGACGGCGACGCGGTGGGCGGCGTTCTCCGCTCCCCAGCCGATGCGCGGCGCGAACCAGGCAGGGCGCAGGTCGCCGAGCCGCAGGAGGCAGATGCCCGCGACGGCGCTCCCGTCGACGAGCTGGGGGCGCAGGCCCGCGGGCAGCAGTGACTGCGCGACGGCGGGATCGACCCGGTAGTTCACCAGCAGGCGGCGCTCGATGGTCGCGGCCAGGGCCGGGGGCGTGATCACGAGGCGGCCCGGCTTGTGCGCCGGCGCACGCTGCGCAGGACCACCTGCTCGGGGCACACCGCGGAGAGGAAGTCGCCCACGGTGGACGCGAGCCGGTCGCCCGCCAGGGAGTAGATGATCCGGTTCGCCTCACGGCGTTCCGTCACGAGTCCCGCGGTGCGGAGGATCGAGAGGTGGCGCGAGATCGTCGGGCCCGAGGCCGTGAAGGCGGCGGCGATCTCGCCCGCCGCGCGCTCCCCGGCCCTGAGGTCCTGCAGGATCTGCCGTCGGGTGGGGTGGGCGAGAGCGGCGAAGACGTCCGTGGTCGATGCATCCATATTTGCAATCTAGCACCATAGCTAAATAGCGCGATAGTCCGACGGCGCCCCCGTGCTCCTAGTAACCTTGTCCCGTGAAAACTTTCGACGTCCTGTTCGCTGAGCTGAGCGACAAAGCAGCGTCCCGCCCCGAGGGCTCCGGCACGGTTGCCGAGCTCGACGCCGGTGTGCACGCGATCGGCAAGAAGATCGTCGAGGAGGCCGCAGAGGTCTGGATGGCGGCGGAGTTCCAGTCGCACGACGAGGCGGCCGAGGAGATCTCCCAGCTCCTCTACCACCTGCAGGTGATGATGATCGCGAAGGGCCTGAGCCTCGCGGATGTCTACAAGTATCTGTAGAGCGCCGTCCCCTCTCCCACGATCATCTTGAACTGAAGGCTGAACCATGCTGAGAATCGCAGTCCCCAACAAGGGCTCGCTGAGCGAGACCGCGGCAGACATGCTGCTGGAGGCCGGCTACGCCGGTCGCCGCGACCCCCGTGCCCTGAGCGCGAGCGACCCGCGCAACGACGTGGAATTCTTCTACCTGCGCCCCCGCGACATCGCCACCTACGTCGGCTCCGGAGCCCTCGACGTCGGCATCACCGGACGCGACCTGCTGCTCGACTCCGGCTCGGAGGCAGCGGAGATCGCCACCCTCGACTTCGGCGGCTCCACCTTCCGCTTCGCCGGCCGCCCCGGCCAGTTCGCCGAGCTCTCCGACCTCGAGGGGGTGCGGGTGGCCACCAGCTACCCCGGCCTCGTCGGCGACTTCCTCCGTGGCCACGGAGTCACTGCAGTGCTCGTCGGACTCGACGGCGCCGTCGAGTCCGCCATCCACCTCGGAGTAGCGGATGCCGTCGCCGACGTCGTCAGCACCGGCTCCACCCTGCGTGCCCAGGGTCTCGAGATCTTCGGACCGGTGATCCTCGAGTCCACAGCCGTGCTCATCAGCGCCAAGCCCGAGCTGCCCGCGATCGCCACCCTGCAGCGCCGCCTGCAGGGCGTGCTCGTCGCGCGCCAGTACGTGCTCATGGACTACGACGTGCCCGTCGCACTGGTCGAGAAGGCCACCGCGATCACCCCCGGGCTCGAGTCCCCGACCATCTCGCCCCTGCACGACCCCGAGTGGGTCGCCGTGCGGGCCATGGTGCACCGCAACGAGACCAACCACCTCATGGATGCGCTCTACGACCTCGGAGCGCGCGCCATCCTGGTCAGCTCGATCCACGCCGCGAGGATCTGACCGTGGGCGTCGCCGTGCGTGTCATCCCCTGTCTCGATGTCGCCGCCGGCCGCGTGGTCAAGGGCGTCAACTTCCTCAATCTGCGTGACGCGGGCGACCCCGTCGAGCTCGCGCGCAAGTACTACGAGCAGGGCGCAGACGAGATCACCTTCCTCGACGTGAAGGCCACCGTCGACAACCGCGACACGATGTTCGACGTGGTGCAGGCCACTGCCGAGCAGGTCTTCATCCCGCTCACCGTCGGCGGGGGAGTGCGCTCCACCGACGACGTGGCGAAGCTGCAGGCCCACGGCGCCGACAAGGTGGGCGTCAACAGTGCGGCCATCGCGCGTCCGGAGCTGATCGGCGAGATCGCCGACCGCTTCGGTGCCCAGGTGCTCGTGCTCAGCCTCGACGTGAAGCGCAACGCGGTCATGCCGAGCGGCTTCGTCGTCACCACGCACGGCGGCCGCACGGAGACGGAGCTCGACGCCCTCGTCTGGGCGCGCGAGGCCATCGAGCGCGGGGTGGGCGAGCTGCTCGTCAACTCCATCGACGCCGACGGCATGAAGACCGGCTACGACCTGGAGATGATCGCCGCCATGCGCGCCATCAGCCGCGTCCCCGTGATCGCCAGCGGCGGCGCGGGCCGTCTCGCCGACTTCGCCCCCGCGATCTCGGCCGGGGCCGACGCGGTGCTCGCGGCATCCGTCTTCCACAACGGAGAACTGACCGTCGGCGACGTCAAGGGCGCGCTGGCAGAAGCCGGAGTCGTGACCCGATGACGACCATCGAACTCACAGCGGACACCGTCGGCGAGGTCGTCGACCGCGCCGTGTTCAAAGACGGCGGCCTGATGCCCGCGATCATCCAGCAGTGGGACAGCAGAGACGTGCTGATGCTCGGCTACATGGACGCGGAGGCCCTGCGCCGCACCCTCACCGAGGGCCGCGTCACGTTCTGGTCGCGCAGCCGCCAGGAGTACTGGCGCAAGGGGGACACCAGCGGCAACGCGCAGTTCGTGCGCGGCGCGGCCCTCGACTGCGACGGGGATACCCTGTTGGTGACCGTCGACCAGATCGGACCCGCCTGCCACACCGGCGCCCACGCCTGCTTCGACGTCGACCCGTTGTCGCCGCACATTGGACACGCCGAATGAACAACACCACCACACGCACCGACTTCGACACCCGTGTCGCGGACGGCCACCGCGTCGTCCCCGTCATCCGCGAGCTCTTCGCCGACGGCGAGACCCCGGTCGGCATCTACCGCAAGCTCGCGGCGGGCGCTCCGGGAACCTTTTTGCTCGAGTCGGCGGAGCAGGGCGGCATCTGGTCGCGGTTCTCCTTCGTGGGCGTCTCCAGTTTCGGCGTGCTCACGCAGACCACCGACGAGACGGGGGCGGATGCCGCGGCCTGGCTCGACTACGGACTCTCCGCCGAGCGCGCCCTGGGTCCCGATCACCCCAGCGGCCCGCTGAAGGCGCTCTCGCACCTGCACGAGCGCTGGAGCACCCCGCGCGTCGCGGGCCACCCGCCCCTCACCGGCGGACTCGTCGGCTTCATCGGCTGGGAGGCGATCCGCCAGATCGAGAACCTCCCGAACGTGCCGCCGGCCGATTTCACCGTGCCCGGGCAGGCGCTGAGCTTCGTCTCCGAGCTCGTGGTGCTCGACCACCGCGACGGCACGGTACTGCTCATCGCGACCGCGCTCGGCGACGGCGAGGAGACGGCCGACCAGTTGTGGACGGGCGCGCAGCAGCGGCTCGACACGATGCAGACGAACCTCGCGAAACCGGGCGAGGCCTGGCTCGCCGAGGTCGACCTCTCGATTCAGGCGCAGCCGATCCCGCGCACCACGGTCGAGGAGTTCCGCCACGCCATCGAGCGGTCGAAGACCTACATCCGCGACGGCGACGTCTTCCAGGTGGTCGTCTCGCAGCGCTTCGACCACGAGATCACCGCCGACGCCATCGACGTCTACCGGGTTCTGCGCACGCTCAACCCCTCGCCCTACATGTACCTGCTCACCCTGGTCGACACGGCGGGCGAGCCCTATCAGATCGTCGGGTCCAGCCCCGAGGCGCTGGTGAAGGTGCAGGGGTCGCGGGTGCACATGCATCCGATCGCCGGCTCCCGCCCGCGCGGAGAGTCGGTCGAGCGCGACCTCGAGCTCGCCGTCGAGCTGCTCGCCGACGAGAAGGAGCGCTCGGAGCACCTGATGCTCGTCGACCTCGCCCGCAACGACCTGCTGAAGGTGTGCACGCCGGGAACCGTCGAGGTGACCGAGTTCATGCAGGTGGAGCGCTTCAGCCACATCATGCACCTCGTCTCGAGCGTGGAGGGCGACATCCGTCCCGACGCCACGCCGATCGAGGTCTTCGCTGCCACCTTCCCGGCAGGCACCCTCTCCGGGGCGCCGAAGCCGCGCGCCCTCGAGATCATCGACGAGCTGGAGCCCGCACAGCGCGGCGTCTACGGGGGAGTGGTCGGCTACTTCGACTTCGCCGGCGACCTCGACCTCGCCATCGCCATCCGCACCACCACGATCGTGGGCGGTCTCGCCCGTGTGCAGGCCGGCGCAGGCGTCGTCGCGGACTCCGACCCGGTCGCGGAGCACCAGGAGTCCCAGCACAAGGCGGCCGCGCCGCTGCGTGCCGTCGCGATCGCCAACGGCATGCGGCGGGTCCAGTGACCGCGGAGGGAGCCGCGGTCGCGGGGACGACCGGCGAGCCCGCAGCGCGTCCGCGCCGCTACAAGTCGCGGATCATCCTCGCCGCGACCGTGCTCGGCGTGCTCACCCTCGTCTCGTGGACCCAGACCTGGTTCACCGTCGTGCTGAGCGACGGCGCGACCCTCGCGGTCGACGGACAGGTCGGAGCCCCGGCGCTGTCCGCCCTCGCGCTCACCAGCCTCGTCCTCGTCGGCGCGCTCAGCATCGCGGGCCCGTTCTTCCGGATCGTCTTCGGCGTGCTCCAGTCGCTGATCGGTGTGGCGATCGTCTTCTCCGCCGTGCTCGCCGTGAGCGCACCGGTCTCCGCAGCCGGCCCCGCCATCTCCGTGGCGACCGGCGTCGCGGGCGACGAGTCGGTCGCCGACCTGGTGGTCTCGATCGCGCTGACGCCGTGGCCATGGGTCGCCCTGGTCTCCGGAGCGGTCATCGTGCTGCTCGGGATCGCGATCGTGGTCACCGGCCGCCGCTGGCCCGGCGGATCCACCCGCAAGTACCAGAGCTCCACGCGACTCGAGCCCGCCGCTGCGGAGCGCACCTCCGTCGACGACTGGGACTCCCTCAGCGGCGGCGACGACCCGACGACCAAGGACTGAGCCGCGCCGCGTCTCAAACCCGTCCACGCTCGCGATAGAGTTTCTTGTCGCACAAATCTCTACGAATGGAGCATCATGACCATCGAGTCTGACGCCGGACACGGAAACTCTCCCGCCGCCTGGACAGCCGTGATCATCATGCTGGTCGCCTTCACGATCGGTACTCTCGCCTTCTGGTTCGTGATCCCGTGGCTCGTCATCGCGTCCGCGGTGCTGCTGGTCCTCGGCGCGGTCACCGGCAAGGTGCTCGCGGTGCTCGGCTACGGAGTCGGCGGAACGAAGTTCGCCCCCAAGGCCCACCAGTAGAGTGCTCGACTCACTCCTAGCCGGTTCTCTCGCCGACGCGGCGGACCGTCGCGCGCTGCGCAGCCTCGCCGACGTCGAGTCGGCCGCGCTCGCGCGACCCGCGGCGCTCGACGCGCTCGCGCACCTCGCGCCCTCGGAGCGGGTGAAGATCATCGCCGAGGTGAAGCGCGCCAGCCCCTCCCGCGGACCCCTCGCGGAGATTCCGGACCCCGCCTCGCTCGCTCTCGCCTACGAGCGCGGCGGCGCATCCGTTATCAGCGTGCTCACCGAGGGCCGCAAGTTCGGCGGGTCCCTCGCCGACCTCGAGGCGGTGCGCGCCGCGGTGAGCCTGCCGGTGCTGCGCAAGGACTTCATCGCCGAGCCGTACCAGATCTTCGAGGCCCGAGCGGCGGGTGCCGACCTGGTCCTGCTCATCGTCGCGGCGCTCGAGCAGCCCCTCATGCGCGAGCTCTTCGCCCTCATCGGCGAGCTGGGCATGACCGCCCTGGTCGAGACGCACAGCGCCCAGGAGCTCGACCGCGCCATCGACCTCGGCGCGACCCTCATCGGTGTGAACGCCCGCAACCTCTCCACCTTCGAACTCGACCAGAACCTCTTCGGAACCCTCGCACCCACGATCCCGGAGGGCGTCATCCGCGTCGCCGAGTCCGCGGTGAAGACTCCCGCGGACGTCGCGCACTACCGCGCAGACGGCGCAGACGTCGTTCTCATCGGCGAAGCCCTCGTCACCGGCGACCCCGTCGCCACCCTCACAGAATTCCTCGGTACCTGATGACCAGCCTGCGCGACGAGATCGGCCCCTACTTCGGCGAATTCGGCGGACGCTTCGTTCCCGAGTCCCTCGTCGCCGCCCTCGACGAGCTCAGCGCCGCCTACGAGTCGACCAAGACCGACCCGGAGTTCGCGGCCGAGCTGCTGGCGCTGCACAAGACCTACACGGGCCGTCCGTCGATCATCACCGAGGTGCCGCGATTCGCGGAGCACGCCGGCGGCGCCCGCATCATCCTCAAGCGCGAGGACCTCAACCACACCGGATCGCACAAGATCAACAACGTGCTCGGGCAGGCTCTCCTCACGAAGCGCATCGGCAAGACCCGCGTCATCGCGGAGACCGGTGCCGGCCAGCACGGCGTGGCCACCGCCACGGCGGCCGCCCTGTTCGGACTCGAGTGCGTCATCTACATGGGCGAGGTCGACACCGACCGCCAGGCGCTCAACGTTGCCCGGATGCGCCTGCTCGGTGCGGAGGTCGTGTCGGTCACCACCGGATCGCGCACCCTGAAGGACGCCATCAACGAGGCGTACCGCGAGTGGGTCGCCAGCGTCGAGACCACCAACTACATCTTCGGCACCGTCGCCGGCCCGCACCCCTTCCCCGCCATGGTGCGCGACTTCCAGAAGATCATCGGCGAGGAGGCGCGGGCCCAGGTGCTCGAGCTGACGGGCGCACTGCCCGACGCCGTGACCGCCTGCATCGGCGGCGGGAGCAACGCGATGGGGATCTTCCACGCCTTCCTCGACGACGCGGACGTGAAGCTCGTCGGCTACGAGGCCGCGGGCGAGGGACACCTCACCGAGCGCCACGCCGCCACGCTCACCCGCGGACGCCCCGGCGTGCTCCACGGCGCCCGGAGCTACATGCTGCAGGACGAGGACGGCCAGACGGTCGAGTCGCACTCCATCTCCGCCGGCCTCGACTACCCGGGCGTCGGACCGGAGCACTCCTGGCTGCACGACATCGGCCGCGCCGACTACCAGCCCATCACCGACGACGAGGCGATGCAGGCGCTGCGCCTGCTCAGCCGCACGGAGGGCATCATCCCGGCGATCGAGTCGGCGCACGCCCTGGCCGGCACGATCAAGCTCGGCAGGGAGCTCGGACCCGACGCGGTCATCCTGGTGAACCTCTCCGGCCGCGGCGACAAGGACATGGAGACGGCCGCGAAGTACTTCGACATCCTCGACGCCGACGCCCTCGCCGCGGAGGATGCGGCGCCGCTCGACCCGCAGGAACCCGGCAGCGGAGCGGGGGTCGAGCGATGAGCCGCGTCGAAGACGTCATTTCGGTACGCAAGCAGGCCGGCTCCGGCGCGCTCGTCGGCTACCTGCCCGCCGGCTTCCCCGACCTCGACACCAGCATCGAGGCCGCGGTGGCCCTGGTCGAGAACGGCGTCGACGTGCTCGAGCTCGGCCTCCCGTACTCCGATCCGGTCATGGACGGCCCGGTCATCCAGCACGCCACCGAGATCGCGCTGCAGAAGGGCTTCCGCCTGAAGCACGGCCTCGAGGCCGTCGCCGCCATCACCGCGCGCGTCGACGCGCCGGTGCTGGTCATGACCTACTGGAACCCGATCATCCAGTTCGGCGTCGAGCGCTTCGCCGACGAGCTGCTCGCAGCCGGCGGGGCGGGGCTCATCACGCCCGACCTCGTGCCCGACGAGGCGAAGGACTGGCTGGCGGCGTCCGACCGCACGGGCCTCGACCGTGTCTTCCTGGCTGCACCGTCGTCATCCGCTGCCCGTCTCGAACGCGCTGTCGAATTGAGCCGCGGCTTCGTCTACGCGGTCTCCACGATGGGCATCACCGGTGCGCGGCACGACGTCGACACCGCGGCCCGTTCACTGGTCGCGCGACTCCGCGACGCCGGTGCGACGAGCACCTGCGTGGGCATCGGGATCTCGACGGCCGAACAGGTGCGCGAGGTCATCGGCTACGCCGACGGCGCCATCGTCGGGTCGCTGCTCGTGAAGGCCCTGGCCGACGGGGGAGTCGACGCGGTCGCACGCACCGCCGCCGCCCTCAGCGAGGGCACCCGCCCCTAAGCTCCTCCCGGCTCGACCCCGCACGATCCGGGTCTAGTCTTGACCTCGACTTGAAGACCTTTAGAAAGGTTCCCACCCAGTGTTCGCTCCCCTCAGCATCCCCAGCCCGGACTACGCCTGGCAGGTGTTCAACCTCGGCCAGTGGCTCAGGGACATCGGACTGGACTGGTTCGCCTTCGACCTGAACATCCACGCCTACGCGATCTGCATCCTGATCGGCATCGTGGCGGCGGGCATCCTCACCAACCACCGCCTCAAGCAGCGCGGGGCCGAGCCGGGCGTCGTCCTCGACATCGTGATCTGGGCGATCCCCCTCGGCATCGTCGGGGCGCGCATCTTCCACGTGCTCACCCACCCGGACGACTACTTCAACGGCCAGGAGTTCTGGCACGTGTTCGCGGTCTGGGAGGGCGGCATCGCCATCTTCGGATCGCTGATCGGCGGCGCCATCGGAGCCTGGATCGGCTGCCGCGTCTCCGGAGTGCGCTTCTGGACCTTCGCAGACGCGGTAGCCCCCGCCCTGCTGCTGGCGCAGGCATTCGGCCGCCTCGGCAACTGGTTCAACCACGAGCTGTTCGGACTGCCGACGAACCTGCCCTGGGGACTCGAGATCGAGTCGTCCAATGCCGCCTTCCCGCCCGGGCTCCCCGAGGGAACGCTGTTCCACCCGACCTTCCTCTACGAGATCATCTGGAATCTCGTCGGCTTCGCCCTGATCCTCGTCATCGAGCGCAAGCTGCGCCTGCAGTGGGGCAAGGTGCTCGGCCTCTACCTGGTCTGGTACGGACTCGGACGCACCGTGTTCGAGTCGATCCGCATCGACCCGAGCGAGATCTTCCTCGGCCTGCGCATCAACGTCTGGGCCGCGATCGCCGCCATCGTGCTGGGAATCGCGATCATCGTCGTGCAGAGCCGCCGCCACCCGGGTCTCGAGCCGAGCGCCTACGTGCCGGGTCGGGAGTGGGTCGCTCCGGGTACTGGGGTAGAATCTGACGACACCTATTCGGACTCCGACGAACCGGGCAATGACGCCGCGTCCACCTCCGAAGCGCTCGCCACAAGCGGGTCCGCCACAAGCGGAGACGGCGTCAAGTCCTGACGACAGGGCCTTCAGACAAATAAACCGATGGGCCACCGGAGTCCCACACGTACCCATACATCGTGAGGACGGACCGAATGGCTCTCACGCCACCATTTGAGCGTTTCAGCACCAGACCGCAGGCGACAGGCCTCTACGACCCCTCTCGGGAGAAGGACGCCTGCGGGCTGGCGATGGTCGCCACACTGCGCGGCACCGCCGGACACGACATCATCGATGCCGCGTTGAACGCCCTGCGTCACCTCGAGCACCGCGGAGCGATCGGCTCCGACGCGGGCACCGGAGACGGCGCGGGCATCATCACACAGATCCCCGACGACTTCCTGCGGGCGGTCGCCGGCTTCGAGCTGCCTCCCGTGGGCGGCTACGCCGTCGGGATGGCGTTCCTGCCCACCGACGACGCCGAGCGCGCCGTGATCCAGAACGGCATCGCGGCGATCGCGGAGGAGGAGGACCTCGTCGTGCTGGGCTGGCGCGAGGTGCCGGTGCGCCCGCACGAGGTCGGCGACCTCGCACGCACCGCCATGCCGGTCTTCGAGCAGCTGTTCCTCGCCTCGACGCGAACGAACGATGCGGGCGAGCCCGTCAGCGGCATCGAACTCGACCGTCTGGTGTACCGGCTGCGCAAGCGCGCCGAGCACGACTTCGGCGCCTACTTCCCGTCGCTGTCGAGCCGCACCCTCGTCTACAAGGGCATGGTCACGACCCTCCAGCTCGAGCCTTTCTACCCCGACCTCTCCGACGAGCGCTTCGCGTCGAAGCTGGCGCTGGTGCACTCGCGCTACAGCACGAACACCTTCCCGTCGTGGCCGCTCGCGCAGCCCTTCCGCATGATCGCGCACAACGGCGAGATCAACACGGTGCAGGGCAACCGCAACTGGATGCGCGCGCGCCAGTCGCAGCTCGAATCCGAGCTGCTCGGCGACATCCCCAGCATCCTGCCGATCAACACCCCCGGTGCCAGCGACTCCGCCTCCTTCGACGAGGTGGTGGAGCTGCTCAGCCTCACCGGCCGCTCGCTCCCGCACTCGATCATGATGATGGTGCCCGAGGCCTGGGAGAACCAGACCGACGTCGAGGCGAGCCGCAAGGCCTTCTACGAGTACCACTCCATGCTCATGGAGCCGTGGGACGGCCCCGCCGCCCTCGTCTTCACCGATGGATCCCTCGTCGGCGCGACCCTCGACCGCAACGGTCTGCGCCCCGGGCGCTTCCTCGTGACCGACGACGGGCTCGTTGTGCTCGCCAGTGAGATCGGCGTGCTCGACATCGACCCCGCCAAGGTGGTCCGCAAGGGGCGCCTGCGTCCCGGCAAGATGTTTCTGGTCGACACCGAGGCCGGCACCATCATCGAGGACGACGTGATCAAGGGCGACCTGGCCACGGCCGCGCCCTACGCGCAGTGGCTCGACGAGGGGCGCATCCACCTCAAGGACCTCCCGGAGCGCGAGCACATCGTGCACACCCCGGCGTCGGTCACCCGTCGCCAGCGCACCTTCGGCTACACCGAGGAGGAAGTGCGCATCATGGTGATGCCGATGGCGAAGAACGGAGCGGAGCCGCTCGGCGCCATGGGCTCGGACACACCCATCGCGGTGCTCTCCGAGCGCCCCCGGCTGCTCTTCGACTACTTCACCCAGCAGTTCGCGCAGGTCACGAACCCGCCGCTCGACTCGATCCGCGAAGAGGTCGTCACCTCGATGAAGCTCGGGCTCGGCCCGGAGCGCAACCTGCTGGCGGCGACGCCGGAGCACGCGCGCCAGGTCATCCTCGACTTCCCGGTGATCGATAACGACGAGCTCGCCAAGATCCAGCACATCGACCCGACCCCGGGAAGCCGTCTCACCACGACGATCCGGGGCCTCTACAAGGTCGAGAAGGGCACGAAGGCGCTCGAGAAGCGCCTCACCGCCATGTGCGCCGAGGTCGACGAGGCCATCGACGAGGGCGCCGAGTTCATCGTGCTCTCCGACCGCGACTCGAACCGCGAGTACGCGCCGATCCCCTCGCTGCTGATGCTCGCCGCCATCCACCACCACCTGATCCGCAAGGAGACGCGGATGAAGGTGGGAATCATTGTCGAGGCCGGTGACGTGCGCGAGGTGCACCACGTCGCGCTGCTCGTCGGCTACGGCGCATCCGCCATCAACCCGTACCTCGCCATGGAGACCGCCGAGGAGCTCGTGCGCAACGGCATGCTCACCGGCGTCACGCCGGAGAAGGCGGTCAAGAACCTGATCAAGGCGCTCGGCAAGGGCGTGCTGAAGATCATGAGCAAGATGGGCATCTCCGTCGTCAGCTCCTACGCGGGCGCACAGGCCTTCGAGGCCGTCGGACTCAATCAGGAGTTCGTCGACCAGTACTTCACCGGAACCTCGAGCCTGCTCGGCGGCATCGGCATGGAGGTCATCGCCGCGGAGAGCGCGGCCCGCCACGAGGGCGCATACCCCGACGACGGCGCGATCGTCGCGCACGAACGCCTCGGAACGGGCGGCGAGTACCAGTGGCGCCGCGAGGGACCGCCGCACCTCTTCAACCCCGACACCGTCTTCCGCCTGCAGCACGCCACCCGTGCCCGGCGCTACGACATCTTCCGCGAGTACACCAAGCTCGTCGACGACCAGGCCGCCGCGCTCATGACCATCCGTGGCATGTTCTCGTTCAAGTCCGGCGCGCGACCTGTCGTGCCCATCGACGAGGTCGAGTCGGTCTCGTCGATCGTGAAGCGCTTCTCCACCGGCGCGATGAGCTACGGCTCGATCAGCGCCGAGGCGCACGAGACCCTCGCGATCGCGATGAACTCGATCGGGGCGAAGAGCAACACCGGCGAGGGCGGCGAGGACACCGACCGCCTGCTCGACCCCGCGCGCCGCAGCGCGATCAAGCAGGTCGCGTCCGGACGCTTCGGTGTCACGAGCATGTACCTCACCCACGCCACCGACATCCAGCTGAAGATGGCCCAGGGCGCCAAGCCGGGCGAGGGCGGGCAGCTGCCCCCGACCAAGGTGTACCCGTGGATCGCGCGCACCAGGCACGCCACGGCGGGCGTCGGACTCATCTCGCCGCCCCCGCACCACGACATCTACTCGATCGAAGACCTCAAGCAGCTGATCTTCGACGTCAAGCGCGCCAACCCGGTCGCCCGCGTTCACGTGAAGCTCGTGAGCCAGAGCGGCATCGGCGCTGTCGCGGCCGGCGTGACGAAGGCCCTCGCCGACGTCGTGCTGGTCTCCGGTCACGACGGCGGAACGGGCGCCAGCCCGCTCAACTCGCTCAAGCACGCGGGAACACCGTGGGAGCTCGGCCTCGCCGAGACCCAGCAGACCCTGATGCTCAACGGCATGCGCGACCGCGTGGTCGTGCAGGTCGACGGACAGATGAAGACCGGCCGCGACGTGATCGTCGGCGCCCTGCTCGGCGCGGAGGAGTTCGGTTTCGCGACCGCGCCCCTCGTCGTCGAGGGCTGCGTCATGATGCGCGTCTGCCACCTCGACACCTGCCCGGTCGGAATCGCGACCCAGAACCCCGAGCTGCGCGCACGCTTCTCCGGCAAGCCGGAGTTCGTCGTGAACTTCTTCGAGTTCCTGGCCCAGGAGGTGCGCGAGTACCTGTCCGCGCTCGGATTCCGCTCGCTCGAGGAGGCGATCGGGCACCACGAGGTGCTCGACGTCAACACCGCGATCGAGCACTGGAAGGCCGACGGCCTCGACCTGTCGCCCGTTCTGATCGGCCCCGACTTCGCCGACGACGAGCCGCGCAAGAACTCCCGCCCGCAGGACCACGAGCTCGAGAAGCATTTCGATGTGGAGCTGATCCACCGGAGCCAGGCGGCACTCGAGCACGGCACCCCTGTCGTGATCGAGCGCACGATCAAGAACACCGAGCGCGCCGTCGGCACCATGCTCGGCAACGCGGTCACGCTGCGCCACGGCGAGAACGGCCTCCCGGCCGGCACCATCCAGGTGAACCTCACCGGCACGGCCGGCCAGTCGCTCGGCGCCTTCCTGCCGAACGGCATCCGCCTGCGCCTCGTGGGCGACAGCAACGACTACGTGGGCAAGGGACTGTGCGGCGGCGAGATCGTTGTGCTCCCCGACGCGCGCTCCGGCTTCGTCGCCGAGGAGAACGTCATCGCCGGCAACGTCATCGGCTACGGGGCGACGCAGGGCAGCATGTTCCTGCGCGGCATCGTGGGCGAGCGCTTCCTGGTGCGCAACTCCGGGGCCACCGCGGTCGTCGAGGGCGTGGGCGACCACGCGCTCGAGTACATGACCGGCGGGCTCGCCGTGATCCTCGGTTCCACGGGTCGCAACCTCGGAGCAGGCATGTCCGGCGGCACGGCGTACATCTACGACCTCGCGGCCGCGAACATGAACCCCGACTCACTGGCCAGCGGCGAGCTCTCGCTCCTCCCGCTCGGCAGCGCCGATGTGGAGATCGTCACCGATCTCCTCCGGCGCCACTTCGACGAGACCGGTTCGGCTGTGGCCGAGCGGATGCTCGCGAACATCGACGAGACCGTCTCCCGTTTCGTGAAGGTTCTGCCTCGCGACTACGCAGCGGTCATTGCAACACGCCAGACCGCCGTCGACGAGGGGCTCGACCCCGACGGCGACATCGTCTGGGGCAGAATCATGGAGGTTACCGGTGGCTGATCCCAAGGGGTTCCTGAAGGTACAGGAGCGCGAGCTCCCGGCACGTCGTCCCGTCGCACTGCGGCTCATGGACTGGAAAGAGGTCTACGAACAGGGTGACGCGGCGACCGTGCGCAAGCAGGCCGGACGCTGCATGGACTGCGGCATCCCGTTCTGCCACCAGGGCTGCCCGCTCGGCAACCTGATCCCCGAGTGGAACGACCTGATGTGGCGCGGCGAGGGCCACCAGGCCATCGAGCGCCTGCACGCCACGAACAACTTCCCCGAGTTCACCGGGCGGCTCTGCCCCGCGCCCTGCGAGTCGTCGTGCGTGCTCGGCATCAACCAGCCCGCCGTGACGATCAAGAACGTCGAGGTGTCGATCATCGACGAGGCGTACCAGAAGGGCTGGGTCACCCCGCACCCTCCGGAGCGCCTCACCGGCAAGACCGTGGCCGTCGTCGGTTCCGGTCCCGCCGGACTCGCCGCGGCCCAGCAGCTCACGCGCGCCGGCCACACCGTGGCCGTGTTCGAGCGGGACGACCGCATCGGCGGCCTGCTGCGCTACGGGATCCCCGACTTCAAGATGGAGAAGAAGCACATCGAGATGCGCCTCGCGCAGATGAAGGCCGAGGGCACCCGCTTCCGCTCCGGCGTGAACATCGGTGTGGACATCAGCTGGAGCGACCTGCGCGCCCGCTACGACGCGGTGATCGTCGCGACCGGTGCCACCGTGCCGCGCGACCTGCCGATCCCCGGCCGCGACCTCATGGGTGTGCACTTCGCGATGGACTACCTCGTCGAGCAGAACCGCGTCGGCGCGGGGGACACCGTCACCGAGCAGCTCACCGCGGAGGGCAAGCACGTCGTCGTCCTCGGCGGCGGCGACACCGGCGCGGACTGCATCGGAACGGCGCACCGCCAGCACGCGCTGAGCGTCACCAACCTCGCGATCGGCAAGCAGCCCGCCGCCGAGCGCCAGGACCACCAGCCCTGGCCGATGGCCCCCACGCTCTTCGAGGTCTCCAGCGCCCACGAGGAGGGTGGCGAGCGCGTCTTCCTCGCGTCGACCATCGAGTTCCTCTCCAACGACGCCGGCGAGGTGCGTGCCATCCGCGTCGCGGAGACCGAGTACCTCGACGGCCGCCGTGTTCCGAAGGCGGGAACCGAGCGCGAGATCCCGGCCGACCTGGTGCTGCTCGCCATGGGCTTCACGGGTCCGGAGTCCGACACGATCACCGAGCAGCTGCCCGTGCCCTTCGACGGCAAGGGCAACATCGGGCGCGACGGCGACTACCAGACCAGCGAGCAGGGCGTCTTCGTCGCCGGCGACGCCGGCCGCGGCCAGTCGCTCATCGTCTGGGCGATCGCGGAAGGCCGCGCCGCGGCATCCGCTGTCGACCGCTACCTTGAAGGTGCGACGCAGCTCCCGTTCCCGGTGAAGCCCACCGACCACGCGATCGCGATCTGACCCCTCCGACTCCACCTCCCACCACACACCAACCACCACAGAAGGAACTCATGAGACGCGCGAAGATTATCGCAACGCTCGGTCCGGCAACCTCCAGCTATGAGAACATCCGCGCCATCATCGACGCGGGCGTCGATGTGGCGAGAATGAACCTCAGCCACGGCTCCTACGAGGTGCACGAGGCGGTCTACGCCAACGTGCGCAAGGCGGCGGACGACTCCGGCCGCGCCGTGGCCGTCATGGTCGACCTCCAGGGCCCAAAGATCCGCCTCGGCAAGTTCGAGGGCGGACCCTACGACCTCGCCGTCGGCGACGTCTTCAAGATCACCACCGAAGACGTGGTCGGAACGCGCGAGCTGTCCGGCACCACCTTCAAGGGACTGCCGCAGGACGTCAGCCCCGGCGACTTCCTGCTCATCGACGACGGCAAGGTGAAGGTGCAGGTCACCGGAGTCGAGGGACCCGTGGTCTCCACCGTCGTCATCGTGGCCGGTGCGGTGTCCAACAACAAGGGCATCAACCTGCCGGGTGTGGCCGTCAACGTGCCCGCACTCAGCGAGAAGGACGAGGACGATCTCCGCTGGGGCCTCCGCCTCGGCGCCGACCTCATCGCCCTGTCCTTCGTGCGCGACGCGTCGGACATCCGCCGCGTGCACGAGATCATGGCGGAGGAGGGGCGCACCGTGCCCGTCATCGCCAAGGTCGAGAAGCCGCAGGCGGTCGACAACCTCGAGGAGATCATCGACGCCTTCGACGCCATCATGGTGGCCCGCGGCGATCTCGGCGTCGAGCTCCCGCTCGAGGCCGTTCCGATCGTGCAGAAGCGCGCCGTCGAGCTCTCCCGCCGTATGGCCAAGCCGGTCATCGTGGCGACGCAGATGCTCGAGTCGATGATCTCCAGCCCCGTTCCGACCCGCGCCGAGACCTCGGACGTGGCGAACGCTGTGCTCGACGGTGCGGACGCCGTTATGCTCAGCGGCGAGACCAGCGTCGGCGAGTACCCGGTGATCACGGTGCAGACCATGGCCCGCATCGTGGCCTCCACCGAGGAGCACGGACTCGAGCGCATCCCCGAGCTCGGCACCAAGCCGCGCACGCAGGGCGGTGCGATCACCCTCGCGGCAGCGGAGGTCGCGTCCTTCGTCGAGGCGAAGTACGTCTGCATCTTCACCGAGTCGGGCGACTCCGCCCGCCGGATGTCACGCCTGCGATTCAACGTGCCGATGAAGGCGTTCACGCCCGACCCGGCAATCCGTCGTCGCATGGCGCTCATCTGGGGCATCGACTCCTACGTCGTCGACCGTGTGACCCACACGGACGCGATGTACATCCAGGTGGACGAGGTGCTCCTCGGCCAAGGGCTCGCAGAGGTCGGCGACGTGGTCGTCGTCATCTCCGGATCCCCTCCCGGAATCTCGGGATTCACCAACGACCTGCGCGTCCACCGCGTGGGCGACGCGAAGAACGCCGTCGCGCCGGCGTACGAGCAGGCCGAGTAGCAGTCTCGTAGACGCACGGAAGGGCCGGACAGCACTGCTGTCCGGCCCTTCTGCGCGGGTGCCCGTCAGTCGACAGCGGGCAGCTTCTGCTCGCGTCCGTCCGACACATCGGCCTCCGTGGTGCCTGACCCCGTCGCGGTCGATCCGGGGGAGAGGACGTCGTTGTCGTTCTCGTCGGAATCCGCCTCGGTGGCGTCTGGCAGGTCGGGGTCGGTGGTCATTGCATCTCCAGGCGGCGCTTAGGGGCGGCGGCGGGGCTGGCCGCCACCACCCCACGTCGCGGAGCACACGAGGCGCTCCGTGGCGGAACGGGGCCGGCCCGCACTGCTGCGGATCCGGGGGACCGTTCGAGCAGAACGGTACGCGCGTCGCGCAGGACCGCACTGGGGGTGTACAGGGGCGCCCGCACGGGGATATCCTTTGGCGCGCCCGAGTGAAACACGTTCGTGAAATTATCTGCAGGTTGTGCCGGATGCGGGACTTGAACCCGCACGTCCTTACGAACAAAGCATTTTGAGTGCTCCGCGTCTGCCATTCCGCCAATCCGGCGCACAACAACTGTCACAGAATACCGTAGGCTCGTTGGCGTGACTGACCAAGAATCAACCCCATCCGCTCCCCGTCGAGTAGTGGTGGCAGAAGACGAGTCTCTGATTCGTATGGATATCGTCGAGATTCTCCGCGACAACGGCTTCGAAGTCGTTGGCGAAGCGGGGGATGGCGAGACCGCCGTGGCGCTGGCCACCGAACTGCGACCCGATCTCGTGATCATGGACGTCAAGATGCCCCAGCTCGACGGAATCTCCGCGGCCGAGCGTCTGACCAAGAATCACATCGCTCCCGTTGTTCTGCTCACCGCCTTCAGCCAGAAGGAGCTCGTGGAGCGCGCCTCCGAAGCCGGAGCCCTCGCCTACGTCGTGAAGCCGTTCACGCCCAACGACCTGCTGCCGGCGATCGAGATCGCTCTGAGCCGCTACACGCAGATCATCACGCTCGAGGCTGAGGTCGCCGACCTCGTCGAGCGCTTCGAGACCCGCAAGCTCGTCGACCGGGCCAAGGGCCTGCTCAACGAGAAGATGGGCCTCACCGAGCCGGAGGCGTTCCGCTGGATCCAGAAGGCGTCGATGGACCGTCGTCTGACCATGCACGACGTCGCCCAGGCGATCATCGAGCAGCTGAGCGCGAAGAAGTAGTCGACCCCTCAGGAGGCCCGTCGAGACTCTCGGCGGGCCTTTCCTGTTCCCTGAGAGAAGTCCCCCGAGAGGAACGGCCCGCCGTGACCAGCGAACTCCCCATGCAGATCGCGTATCCGATGCTCGCCGAGAACGCGCCGCGCTTCGCCGCCGACTTCGTCGAGCAGGCGCTCGAGCGGGGAGTGCGTCTCGACTATTCAGCGGACAGCGTGGGATACGTCGACTCCGTCATCGAGAGCCTGCGCGCCAACCGCGTGGCGGTCGAGCAGGTCGCCGACGTGCTGTTCGGCTTCGGCTGCTACCTGGGGGAGACGGTGGCCCGTGCGACCGGAGGGCGCTGGGTGACGTCCACCGCGACGCCGCTGGAGGGCAGGTCGATGTTCCCGATCGTGCTGCACCTGCCGAGCGGGCTCATCTGCGATCCGACGGCCGCCCCGTTCGCCGCCCTCGCCGGCACGGGCGCGACGCTGACCGCCTTCTACGAGCGCTTCACGTCCTGACGGACCCGCGCGGCGCATCCGCTCGAATCGGACCGGTGCCGGGCGCTCAGGCCTTCTGGTCGAGCAGCATGTTCGTCATGCGCACGGTCGAGAGGCGGCGGCCGGTCTCGTCGCGCATGACGATCTCGTGGGTGGCCAGCGTGCGGCCGAGCGAGAGCGCCGTGCAGGTGGCGGTGACCACGCCGCTCGTGACCGAGTGGTTGTGCGAGGCGTTGATCTCGATGCCGACCGCGTAGCGTCCTGGACCGGCGTGGATCGCCGACGACACCGAGCCGAGCGACTCGGCGAGGACAACGTGCGCCCCGCCGTGCAGCAGCCCGATCACCTGGGTGTTGCCCTCCACGGGCATGGTCGCGACCGAGTGCGAGGCCGAGAGCTCGACGAATTCGATCCCCATCTTGAGCGCCAGCGCGCCACCCCCGGAGGTCACCAGTCGTTCGACGAGCTGGGGGTCGAGGTCGGGCGGGAAGGTCGTCATTGCACTCATCTCGTTCGGCCCGCCGTGTCGGTGAGCGCGGCTAGGCTGGCTCTCGTGTCGGACAACTCTAAGCCAACCCTTCTCGTCATCGACGGCCATTCCCTCGCGTTCCGGGCGTTCTACGCCCTGCCGGTGGACAGCTTCCAGAACCGGGAGGGGCAGCACACCAACGCCATCCACGGCTTCATCGCGATGCTGATCAACCTGCTCAAGGCGGAGAAGCCCACCCACCTCGCCGTGGCCTTCGACATCTCCCGATTCTCCTTCCGCACCCGCGAGTACCCCGAGTACAAGGGCACCCGGGGCGAGACGCCGCCCGAGTTCATCGGGCAGATCCCGCTGCTCGAGGAGGCGCTGAAGGCCATGGGTATCCCCACTGTCTCGAAGGAGGACTACGAGGCCGACGACATCCTCGCCACCCTGGCGCGCGAGGGCGCGGAGCAGGGCTTCCACGTCTACGTCGTCTCCGGCGACCGCGACGCGATCCAGATGATCAACGACGACGTCACCCTGCTCTACCCGAACGCCCGCGGCGTCTCCGAGCTCAAGCGCTACGACCGCGACACGGTCTTCGAGCGCTACGGCATCGAACCGCACCAGTACCCCGACATCGCCGCCCTCGTCGGCGAGACCAGCGACAACCTGATCGGCATCGACAAGGTCGGCGAGAAGACCGCCGTCAAGTGGATCGTGCAGTACGGCAGCCTCGACGGCGTGCTCGAGCACGCTCACGAGATCAAGGGCGTCGTGGGCGAGAAGCTGCGCGAGCAGAAGGACCGCGCGATCCGCAACCGCAAGCTCAACCACCTGCTCACCGACGTCGTGCTGCCCTTCGGTCCCGCCGACCTCGAGCGCCAGCCGATCGACGAGGCCGCCGTGCGCGCCGTCTTCGACAAGCTGCAGTTCAAGACCCTGCTCGAGCGAGTGCTCAAGCTCGCGGGCACCGACGGCACGCAGGCAGCGGATGCGGGCGGCCCACCGATCGCGGAGGTCGTCGAGTCCGGCGCGCCCCCCGTGCGCACCATGGTCGACGAGGAGCTCGCCAAGTGGCTGGGCACCCACTCGCAGACCGGCACGGCGCCGCTCGGGCTCCGGGTGGAGACGGTGAACGGCATCGTGACCGCATTCGGCATCTCCTCGCTCACCGAGAGCGCGTTCGTGCCCTGGGAGGCCGACCGCCCCGACTACGCGGCCCTCGAGTCCTGGCTCGCCAGCAGTGCGCCCAAGTACCTCCAGGGCTCGAAGCAGCAGCTCAAGGCGCTGCGCCGTTCCGGACTCGACCTCGACGGGATCGCCTTCGACACCAGCCTGGCGGCGTGGCTGCTCAAGCCCTCGGCGAAGGCCGACGACCTCGCCAGCCAGGTCTACGACTACCTCGGTGAGACCCTGCCGCAGGCCGACCCGAACCAGCTGATGCCCGACACCGAGGCGGTGAGCCTCGCCACCGAGGCCTGGTACGTCTTCCGCGTGGCGGACTATCTGGCGGAGAGGCTCGAGACCGGCACGCGGCGTGTGCTCGACGAGATCGAGCTGCCGCTGGTGCCCGTGATGGCCTCGATGGAGCTCGACGGCATCACCGTCAACCAGCAGACCCTCTCCCGCCTCTCCGGCGAACTCGGAGCGGTCGGCGCCGACCTCGCCGCCCGCGCCTACGCCGAGATCGGCCGCGAGGTGAACCTCGGCTCGCCCAAGCAGCTGCAGCAGGTGCTCTTCGAGGAGCTCGGCATGCCGAAGACCCGCGCCAACAAGACCGGGTACTCCACCGACGCCGCGAGCCTGACCGACCTGCAGGAGCAGTCGCCGCACCCCTTCCTCGACCTGCTGCTGCAGCACCGTGACGCCACCAAGCTCAAGCAGATCGTGGAGACCCTCGAGAAGGCGGTCGACGCGGGCGGCAGGGTGCACACCACCTACGACCAGACCGGCACGAGCACCGGCCGCATCTCGTCGAACGATCCCAACCTGCAGAACATCCCGGTCAAGACCTCGGTGGGACGCGAGATCCGCTCCTCCTTCGAGAAGGGCGCGGAGTTCACCACGCTGCTCACGGCCGACTACTCGCAGATCGAGATGCGGATCATGGCGCACCTCTCCGGCGACGAGGGCCTCATCACGGCGTTCAACGAGGGCGAGGACCTCCATCGCTTCGTCGGCTCGAGCGTGTTCGGCGTCGACCCGGCCGACGTCACCCCGGTGATGCGCACCAAGGTGAAGGCCATGTCGTACGGGCTCGCCTACGGCCTCAGCGCCTTCGGCCTCTCGAAGCAGCTGCGTATCGACGTGAACGAGGCGAAGAAGCTGATGGGCGACTACTTCGACCGCTTCGGCGCCGTGCGCGAGTACCTGCGCAACGTGGTTGTGCAGGCAAAGGTCGACGGCTACACCGAGACGATCTTCGGACGCCGCCGCCCCTTCGGCGACCTCAACTCCTCGAACCGCGTGCTGCGCGAGAACGCCGAGCGCGCTGCGCTCAACGCTCCCGTGCAGGGCTCCGCCGCCGACATCCTCAAGATCGCGATGCTCGGGGTCGCCCACGACCTGCGCGAGCAGGAGCTGGGATCCCGGCTGCTGCTCCAGGTGCACGACGAGCTGGTCTTCGAGGTGGCGGGCGACGAGCTCGACGCCCTCACCGCCATCGTCCGCGAGCGCATGGGCTCGGCCGCGCAGCTGCGCGTGCCTCTCGAGGTGCAGGTGGGCACAGGCGCCAACTGGGACGCCGCAGCACACTGACCGTGACCGACGAACAGGAGACGACGATGACACCCCATTCGAAGCTCGGAGCCCTGCTCGACGAGTCGTCGATCCGGCTGGATGCGACTGCCGCCGACAAGGAGGACGCCATCCGCCAGGCCGGCGCCGCGCTCGTCGCGGCCGGCGCCGTCGACGAGGGCTACGTCGAGGCGATGCTCGAGCGGGAGGGCACTGTCTCGACCTACGTCGGCGAGGGGGTGGCAGTGCCCCACGGCACCTTCGCGGCCAAGGGCACGGTCGAGCGCAACGCCCTCGTGCTCTTGCGCCTCGAGACCCCGGTGGACTGGAATGGGAACGACGTGAGCGTGGTCGTCGGCCTCGCCGCCCAGGGCCGCGGCCACGTCGGCCTGCTCTCCCGGCTCGCGAGCGTGCTGCTCGACCCGGAGCGCGCCGAGAGGCTCAGGAGCGCATCGAGCGCGGCGGACGTCTACTCGGTCCTCGACGCGATCGAATGACCCGCACGACCGATGACGGCAACCACCGCATCGCCGACCACCAAGGAGCCACCATGCCACAACGAACCGTGACCGTCGCATCCACCGTCGGGCTGCATGCGCGACCGGCCTCGCTGTTCTCCCAGGCCGCCGCAGCCACCGGCGTCACCGTGATGCTCACCGCCGCGAGCGGACGCAGCGTGAACGCGGCCAGCATCCTCGGCGTGCTCTCCCTCGGGATCGGCCACAACGAGCAGGTCACCCTCTCGGCGGAGGGCGACGACGCCGACACCGCCCTCGACGCCCTCGCCGCCGTACTCTCCACAGACCTCGACAAGGAATAGGCATGACGAACCCCCGTGACACCACCCCGATCGACGCGATCGCCGAGGACTGGGTGAACACCGAGCTCGACCTCTACCCGGAGCTGCGGGTGTACCTGGGGCGGCCGGGTCACGAGGGGGAGTACTCCGACTACTCGCCGGCCGGCGCGGAGAACGCGGTCGAGCAGACCCGGACCGCCCTCGCCCGCGTGCGCGCGGCGACCCCGGTCGACGCGGTCGACGAGGTGACGAAGATGGACCTCGAACGCGACCTCGCGCTCACCATCGACAAGCACGAGGCGGGCTTCGGCCAGCGCGACCTCAACGTGATCGCCAGCCCCGCCCAGAGCCTGCGCGAGATCTTCGACCTGGTGCCCACCGACACGGTGGACGACTGGGCGCACATCTCGACGCGCCTGCACAACCTGCCCGCGGCGATGGACGGCTATCTCGAGTCGCTGCGCTCCGGCATCGCCGCGGGCAACGTGCCCGCCATCCGCCAGGTGCGGGAGGTGGCCGCGCAGGCCAGGAAGCACGCGGCCCAGGACGGCTTCTTCTTCGACCTCGCCCGGGGCGCCGCCGCGACCGGAGGCGACCTGCCCGACTCGCTGCGCGCCGATCTCGAGACCGGCGCCGGCGCATCCGCTGCCGCGTACCAGAAGCTCGTCGACTTCCTCGGCGAGGAGCTCGCCCCGCACGCGCCGGAGAAGGACGCCGTCGGCCGCGAGATCTACGCGCTCGCCTCGCGCGGCTTCCTCGGGGCGAGCATCGACCTCGACGAGACCTACGAGTGGGGCATCGAGGAGCTCGCACGCATGGTCGCCGAGCAGGAGTCCGTGGCGCGGGAGATACTGCCGGGCGCGAGTGTGCTCGAGGCCATCGCCTTCCTCGACGGCGACCCGGCCCGCAAGCTGCACGGCACGGACGCGCTCCAGCGCTGGATGCAGGAGACGAGCGACCGCGCGGTCGAGGAGCTGTCCCGCACCCAGTTCGAGATTCCCGAGGAGGTGAAGCGCCTGCAGTGCATGATCGCCCCCACCCAGGAGGGCGGCATCTACTACACCGGCCCCACCGACGACTTCTCCCGCCCCGGCCAGATGTGGTGGAGCGTGCCGGAGGGCGTCACCGAGTTCGACACCTGGCGCGAGCTCACCACCGTGTACCACGAGGGCGTTCCCGGCCACCACCTGCAGATCGGCCAGGCCGTCTACAACAAGGCGCAGCTCAACACCTGGCGCCGCAATGCGGGCACGAGCGGGCACGCGGAGGGCTGGGCGCTCTACGCCGAGCGCCTGATGGAGCAGCTCGGCTACCTCGACGACCCCGCAGACCGCCTGGGCATGCTCGACGGACAGCGGATGCGGGCGGCCCGCGTCGTCCTCGACATCGGTGTGCACCTCGAGAAGACCCTGCCCGACGGCTCGGGCCCGTGGACCGGGGAGTACGCCTTCGACTTCCTCGGCGCGAACGTGAACATGAGCCCGGAGTTCGTGCGCTTCGAGGTGAACCGCTACCTCGGCTGGCCGGGACAGGCGCCGTCGTACAAGGTCGGGCAGCGCATCTGGGAGCAGCTGCGCGACGAGGCCGCCGCACGCGAGGGCTCGCGGTTCGATATCAAGGCCTTCCACAAGCGCGCACTCGACATCGGCGGAGTCGGCCTCGACACGCTGCGTGCGGCGTTGGACACCCGGCCCGCCGATTAGATATGCTGGACTGTCACATTCGTGACGCCCTATCCGCCTGCCATTGGCGAATCATCCGCACCACCCTCGCCACTGGCCTAATTTATGCCCTTACTGGAGCACTAACTACATGACACTCGTAACGCCCGCCAAGGCGCCCAAGCAGGTCGCGATCAATGACATCGGATCCGCAGAAGACTTCCTTGCAGCGGTCGAAAAGACGCTGA
>Ga0247810_10000334_pt1 | contig 61207 bp, 50 predicted proteins | sample UWRJL119311C1_FD_179918 | JGI IMG/M metagenome (GOLD analysis project Ga0247810, IMG submission 179918) | Plant litter microbial communities from Arlington Agricultural Research Station in Wisconsin, United States - UWRJ-L119-311C-1 | ecosystem: Environmental > Terrestrial > Plant litter >...
GATTCTGATGACACGGCTACCAGCCAGGCTGTGTCCAAGGGAAAAGACTCAACAGCACCAGACGTTGATCGACAGCCACCACCCCCCCGACTGGTGTCCTGGTGTGGGCTGGTGGATCTCAACACGAACCTGATTCTTCTAGACCTCTCGGTCTTGGTGTGTGGGTTTCTCTTTTGCGAGGAGACAGAGGCTTGTACTTGAGACGACTTGTATCTCCTGCATCCTACCTCATACCTTTTTCCACTTGTGTCCGGTCCCGACTATTCAAACTCCTTTCTTCCTTCCCACAACTCTCGTTCATTGCACAATCGTTACGCTCGTTCCGGCATTTGTGTATCACGTATACCTACATCATCCTTACGTTTCGACGCTGTATTTCTTGCATTAATCATCTCCCATACGCCCATAGTGCAGTTCCCTTCGTTCCAAGGTTGATCCTCGGCCCTACCAGGTTTTAAAACACTTCAAGGAAGAGAAATTTCACTGCAGAATTATAATACTCTGAGAGACACCACTTCTATTCGATACGCCACCTCGCGAGACTTGCTGCTCGTTGACGCACATCATCAGAGGGTGCTGACAAGCACAAGTATTGATTGAGGGGTCTTGCTAGGAATTCTGGGGGTGGATTTGATCTATCATCAGGAAAGATGCTGAGCCCATCGAAAGCCGCGGTGTCTCTACTGCTATTGTCGAACGTCGCCACTGCTGCACAGATACTGAAGACAACAGGATTCTCCGAGTGTCAAACTAGCGAGAGCATCAAGGTTCAGAAAGTCGACATCCAATATAACAACGATGACAAAACAGTAACCTTTGACGTCTCTGGTACCAGCACCAAAAGCATAAATGTTACAGCTCAGTGAGTAATTTGGTTAATTGAACTTGTCTAGCCTCCTAATACTAATCATTCGCCAGGTTAAACGTAACAGCTTATGGGAAATCGGTCTATCAGAATAGCTTCAACCCCTGCGATGCCGCAACGTTCGTAGATCAATTATGTCCTGTGCCGGTAGGATCCTTTGCAGCAAAGGGAGAACAGGCCATTCCTTCCGAATATGCGAACCAAATACCATCCATTGCATTCTCTATTCCGGATATTGCAGCCCAGGCTACACTCGAACTGAAGGCACTCGATACTGGAGATAACGTAGCATGCATAACGTCAGCCGTAGAGAACGGGAAAACTGTCAACGTACCTGCAGTCTCGTACGTGGCGGCAGGAATCGCAGCAGCAGCTCTGGCTGTGACGGGAATATCTGCCATCGGTGCAGCAGCTGCTGGTGGAAGCTCAGGAGGAGCTGGAACCACGAGTCCCTCATTCACAGATGTCATTACAACCATGCAAGGATTTGCTATGAACGGCATGATGTCGGTGGATATGCCTCCGGTTTATCGGGCGTTCGCAAAGAATTTCGGCTTCAGCACTGGGCTAATCCCACTGGAGAGTCTGCAAACCGCGATCGATAATTTCCGTGGCTCAACTGGAGGCAATTTGACGAGAGACAGTATTAAAGTGCTCAAGAATACGACCCTTGTCTTCGGCGATGGAACTTCTACCGTTACACGCAGGAGTCTTGCACTGATATTGAGAGACGAGCTCTCAACGGCAATCAACGACACTGCAACTGAAACCAGCGACAGCTCGGACTCGAAACTCCAAAAGACAGTTTCTGGTATCCAAGCTTATGCTGAGCAATTGACGGTTCCCCAATCAAATACTTTCATGACGGTTCTTATGATAGTTGCCATCGTCATTGCTGCCATCGTTGTTGGAGTTCTGCTATTCAAGGTCATCTTGGAGGCGTGGTCCCTATTTGGAAACTTCCCCAAAAGCTTGGTTGGATTCAGAAAGCACTACTGGGGTACCATGGCACGAACCATCGTTCAACTGATCTTGGTGCTTTACGGTGTCGTCGTGCTTTATTGTGTATTTCAATTTACACACGGCGACTCTTGGGCAGCCCAGGCACTTGCAGGCGTTACCTTGGCCCTGTTCACAGCAACCTTGGGATTTTTTGCGTTCAAGATCTGGCAAACCGCTCGCCGATTGAAGAAGGTCGAGGGGGATGTATCAGGATTATACGACAAAAAGGAACACTGGATCAAGTACAGTCTCTTTTACGATTCGTACAAGAAGGACTTTTGGTGGCTCTTTCTCCCCTTCATTGTATATAGTAAGTCAAACTCAAACTCAAAGCCACTTGGTAGAATTCCTGCTAATCTCATCAACAGTGTTTGCTAAGGGTTGCGTTCTGGCAGCTGCTGACGGACACGGCCTTTCTCAGAGTATCGGACAGCTAGTCATCGAATGTGTGATGCTAGGTTTACTCATCTGGAATCGTCCCTTTGAGAGACGCTCCGGAAACGTTATCAACATCTTTATCCTGGTCGTCCGGGTGCTCTCAGTCGTTTGCATCTTGGTTTTTGTAGAAGAGCTGGGCATCGCGAAAACGACCCAAACCGTTACCGGTGTAGTTCTGATTGTCGTACAATCTGTGCTTACTGGAGTATTGGGCATATTGATTGCAGCAAATGCCATCATCATGTGTTGCAAAGAGAACCCTCACCGAAAGAGACGCAAGGAGCTTGAGAAGCTGAACCGCGATGTGGACAACTTGACTCCGCTCGATGCTCGCAACTCACTCTTAATGGACCCAATTCGACAACCTACTGCTTACGGCCACGATGCCAAATATGCACATGGCAAGAGCGATAGCTCAGATGGCTTAATGAGAGAGCCAGCAAATCCATACTCAGGAGGAACTCCGTTGGATTACTACCGCAACACCGGACCGATAGAGAGCCGCGAAAACCTTGTTCACGGGGCTGCTCCTCTAGGTGGTCGCGGAGTGAGCCCACCTCGACAAGAACCTACATTACCAAATATTGAAGGTTATGCTGGTTATCGAGGAGCTAGATATTAGTTGATGACATGACACCATAACGATTTTCCTAGGTCGTATGCATTAGCGATGGAAATAGAGATTGTAGATAAGGGCGGAGACTATACATATAAGGCTGGCTAGGAGTTTAACATACCCATATTTTCTTTTCTGATACTCTTTTAAAACTGTATGAATTTTAGTCAATGAAAATGGCGCCGAGCCTTCCAATATGGATTGAGGAACATGCCACTCCCCTGACGTGATCCCAACTAAGATGTCGTTGAGTTTGACTTCTTACATTGACATCAAAGATCAACATGCTATCCAGACGGAGGTACTACCATCGAAGGCGGGGTTTCTTGCCCCGGTTACCCCATACGTTGCAATTAAAAGCCTTGCTATCAATCCTTCTTGTGTTCTCTATACGTACAGTATAGTACAGGTACCGTCGTCGGTTCGCCACCTTCTCCAGGAAGCTGCAGCAATTTCGGACAAGCGAGTTCATTATCACAGTGCTTGCTGTAATGCACCCAACACGGCCAAGTCACACTTTATCACACCACACATGCCTCCCACCCTCCCATCAGAGGTACTCTCACGAGTGATTAATGCTTAGCTTAACTGAATACATACATCGCTACCGGCACAACTGTAGGTACCATTCCTACTCGGCATTATGGCTCAGCCGGCCGCACATATACCTACCTACCTGCCTAGCTGCAAGGCCGGTTCGTCAGCTTCAGATGCCCTTATATCTGCTCGCCCATCATTACACACGCTCTTCTATTTCCATTCCCAACCAGCCACGCTTATCAGCCGACCCTCGACCAGGAAAACCGCTTCCCTTCTTGCGGCCCACGGTAATTGGTCGCGAATGCCCGTTTGAACAACGGACAAGTCGCGTCTCTGTTGGTTGGGTTGTTTGCAGAGGGCGGTCCGCGAGGGATAATTGGTAGTCAGGCTCGTAGCATCTAGGCAGGGCGTCCTCGGGGTGTGCGTGAGGTGTGGGTGACACAATTTCCAGCTCATCCGCCCGATCCCCATATAGAGAACGCAAGAGCGCGCGAGCAAAGAAAAAGGGCTTCTGCCGGTGCGGAGAATTTTTTTGGGGGCGGCTTTTGATTCAACATCTAACCTCGCAATTCTTTTGCCTTTTGTTTTGGGTCCTCTTCGGTGGTGGTGGTTTCGTGATCTGCGTCGACTCCGTTACACGTTTTGGGACGCTACCCGTACATACGTACGGCTTATCAAGATGTCGAGAAGCGGCCCTAGCGAGACAAGTCTGGATGCCGCGATGCGCGCGCCCAGTACTCAGAGCCCGGATGTGGTGGTGTTGGACAATATAGAAGAGGACGTAAAGATTCCGGAGCGGGTGGATCCTAAGAAAGATCTATGGATGACTACATATGATGGGTGAGTTATGGTGAAGTTCTCTCGTCATATTATAGAGGTGCACCTGTGCTGGCTCGTGATATTTAGAAGCTTTTTTGCCTCTTCTTCACCTGGCTGCTCCTTAAGCACAGTTCTCATATAGTATTAAAGGCTTAGAGCTAATGTGACTACGATCAGCCGCCATCAATCCGCAATCATACCCGTCCGAGTTGGTCCTACCGCGGAGCTCTTCAGCGTCCATAAAGATGTCCTCACAAAGTCGGAATACTTTAGCAAGGCACTTGATGGGGACTTCAAGGAGGCGGAGAATCAAGCTATTGATCTGCCCGAGGAAGATCCCGCTATCTTTAGTTTCGTGGTTGCGTATTTATACGAGGGGAAATTCATACCAATAAAACCAATAGCTTCAGTGTTGGGTATGAAGTTCTTTCCTCTACTCAAGCTGGGTTATTAAATTAATCAATGTGTAGTTGCAGAGCCAGACAAGGGCAAAGGAAAGGAAAATGTAGAAGGTAACTCAGCAAGTGAGGATTTGTCTGATAGTAGTGGAGGTGTGAGTGATGATAGGTTAGTGCCATATTTAAGGGCTTAAGAGAAATAAAAGCTGAACTAACAACGTGTAGTGCTAGAAGCAGAAGAAGGCGAGAAACTCGCAGGAGACGTCAAGAAAGAGTATGGGAGCAGAGACAACGCAAAGAACCAGGTATATCTTCCCTTTGATTGGCAACATTACATATCTAGATGATTTTCGAAAGACAACCCCTCTTTCTTGACTTCTAACACCTCCTAGGCAGGCATAGACCAGATTGTAGCTGCGTCATATGTGTTGTAGTAGAAAGTGGCCCGCCATGCTGGAACTGTGGAGTGACGAGGCGGCCACCACCCCCTCCCCCAAGACGGTACTTCAATGGAATGCCACTGCCACCTGTAAGACCTCAACCACCATACGGAGGTCCCAGGCAACGATTTCGTGATCGTCGAAGAGGATCTGGAGACAACATTGCTGTAGAGGAGCCTCCTCCAGAGGAGCGAATGTCTAACGAAGACTTGCGGACCTGGACGATGGCCTATTCTCTCAGTATCGAGGTTTATGTTTGCGCTGAGCGGTACTTGATGAATGATTTCAAGGCTTGTATAGCTAGGTACATCGTCGACCAGTTTGAGATAGCTGGAGTCGATGCCGCTCAGCCAGGAGTCTTAGCTTCATGCAAAGTCTTGTATGACGGGGTATCATCACTCGACCACTTGCTCAAGAAAGTCTTCGCCCGCGTGGGTTTTCTGCAAAGTCGACTGTACAAAAACTTCTTTGAGGAAACCAATGAATTCCTCAAGGAGAATCCAGACCTAGCTCGGTTAATCATGAGGGAAACCATGGAGAGAATGGAGGAAGATAACAAGAATGATCTGCCGGCCATGGATAGACTTGATGTACTGCCGCCACCGCCAAGAGATGAATATGTTCCTCAAGGTCCACGACCGAGGAGAAGATATGATCCGAATAATGTGTATCGCTGATACGTAATCAAGGATGTTAAAAGCGTGTTGTGAATTAGGCTACATACTGTGCAGGAAGAGTAATCTGGTACTGTTTATAGGTGTAGAGCAATATCACCTTTTCTTTTTATCGCGAGTGACAATTGATTCTCTATAAGTAATCTTCTCTTCCATTGAATACGATAAGGTATCATCCTTCAACCGTATGGTCTCATATTACAGCCAAAGGTAGACCGCGCTTTCACTATCGCAATCCACGTTTTGGTCGTAGAACAACAAACGATGCTCCTCAACGCCATGATACGATCCTCTAGCCAAACTATACCACCAGAGTCACGATCGAAGAATAAGTAAAACATGGCCACGGTGACAGAACCACCACGGATATCTGAAGAGGGATCTGGTAGCTAAAATTAGCTAGCATCGCTGCTGAAAGCAATGTCTGGCTAGAGGAGCTCGATAATCTGATTTGAACTGTTGGTGTTGAAATCGAACGTCTGCTCTGTCTCTCGACAAAAATTTATTCACAAAATGGTGTCTATGATTGATTTCACTCCTGCGTTTGCGCAACTGTTGCTGTAGACTTATATATCTATATGAGGTAGTATATTATCTACCTTCGGCTCTGATACGGTCTTATTCGTGCTTCCCAGTGAGCTCCAATCGTCATAATACGCCTTTGCGCACGTTTTATACCTCCTGAAACCCCTTAGTTAAGCGAGCGAAAGCCTCTCGCCCATCAAACGTTCAGCTCCGTATGGTTCACTGAATTACGCAAGGAACTAGATCTCGAAGAGATGGCATTAGATCGCAAACGACGTCAATTATATGCAAATTGATTTTTAAGTTGTTTTTTATTTTAGAAAGCTATAATAGTACTTTCCTCCCAAGATCAGACACCCTAATACCAATATATATGCTAGTCATCAACCTCATCAAAAACAACTGGACCCCAGTAACGCCGATACCTTAGCTGGCCAGCTTTAGGTATGCCCAGTAACGCCAGAACAAGTCATGATATGGTAATCCAAAAGGGGAAGAAACATGACTGCGTCTCAACACTCCCTTCTTCCTTTGTTTAAGTTGGCATCATGCCAATGCCGCTGCCCGACCCTCCACCTCTACTTCCCCTACCACCCTTTCTACCGAATGCACTCATAAGACCCGACTGCTTCGATGCTGTGCCAGTGCCCGATGTTTTGGAGCCGCTTTGGTACCTGCTATTCTTGGAAACGCCAGATCCGGCAGAGCCATTGCTACTACGGCCACTGCTCCTTCTACTGCCACCTTTTTTAGAGAAGGATCCCCTTCCCGCCTTACTCCATGACCCTTTAGACACAGTTGAGCCATCCTGTGATTTCCTGTTCCGCGAGAAAGTACGACTCTGGCCTTTAGAGGCACTAGATTGACCCGCGAAATAACGAGATTGTTCTGCTTGCGCGATGGACCGTTTCTCTGACTCTTTAAGATTATCTTTTTCAATCACTATGTCATCATCGTCGCTGCTTATATCATGAATAGGGTGATTGACTTCAACAGCAACTCGATTGTTCTCTTTCATCATTTGCTCGTAAGATTCGGAGCATTTAAGAAGGAGTGGTAGAAATTGGTCCCCATAACGGTCGACCAGATCAGTGTTTATACCAGAGATTTTGCGCATGTTTGAAAGTTCGGTAGTCCACTGAATTGCCATCTCGCGAAAGTTGGCTTCTGTAAAGAGCGGATATCTGAGATTCTTTGATTTTCGGATATTGTCGGCCAAATCTTTCGCTTCTTTGACGAAGTTTTCAACAATGTAGCGATGGACATCTGGTATTGATGACATCCGCTCATCTGTCGTGATTGGCGGCCCAAACTGTGGAGTTGCATTTGTTCGTCTTTTGGAAGTCATCGGCTGGTATGAATACTTGTCGTCGTAATCATTAGATATTGTAAGACCTTCTCGACTATAGCTAGAATCATTCTGTTCATTGTCTTCATGGAGCATGATTCGTTTAGATATTCGGGTGTTGCTGGGAGATAATGGTGAAGTTACTAGAGTCGAAGGATATGTATCGCGGACCTTTGCACTGGACGACTTCTTAGGTGACTTTTTCTGCTTCGGTGCTGTTGAAGAGGAAGATACTTTGATATGCAGTGGGACCTTTCGTTTCCCTCTCATAAAATCTGAGCAATTTGGGCCAAGCTATAATTGTCAGCAATTACTTGCATACTGAATTGAGACCATTTACCTGAATATACGAGGTGGGAAACCTGCTTCTATTGACAATTTCCTGGACCTCTCGTAGCGCATTCTCCATGGATAAACGCTGGAAGAGACGCTCTACATCACCTCGAGAAAGCTGTTTCGCAGCACCGAACTGATCAATATTTTCGTGATTCATTTGTCGACTTTTTACAGTCGATGTACCACGTAGTAAGTCTACACAATGAAGCAAAGTCACCTTGTCGTCTTGAACCCTGCTGACAATCTTCATAGCCGCTACTGCTTCGGCCGTCGCGTCTCTCGTCTCAAAAACTACTTTTGAGAGGCAATTGTCGCAGGTTGCTGCACACTCGTCTTTGGAGAACTGCTCTCCAAAATAATGTAAAACTTGAGCTCGGCGGCAGTCCCACTTGTTATCACAATACGAAATGATGCTGGAGAGCATTTGTTTCTGCCGGGCTTTCTGCTCGAGGCTTCCTTCCCCATCACTGATAAATTCTTGGAGAATCTTTGTATCACCGTAAGAGTAATACAGATAACACCCAGAAGTTTTACCGTCCCTACCGGCACGACCAGTCTCCTGATAATACCCCTCCAAGGTCTTAGGAATCGTATGATGAATTACAAAGCGAACATCTGGTTTATCTATTCCCATGCCAAAAGCAATTGTGGCAACAACAACTTTCAGTCGGCCGCTCTGCCAGTCCATCTGTGTCTTAGCCTTGTCTGCAGTAGACATTTTAGCATGAAATGGATGAGCATTTATACCATGTTCATCTCGTAACTTTTGTGCAAGTTCCTCACAATTTTTGCGAGACAGCGTGTATATTATTCCGGTCTGGCCAGGATATTTATTCTTGATCAGATCAGCCATATCTTGGAGCACTTCGGCCCCCTTGCCAATTTGTTTCTTGTCCCGAACCTCATACAGCAAGTTCGGGCGGTTAAAGCTTTGCTGGAAGACTGTAGCGCCCTTCATCTGCAGATTTATCATTACGTCCATCTTGACGTTTGCAGTGGCAGTAGCGGTCAAAGCTATAAAGGGAACATTGGGAAATCTATCTCTAATAGTTCCTAGTGTCACATAGTCTGGCCGAAAATCATGGCCCCATTGACTGACGCAATGCGCCTCGTCTATAACTATGCGGGCCAACTTCTTCAGACTATGCAGACGAGTTAACGCATCTATGATAGCATCACTTTTCCCCAGCATTTCAGGAGTTATGTAAAGAAGCTGTAGGTAGTGTTCGGGATGGGTTTCCCTTAGAATGTCCATAATTCGCCTCTTTTCTTCACCTTTTACCTCACCGTTCAAAGTAGCAGCTTTAATCTTGAGCTTGAGTAGATGGTTGACCTGATCAGTCATGAGACTAAGAAGCGGAGATATAACAATCGTTATTCCCTTGGTCTTCCCGGATTGCACGACTGCTGGTAGTTGGTAACATAAAGACTTCCCACCGCCTGTAGGCATGAGAACAAAAGCGTCGTCTCCTGCAAGTGTGGCATTAATGGCATTGAGTTGATTTGATCGGAAACCCGAAAGCTTGAAGCGTTCTTTGAGGGCTCGCTTAACGTCCCTAGACCATGCATGATTCATCATAGCTTTGTTCTCTGCTTCGACATGGTCATACATTCCATTCCCGTTTTTCTTGTTCTTGGAAACTGACGGCCTGGCCATAATTTTATCCGAGAGCTCGAAAGAGGCACGGTTTTCTACAGTACCTCCCTTCAAGTGACGATGCTCTACTTCCTGCGCAAAATGAAGTAGATCATTCTCGTCGTCGGACACTCCAAAATCTTCTTCGATGATGAATTCAGCTATGTTTTCTCTGGCTTGAGCGTCCTCAAGTTCCTGCTCTTCGCGGAGAAGATCGCTAAAGGCCTCCTCATCAGCAAATACATCTGAACCATAGTCTTCCATTGGCGATGCACCGCGATAAAAGTTGGGCTGCTTCACACTATGCCTGACTTCCGACACTTCAACATGACGATATGGAGATGGGGGCTGCTTGATTGTGAGTGCAGATTGTCGGGTGGGCGACGGAGACCCGCTATCAGGATTTGTAGACAGAGCCGGAAGATCTGGTAGTCCCAAATAGGGTGTTTGTAGTGGAAAGTCTCCTTGTACATGTCGGCTTGAGCTTGCTAAAGGTTTCCCAGAAGGAAGTTGTGTTTGAGGGACGATTTGCGCACTTGAGGTTCCTTGCATGGAACTTTGTGCATTTATTTTGGTACATGATTCAGGTATACTGATTTTGCTATCATCCACCAGATCTGCTTGAAAACCATCTTCGATGGCACCAGATTCTCGTAAAAGTCGACAAGTCTCAGCCTCAATTTTCTTCATATCTTGTGCAAGCAGCCAGGAACGCTCCTCGGGAAGGCTCGATTCCTCTTCAGTATCCCAAAGGCGTTTGATGGTTTGCTGGAGGGTTTTCCTTTCCGATACCATATCTCCATATCGTATGCTGATGCTTTCAAGCTCATCATATGCTTTGCACTTCATTACGAGTAATTGGCGCTCTGCTCTTAATTCGGCAGGTGCAACTTCTCCATTTTCCAGATAGTCCATAGACTTAGCGGCATTTTGATCCCTTAATCTCTGTGTTCGTATTTTGTAAGTTTCGAGAGTATGTGGTCTCTTGAGGAAAAAACCGACTAGCTTTTTGTCCTCAATCGGAAGTGTAGATGAAGGAGTATGGGGACTCGAGTCTGTTCTGGGGAAATCAGGGAGAACCTTTAATTTGGTTGGGGAGTCGCGTTGAAATGGTGATGGAACATTGTCCTGTTTGATACCAATGTTACGGGATATGGGCCTCAAAGGGCTTCCATTCCTCGACCTAGACTGAATAACATCGCGTGTCCTCTGCTCAAGACACCCAAAAGCTGGATGGTTGTTAATTTTATGGCTTTCCAGAGTATTGATGATCTTTGAATCATGTTTCGTGGTAGCCTGGGGTGATTCAATGGGACTCTTCGCGATAGAACTATCTTCCTCCTCGTCCCTCTCTTCATCAGAATCTACAATGACTTCCCTCTTAAGAACCCCATTAAGAGGTTTTGGGCACCTTTGTGGACTTTGAGTGGAAGGAGGGATAGTTGAGTCATTAACTGTGTCCATCTGAGCTACATCAAACAGTGATGATGTCGATGAGTGATATTTGGATGGTGAGTGAATATTCGATGTTGCGAGATCCCTATATTTCGTAGACTCGCTAGTCTGATGAAAATTGGACGGTCCACGACTCAGGCTCTTCCGAGTTCGAGTTACCTGGCTTATTGTTTGGCTGATGCTGTATTCTTCATCATAACTGGCCAGTGACATTGGAATTTCGACAGTCGGTTCTATTGATATTGAAAGGGAAGGGGTCGGCGATCGCTGCTTTAATATCGCTTGAAAATCCTGCGTATCGATATCCACAAACTCTGCTGAATTGGCACGATCCTTCCTCCTCAGTTGCTCCGTACGTCGATCATGGCTCCGCCTTTTTATTGAGGCACTTGGTGAAACATCACCACTCTTTCTCTTTTTGCCGTGTTTAATAGGAGACTTGCGGGCCAAAGGTTGAGGTCTCGATGCCGCCTCCTCGGTGAACAGAAGAGTAGAAGTATCCGAGAAAACAATATCTGTGCTGCTTGAGCGAAGACGTGGTGCATCGTCGTCATCTCCAGTCATGTCATAGACTTCAACATTATTCAGATTAACTTTTGCTGTGGTACGGGGTGTGTGTCTTGGGGTATACGTTGGGGTTTGCGGGGTTTGAATGGCTATGCTTCGATGAGGAGCCAACCTGTCAGTCGCAGCTTTAGATGCTGGAGTTCCTATACAAAGTCAGTCACAAATTTGCGTTTGCATTCCGTGTTATCAGACCATTGCTTGTTCCTGTGAACACTGCATATCTTGCCGTCAAAGAAGATGTCCCAGTGGTAGAGGAAGGTGTGGCGAGCTGCTGTTGCTGGCTTAAAAGAGCTGGTTTGGCCGACTTCGAGGCCGATGAAAGTCTCCCCATCGATTCCAGACCTAAATTGTTCCCAAGTTCGTGGTTCAAAGCCTTTGATCTGATCGTAGAGGGAAGAGTTGGGCGTAAGAAATTTTGACTGCCAACATCAGGTATTGCAATTGCACAGCTTCCGTCTAAAGTAGCTGGTCCTCTAGAAAACCCCTCTGCTATCCCGACCTCTTCAGTGTGCTCAAGATTAGATTGTGCCACAGCTGCTGGGCTCGTATACTCTGGTTCACGAACGCCCACGGGCGGAATAACTGGATGTGACAGCAACCATGAGATATGACCGGCAAGATTATGTCTAGTCATGAGTCCTTGAAAGAACGAGGATTCCTAGGTGCATCCATTTATATGGGACAGGCGCCACTGTGTACATAAAGGCTAATAGTTGACAATTGAAGGCGTTGTTGACGTTGGCGACTGTGGTTTTCGTGAATATCGTGACACGCGACGTGACGGCCCGCTTTCACGTGATACCAAAGATGCCAAGTCACTTTAACCCCCTGCCTGAAGTCAGACCAACATTTATCAACAGTTCGCAAATCTCGTTTTTAGGAGTATACATAGATATCGAAATAGTTGTACAACTCATCTACTCTTTCTGCTTCCAGCTTCATCTCTTCCCATTTCATATTTCTCGTTCATAAAGCATGTGGAAACTCTAGGCGCGTTGTTAAGTGGGTTGTCCCATGGTCGGTGAGGATCTGAAAGAGTGTTTCTAAACTCTTCAAAATATACAAGCTTAACAAGACGCAAACGTAAAGACTACCCTTCTAGTCTTTTGATGGTTTCTGTCATTTCGAGGCAGCAAACGAAACTCTGAATCAGCTATAATGACCTTTGGAGGAGTTATCAGATATACCGACGCCACAATTACCCTGTTGAAGAGATTGACGTTCAGCTGTCATACTCAAAGGAAGCTGAGTTTCTGAACTCCAATCGCTTTGATATGCCATCCAGTTTCCTCACAACTGGCCAGCTTAGAGTGGAATCTCATGGCAAAAAGTAAGGGGAAAGCCTAGTAGATCCCTATGTTAGTGAATATTCGTTCTATAACACAAGAATAGTCGGATTTTTATTCGACTGTACATACATTCAGATGCCTCATATGTTCCATATAATCTCCACAGCTATCGTAATATAAGCACGATTTGTTGATGCTGGTGGTAGGTATATGGACTCAAATTGAATTTGCTCAGAGCTTAACCTGCAAGGGCAGGGTCAAATTCAGCTCTATATGCTATCATGAGCTTATTGGAGCATTAAGCAGGTTTGTGCCTTCCTACTTTAGGCATAAAGGGAGCAAAAGGTTTGATAGGTTTTAGTCTCCATCAACATGGTCGAGAAGATTAGGATTAAAATCTAAGATTTGGGAGTAGCATAAGAACAGGCATACAATGGGAAAGGAAAGCTATTCATTCTATCTCAGCTAACAGCGATAAATGTAAGTTAGCATAAAGCCAACTATCCAGTTATGCAACGGGGGGCTGGATATCAGTGGACGCCAGTGATAAGAAAGAATGACAAGACGATGTTGTGTGTGTGGCAGGCGGAGAGTAAGTAAGAAGTGGAAATGGGCTGGGGATTTTTTTCTTAGAAATATGTTCACTCTGCACCGGCTCCCAGGCGAAATTCTATAGGGCGTATTAGGCAACTCGAAATATGGATTCCATTCCTTGTTCGAGATCTATTATTGGGTATCATTAGACGTTTTTCGACTCATTCATAGCCGCCGTCCTAGTTTTGTAATCTCTTGGGCTCTCGTAGTCGGCCAGCTTCCCCGCCCACATTCCTATTTTTTTTGATTTTGCCTTCTCCTCGGCTTTTCGATATTTATCTTCAAAGTCTCCAAACTCTGCCCCCATCTTCGCTTCATAGATCGTGGCCATTCCAGCCTTTAACATCTCCATTCCCACATCTTTTCTGAACAGAAACCGTCGGACCCATACTGTAGCTACCACTCGCTCATATTGATCCCTTTTGTAAATATAGGCCCTAACTCGGCGATTCATCACGTACTTCTTAAGCCATTCGAGGGCTTCGGCAGAATATGGCTGTGCAGGCTTGCCGAAGTGGGCACTCTCCGGCGCATCGATTCCAGCGAGGCGGACATGTATCTTTGAACTTGTTAGACCCGGCGCTCAAACAGAAATCAGAAACATCATACAGTATTTCCCTTCAAAGCCTTCCTGTCCTCAGGAATCTTCCTCAACCATCCCCAGCCAGTCAACCTGCCCCCCGGCATATGAAAGAGGTGAAAATTGTCCGCATCTCCCACACGCGTCACCGTCCCAAACAGACTCCTCTTCCTAAAGAATCCTGGTCTGATATAAGTTGCTTCAGGTATACGCCGAAGATATAAACGGTGCAGCCGAACAGACACAAGAGCAGTGGTTGTCAGGAGAACAACTGGGATCACATTTCTAGGATCGGTATAGTGCGACCAGTCAGTGGCATTGAGAGTATCCTGCCAGGAAACCGGTCGTCTCTTTGAATTGCTATCCTTGTCGGTATCCGAAGACCAAATTGGCCATCGCATTGTGTTTAAGTTAAGTGGTCGGTGGAGCTTAAGAGGTTGAGATGCTGGCTCGCTTGAACTTTGAATGAGCAAGGGTGTGCAAGTGGCCGAGGATAAAAAGGTGACAACAACAAAGACTGACTGACTGTATTCTGTTGGCGACACTACCCTCGCCTCATATATCATAGAAGTCTACAAGCTCTCTCTAAGTCTATTTTTGCTACTGGTCTGTATTCAAGCATATAATTTAGTTTGGTGGCTTGTAGTCCAAATAAATGTGGATAGATTAGCAAGTACTGCGATAGTATAGTACCATGCAATATGGCTCGAATGAAATACTGGATTCATTATACAGTAGCTTCGAGCTTCTTTAAAGTAGAAGATTGTGATTTCCATATATAGATTTAGCCGTCTTCGGTAACCAATGGCAATAGATGGAAAATGAGGACCTAGAAATAAGCTGTATCTTAAGTATAGAAGTTTTGACATGTTTGGCAATCCACTGATGTAGGACTAGTCCAACGATAGGTGATTTTCTGCTTATATGAATCAGTTGAAGGAGTTATTGGACCGAGTATTGCTGCATGTAGATAGGGATTACGACTATGTGATTGGTCGTTTGCTGCTGATGTGGTACTATAGAAGCATTCCAAATTACGAAAATAACCATTTAGTTTCAACGGTATAACTATTAGCAAGAAAATAGTATCCCTTTAAATAATAATTTCTTCAGAAGAAAATGATACTCGGCCTTATGCTGCCATATGCTATATATTGAGTTGTACGTAAGAAAGAAGACACCGATTTGTTATAATATTTGAGAAGGATGACTTGGCCATACCTACAATACACTGAACAATAACAGTTTAGATAGCTTACCAAGCGTTCACCAAGTGATCATTAGAAGCAGCGATATATATAATCACGGGCTGGAGACAACTACTGACCAAGATTCTTGATAGCTGCAGGGCAACTTTTGGCATAGAGGTTTCGAACGATCTCTACACAAGTCAAGATATTTGGTGGTTGTTTTAAATTTAGCTTGTGATCATTCTGATGAATGACTACGCATGAATTAATATCTAAAGGGAGGAAAGTAGCATTATAATCTTCAAATAAATAAATAGATCAATGCTTAACATAGTAGCGCAGATGATTATTCCAACTTTAAGGCCTGAAGAATGAGGATTCTTATTGTTTTGACTTATGTTCTGCCTCAGGACATTGACGATGTGCGACAAAACGATCCAAATCCCCCACCTTCATGCGCCATGACTACTTCATGAAGCAGTGACCAATTGCCTTCGGTGTAAATCATGATACCGCAGCATGAATATAAGCCACTAATGCTTTGCTAGCCCCCTCCATGCAATATTGTATCACATCTATCTTCTTCCCTTCTGGCGCTAACTTCGAAATCTGTCTGAGATCACTTGTGCGTGGTAAGAACAAAGCAGAATCCATCCCTATGCAAGCATCGTGTATCTGTTTTAATGAATAGGGAGCCATAGTGGATAAATTGAAGATCTCATCGGAGGTATAACCAGGTCCTCCCCATGGCGGCGATGCAAAGATGATAGTATTGAGTTGATCAATTGACGAAGCGTTAGCTTTCAAGTATAAAAAACAATCTTCATTGACCCAAGTAATTCTGGGGGCAACGCCGTAGATGGCTGCGTTGTGTTGTCCACAGGCTATAGTCGAAGGATCCTTTTCGACCGCTATCACTTGGGACCAACGATTTGACAGTGCGAATGCAATGGCATTTCCTCCAACCCCAGCAAATATGTCAATAACCACTGTTTTTGACGAAGATGCTATTGTTCCTAGGTCTGCTGCTACATGGCTGTCAGAAGTTAGTGTGTATTTCTGGTGTTGGAAGGGTGCTATACTTTGCAACTGGTTCCGGAGTAACACCAAACCATGCATCATCAGTCATAAAAATCCCATCACCCTCATCGTAACGCGACCAGATGCTATGGCGTTGGTGCCAGTATCTAAGAAGTGTTAGTGTTGTAGCGATGATAGAAGATGATAACGTACTTTTGGATATCCCAATCCACCTGACCTACTTTCGTATAATGATGACAACTTTCCGTCAGTGGAAACTGTGTTAAGTTTTCTTTCATATCAAGCCTCTTAAGTTCAAAAAGCCGCTGCCTTTCCTCCCATAATTCCATTCCTTCGGCCTTTGCCTTCAGCAAATCTTGATGAAGCTCTGGAGAGCATTGCTCGCAGCCGTAAGTTGCTGGCACCTCATCGTCAAAAACGCTCAAGCCCATGCAGACATTGTGTTGCCACATTTCACATATATCACACTTGATCCAAACCTCATCCTTTCCCTCAATTTCAGCATTCTGGCCGCAAGCGCAGCGTATTGGCCACTCCTCCTTCTGCATCTTCTGCACATTCTGCTTCTTATTTTTCTTCCCCATCTTGACTTCTTGATACTATAGTGTCCCTACTTTTTCCAGGCAAACCACGCTCTCCTAACCTCGTTAGATAAATAATTTAGCGACCGCGGCCTCACTTGTTGACAGAACTTTGACTTCTGAGCTAAAGAATATAACCTTTATAGTTGGCTCTTTGGTAGAGAGATAGGTCTTATAGAAAAGTCCCTTTCTCTATGGGAAACAATCTTTTTCTTGTATTTTCGGAAGCCTGCTTGATAGTAAGAATGTGGCTGCGTACTAAGAAGCTACCCCAAGTCCATATGAAAGTCAGAACATCCGACTGTAGAGTTCTGCCTCAAACTAGACGGATCTTCAGGACTTTTCCAGTTTTACTCCAGCAGGTGTTATGATTCTGTGCCAGGAGGTCAAGAGGAGATGCAGAACATGTGGTTGTAAGAGAGTACAGTGAGTGTTTTGTAGGTTAACTCTATACAATATATATAGCAATAGCTATTCAGTGATGCACTAAATTAATGATAGAAACAATTTCACGAACACGTCGGCACGTGACAAACTGCAAGGCTGAGCAACGCTAGTAAGCTCATATGGGGGACAGTTGTTCAGATATCCTCTAGCAAACAGTACTTTTAAGAATATTTCTGAGAGGTACAGCAACGTCCTAAATTATTGACGATCTCCTCGAAATGTTTAACGCACTTAACCGATTTATATCTCGACTTGACTCGGATGCTCCAGTCCAACAGTCCAATCATGGCGCATTTGGATTTCAAGTACTGGCGAACAAGAGCTTAGAACTCGGCATTGAGCCGTGGTTTGACTTTATAGTGGGAATAAATGGAAGGATGATTGTAGGATAATATCAGATTTATTCGAAAAGCTTGTCCTAACTCTTTTAGGATGATTCCGATCCTACTCTATTTGCTCAGGAGGTACGCAACTGCGCTGGAAGCACAGTGACGCTGGGTCTCTGGAGCGCAAAGGTAAGAACAAGCTATTGTAGCATGTTCATTGTCTAATATATACAGGGGCAACGAACCAGAACGCTCCATATTCCAGTACCACCAACAAACCCAGCACTCGGTATAACTCTTCAATGGGCATCCCTGTCCACAGCGTCGAACATATGGCATGTTCTTGATGTTCCAGCCGAATCACCCGCTGATATCGCTGGTCTACTTCCTTACAGCGACTACATCTTAGGCACACCCGAAGGAATATTGCACGGAGAAAGTGGATTAGGAGAGTTGGTTGAAGACCATATTGGACGACCACTTCGACTTTATGTTTATAATAACGAGTACAACGTGACTAGAGAAATTACCATCCATCCAAGCAGAGATTGGGGCGGACAGGGTGCTCTAGGCTGTGAGTTAGGTTATGGGGCTCTACATCGTCTACCAGCTCCTTTAAGTGAACCACTCGCTGGTCCGGGGGAGACTCTTTTCGAGACCGAGAATGCCAGATTTTCGAATGAGGAAAACAGAGCATCTTCAGCAGTAGGGGGGGATGCTACGCAACTCCTAGTTCCTGCAACATCAGTAAAACCTTCGAATTTTCTGGTTCCCGCTGAGCTGACAACATCTTCTCCTCCAACTTCAACAGCTACGAGAAAAAAAGAAAAGAAACACGGTCATTCTCCGAACAAGGCTTTAATGGATGACTACTTTCAAGAAGGGGAGAAAAAGAGTCGAGAATTGGATCATGCGCCAAATGCAAAGAGCACTCCACCACCTCCGCCGCCAAAAGCAGGAGGACCTCCTAAAGGTCCGAGTCCTGCTCTAGGTCTTCCTAAAGCTAGTCCATTGCCTAGCAGAAGTCCAAGTCCCGTGGTACCTCCAAGTGGGAACAAAGAAGCAGATGATAGTGGCGTAGACTAGTAGTATTTTTGGAATTAAATCTACCTCCAGTCGTGGTATCAATGTACAACAGACGTAGCTCCCAATTCCCCCGGTCCTGATTTTTTTGATATTCATACACTCCATATCTTTGATTCCGTCCGCTACCTTAATGTCATGTCCTAATTGATGAAGTTGACACAGAAGAAGTGCAAGATCAAGCTGCTCAAAATGTAATCCGCAAATGCCCTACTTCTTGTTAGCATAAGCATTCTAGCCGAGAAATGGAGTTCACTCACCTCTCTGGGGACACAGCACTGAATTCCGCCTTGTTCTCTACATTGGTCTGTATCCTCAATGAAGCAGTAAGAACGAATTGTCCAACCGTAGCACCAAAGCCGCTCAAGAACGCATTGAAAGGCTACAAAACACCTCAATTAGCCTCCTTTCCTCAGACAAAAATCCCAAATCTTTGTCTAAGTGTAGTATAATGAAAGAGAACTTACAAAGTTGCCAACAAGCACGCAGTACACGAACTGCAAAACACCAACCAAAACCAGAAAAGCCATAAATGTATCAATCAGCTTTGTCCTTTGCGGTGTAGTATCCAGATAGTTCTGCCATATTCCTAGCGCGATATCTTGGGGAGACTTGTTGGCATTTTTAGCCTTTTGGTCGTATTGGGGTTTGCTTGAAGTTGGGGTTGACGAGATGGTCGAGGTCGTAGATGAGGGTGTGATGTCGCGGGCATTCCGTTTTCCAACCATTTTCGGGGTTCAGGTATTGTATTGGGAGCTTAGGAGTCTATATACAGGACTGAAATTGAAGTTCGGTGGCTTGTGGTGTTCTGGGGAGAAGCTTGAGTGGTGTTACTCCTGTTGCTGTTTCCTGGTTTAAGGACAGGTATTCGGCAAGGCTGCGTACCTTAGGTTGACCAGGGTGAGCCAAGATTTCATAACCAAACGTGAGTGAAGTCATGACATGGTGCTACAGCATCGGTTTTTTTCTTACATTGGTTTTCGCTGCGTAAATTCCTCAAAGCTAGACATTTAGATCATTTCTTATAATATTATCAAACTACCTTGTTAAGTTGTAATTCAGTTGCGAATTTCTTACATCAATCTAACCCCTGTCGCCAAGCTTTGGATTACCGTGCACTAGTCTATGATGTGTCTTGTTGTTGAGGGGAAAGGGCAATAGTTGATATATTAGGACATCCTTTCTCTTTTGAACTATCAGAATCTCCGTGTAGTCTACAATCGCTTGAAAAGGAATAGCAAGGCACTTTTATCTAAGCTATAAAATCTTATAAAGTACTGAAAATGGTGAGCTCTCTTTGAGACTATAGCTTAGATATATGAGCTCATATTCATATAACAGGGAAATAATGAGCTCCCAGCATACATTCTCGGCGCATTGACAGCTGGTGGGGGCACGATGGGCTACGTTAGAACGGGATCAGTTCCTTCCATTGCTGCTGGTCTCACCGTCGGCATATTGGTATGCGTAGAGCATCTTATTGTTTATAAGGTCGGGAGCTGACTATCAACTAGTACCTAATTGGAGGCTATCGTATCCAACAACGATTGTCCTATGGAACAGAGCTTGCTCTCCTAGCTTCTGTTGTTCTAGCAGGCTCGAGCATTCCCAGAGCCATTAGAAGTCAGAAGCCCCTTCCAACTGGATTGAGTGTTTTGGCGACCTATGGATTGTATACATTTGGAAAGGCGTGGCAGGCAAAGAAGTAGAGCGTGGAAGTGTACTGCAACCTAGCTCTTGAATCTCATTGACAAAAAATCTCCGCTTTACATATTGAAGAATTGGCTCTTTAGTAGTTTTGCAAAATCGTATGTTCCATCATCAATCATCATACTACGAGTTCAATACCACGGAGTGAGAACCCATTCACCAATTGTATGCTCCAAAGCCTCTAAGTGAAGTTTTGTCGATTATCTTTTATATCATACAGCTTTACAAAGTTCTCCCATGATACGATCTCCCAAACGCCTCCGAAGCAAAATCCTGCCCCCAAACTCCATCCACAGCTATTGATGATTTTATAAACCGCACATATTGTTGTTCCGTTGAATGAGATATCATGAGTTTGCGTCGATATCCGCCCAATGTTTCTTCGTCTGCTCATTCTTAAGCTTCGCTGCCTCTCGATTTAGTCTGGTCCGCTCAAGCCTTTGGGCCCTCAGACATTTGTTGACGTTGGTTTTTGCGTCATTGCACATGCCGACAGCCTTCCACATGAATCCTCTAGCATGGCATTCGTCTAGAAGTGTCATAACTTCTTCACAGGCTGTAAAAAGTTAGCTAGAGTATAGGTAACGTCTAATATTGTTCCTGTGGGTCTATCTTACCCCGGTTATCTTTCGTGTGTAAATGCGGATGCATTTTTACTGATTTGGAGGATATGCGATATAGGGTGGAGAGTTGTCGATGGAGAGTTGTAAGGAGGTTGTGTGGTTGGTTGGTGGGTCAGTCCATTTTGCCCGAATCAGCAGCCTCGCCATGAGCCTTCTGGAGCTTCAAAACATTTGTGAATTCAACTTCTTTCAAATTACAATCCAGAACAAAATGGCACAACAGATCACTCAACGAAAGCAGCAAGGTAAAGCGAAGATTCTTTCATGACGCAATATGCATGTCTAACATTTCACGATAGAGCTCCAGAACCAGTATTCAAACTACAAAAATACGCTTCAACAAATCGCTAAAAAGATTGGTGACGTCGAACAAGAGGCCGAAGAACACAAGTTCGTACCCATCTTCTCCTTTCCTGATAGTAGCTTCAAATCTGGATTTCCGAGCTACCGAAAGCCCCAAACTTCACCGCCAGATCCGTTTACTCACCGCTTTCCCACAGACTTGTTCTCGAAACGCTGAACCCTCTACCAGCCGACAGGAAGTGCTTCCGGATGATCAATGGTGTATTGGTGGAGCGAACAGTCAAGGATGTAATTCCCGCCCTCAAGACAAATTCGGATGGGCTGAAGATGGTGTTGGAGGATCTGGTCAAGCAATACAACAATAAGCAGATGGAGATGGAGAAATGGAAGGTTCGTCTCAAATCTAATATCCACATTCGAATTGACTGTGTACTGACTTGCACAACTTTAGAAGAAGAATAATATCCAGGTTGTACAACAATAGCTATGGGCATGTCAGGAACGCATACAGGACGGAGTATGGGGTCAAGGAAGGTTATTGAGTCCGGGAGTTTTGGCGTTTCGCTTACACATACGTACGGCGGTCAATCAAAAGATTGATCAGGTGGGAACTAAGAAAATATACCATGATTTCCGGGGGAGAAAGTCGTTGCATCCGTCGAGCAAACCAACAATTCCTGCCCAAATCCCGGAATTCACGCCCACTCCAGGTGTCAGAAAACGGCGTATATTCAAAACCGGACACTGTTGGGTTGTAGCCGAAAGTTATGAATCTACGGTTCATAGCTCGCTCTCCACTATATTAGGACTAGCTTATACAGTCCTCCATCTATAACGTAGCGTTTGGATGTGTCAAATTGCTTGCCCAATAAGAGAACAAATTCTTCAACCTAATCATCAGACTTGAGCTCAGTTTCCGCGCGTCTCAGTGCCCAACCGCAAGCCTTGCATAACTTGATGCCCTATCATTGATGGCTGTCCGGAAGGTGAGGCTAAAGAACGTGTGTGGGAAGCGCGCAGTGTTGCCAATTCGTCAGACCAGCAAAGTCATGCAGTTAAGATGTAAGTTGTGGGGGTAAGGCTATGGTAGGGCTGGGGGGGGAATACGAAAGTACACACACCTTTGCTTTGATGACATGCATACTTGGGAGACTGTCTCGTTCCTCATTAGTGGTTGGGAAACGATTAATACTTGGGGGAAGGGAAGGTTAGGTTAAGTAATGTGGACACGGTAGATTCAATGATCGTCAGTCTATAGGCATTCAACTGTAATATCGATAATGATAAGCCCCGTCAATATACAACTCTATAAGAATAAAAGGTTTGGTTTGAAAGCCGACCAATTGCACAGCAGAGTTCTGGGAGACATTGAGAGAGCACGTTCTGTAATGGTGCATCTTCACGGTATAGGATATGAATATTGACATGCTGGATTGTCTGATATGCCTACTCCAACGCAACAACTTGCGCCTGAGTGCGAGATCTGTCCCAGGCAGAAAAGAAGCAAACATACCTAGGTAGGAAACTGTCCAACCCCCCAGGATAATATCCTAATACATGTTAGCGCTGACTCTGCTTATGCCCAATAAGGCAAATTGAGTGCTCATTGGCGGCTAAGGTGTTCTCCTCCTCATCCATCCCCTCTCCTCATCATTGGGAGACCAACTCTGATTCTCTCATCCAAGGCAACCAGTCGGAAGACAAGTTCAGCTTCATTTATTTAATTCACACGAACGCGTTGTGAAATTCAATAGGCTACCCGACCCACGAGGCCATCCTCCCTCGTCGTTGCAGAAAGTGCCAAGAAAGGTCCGCCTCACCGATCATTCGCGCCAGCTTCCTAAGAGCTCAGAGGTAAACAATCGCATTCCCGTCGTCACGCCAAAGCTCTGTATATTGCACTACAGTACTCAACCCCACGCCGACAATCGCAGCTAATGCACAATTCATCCTGCGACCCATTTTCAACCCTCGGAACCCAAGGCGCATTATTACGCAGTACGTACATCTATAACCCCACAGCGCAATTGTCCAGTTAGCCTTGCCTCGGACGCTTGACCGCGAGCTCCCAGTACCTCGAAGTGGATTTACGAGAAAAACCCCCCCCAGCACACCCAATTCAAGTCGAGCCCTAGAGTAACGGTGAGCTGCAGTAGTCGACCAACTTCTTGCCGAATAGACCCAAATCAGGATAGTGCCGGCTGGAAATAGAAGGCTTCTTGCTTCGAGGATCTACGTTGCTTCTGCATAGGACAAGCCTCATACTTGCTTTCGTGGGACAACTGGCATCGCCAGCGCACCAAGGAATTTCAAGAAGCCACTTCCCGATATCTGCAGGCAGCCTGAATACATCAAAATGAGCGACTCTCCTTCAGATCCTAAAGAGACGGAGGTTGAACAAGGCCCACCATCGCCGGATCCTGAAGCACCAATGGAAGGAAACATAGGCTTTGAGTTCGAGGTGCGTCTATACTCGCCGGTTCTAGAGAGGTCAACGTAACACTAACTCGTCTTCAGGTGAAAGAACAAGACCGATGGCTTCCAATAGCAAATGGTTAGTCACTTTCTTCTATTATATTCCTTCTGATATGCGCGCAAAGTACCCTTTGGGCATGTAGAAATTCAGTTGCACTGGTATCGCCTCTTCTATCGCACGCGCATGTTGCATTTTGACCAGTCGTCAAGCTCCTTCGGAGCGCAAACGCCTGAACATTGGTTGTGTCACTGGTCACAAGTTCTATCATGTCCGACGCATCTTCGTCTCCTCCTCTACCAGAAACCACTCGTCCTTCTAAGTCTGGGAAACATGATGATTTGTCTGACGCTAACATTCGTAACTTTGCGCCAGTCGCTCGGATCATGAAGACAGCACTTCCTGAGAATGCAAAAATCGCAAAGGAGGCCAAAGAATGCATGCAAGAGTGCGTGAGCGAGTTCATCTCGTTCATCACAAGTGAAGGTTCGTTTTAATTCAAACGTCTTGACATGATCTACTCTGTTGTACTAATAGACCTACGATAGCCTCGGAAAAATGTCATCAAGAGAAGCGTAAAACTGTTAATGGAGAGGACATTTTGTTTGCTATGACCTCTTTGGGGTTTGAGAATTATGCTGAGGCACTGAAGATCTATCTGTCGAAGTATCGTGAGGTAAGTTCAGAGGCTTGGTACCTTTTGGCTTCGTCTTACTTACCTTATTATAGACGCAATCAGCAAGGGGAGAGAACCGACCTGGAAGCCAAGGGTTTGGGTCAACTGCTGCTGGCTCAGGAGGTAACGCAGCATCAGGAACATTCCCTGGTGGTGATGGTGCCAACAACATCCTTGGTGGACAACAACAGCCAGAAGGTGCCGAGCATGACAACGGCTCTTACGGTAGCCTCTACGGTGCTCCAAGTGGTCACAATGGTGCTGCTGGAGGTGACAGTTACTAAACGCCAGATCAATAATGATTCGTCATTGTACAATGCTGGCTTGAATCTTACCCTAGGGGCACGATGTATAAGGTGTTTGCTGCGTTCAAGGAGTGTATTGATTATAGGATTTGGATGGGTTTGGGGAAAGGAAGGAAGCCCGAGATACCAATCGGTGGTGTATATGTGGGCAAGGATCAAGAGTATCAGTACTTTCTCTTTCTTTTTGCTTTAGATTTTTTCTGCTCTAGCAGAGCGATCAAAATTACAGTACTTGGATGGAACTCAACGGCTGAGTATCGTATGAGAACAACATATAGTACGGAATGTAGGATAAACAGTCCTGGAGTATTATATAAAGTATTTGCAAATGGTTCATATCTGAGTGGAGGTTTTAGCTGGCAATGTGCTAATACAGTTCTCTCCGCTCCTAACAATTGCTCTGTCTTATCCTTAGAGGCTGAGATAGGCTCTTCTAGTGATCTATACACTGAATAAATATCAAATTAATACAGGTTTGCAATTTTTGCACCTTATCAAGTTTGATAAATTTCAAGCTGTTCAAGTTCAATTGTTTATAAGCACTCTAATGACCAGCCACATGAGGAAACCTAACACGTGAGCACAAACGCCACGCTAGGCAGAGTAAATTATGGACCCTTCTCTTTTTTCTATAGCAACTCGGGGCGCACCAGAAATACCTTCCTTTAACAGCAACCATAAAGCATTCCTTTATACATTTAGTTAAGAATTTCCTTGATCCATGATAATCACGGTCAACGTATCCTCTGCGATAATTCGTGGCTATGGTTTCACGCGTTGATCCAGCAGGACAGCATGAGTCTCTGCCTGCACAGAAAATCATGAAGCCTCTCCTACGTCGTTCTACAGTTTCGGGTGTAGTACGCAAAATTGATGATCTCGATATGGATTCGGATATGCTATCGTCGCCTTTGAGTCCACGCAAGAAAGCCAAGGTTACATTCAATGAAACTGTCGAGGAGAAGTTGTTGGAGGAATATAGTCGAAGTCTGGAATCCGTGAGAAGGGAGGTTAAGATGTCGTTGGAAGCACATATCAGAGGCACGAGCGATACGGGATATGATGCTATCAAGGAGGTTTTTGCGCCGAGGAGACGAGATGACGAAGAGAGCCTGGGAAATGAGGAGATGCGTGCCTACATGCTTGCACTGACCACCCACGCTTCGCTCTTAAATAAGAGCTGTGCTGGGTTGATCAGGAATCTGCTGGCTTTTGAATGGATGGGTAGGGATGAGAGGTTTGTGAGGGCGTATATACAGTTTCTCGGAAGTCTTGCGAGCACTCAAGGTGCCAATGTTGTCGACACCATCCTCAGCATGCTTGCGGACCACTTCCATGGAGGTAAATATATCTATCTCACTGCTTGCTATGGCGCTAATAACAGTCCAGTCAAACTTTCCAGTGGCCGTCTCCCTGGCTGCCCTGATGTCACCCGGGATGAGCTTATGTTGAGAGTACATTCAGCTATGAAGTACATTTTACATCTCATTCCATCCGCCAGCAGATCTCTTGCTCCTCTGCTTTCGGCCAAATTCCCATCCGATGACGATAATAAGACAACACACATAATCTACATCAAAAATCTCCTACGCCTTATCGAATACGCTCCAGAACTCACATCTGATGCATTGTCCTTTACCACGGACCGGCTAGTGAAGATCGATGTGCAAATGCAACACGATCTCGATGACGAAGAGGATGATATTGTAGCTGCAGTTATCCATGGAATGTCTTCTAATGCTACAAATCGAGACAACGAGCTAGAAGAGGACATGTCTGATGAAAGCGACATCGATTCGGATTCTAGCGATGATAATACCCCTATCCAAACAAAGCGTGCACGCCAGCTTCAAGACAAAGTGGAGAAGATGGATTCGATTCTCGACCTGCTATTTACATATTACGAGCCACGTTTCTCAGCTCCTGATAGCCTTGGTGCAAGATCGCTATTTGACAGCCTCATCCAACACTTCAAGACGATAATAATCCCAACCTACTCCTCGCGGCATACACAATTCTTACTATTTCACTACGCACAGAAATCTTCCTTCATGATTGATAGATTTGCGGGTACCTGTATAGAGATCGCTTTTGACAAGACTCGCCCCGCAGTTCTCCAGCAATCAGCTGCTGCGTACCTTGCAAGCTTTGTTGCTCGTGGGAAGCACGTTGAATCAGATGTTGTACGAACAGTTTTCGATGCATTTGGCGGATTCCTGGACAAGCAGCGAAGGAGAGATGAGGCTCAGTGTCGCGGCCCCAATCTCCAACGATATACCTCTTATTATACCATGACGCAAGCTCTAATATATATATTCTGCTTCCGTTGGCGAGACCTTGTGATTTCACCAGAACTCAGCGAGGAAGACGATCCTATCGCTTTTATTAACCAAGATTTCACTTGGGCTCCAGGCGTCAGGGAGGCACTTACAAGCGCTATATACTCTAAGTTCAACCCCTTGAAGGTCTGCTGTCCACCTATCGTTTCAGAATTCGCCAAGATAGCTCGCCACCTCAGATTTATGTACATCTATCCAATACTCGAAAAGAATGAAAGAATTCGTCTGAGCCAATTCGCAGGATCACACGCAAGTGGAAGGATAAGAGACAGTGGTGTTGGTGGAAGAAGCGAAAGCTGGCATCAACTGGATGCTCAGTTTCCGTTTGATCCGTACCAACTGCCATCCAGCAAACACTGGGTAGAAGGTGATTACGTTGAATGGCAAGCCCTTCCTGGACTTGAAGAAGAAGACGACGAAAGCGAGGACGAGCCAGCCTCAGAAGAGGAAATGGATACCGATGACGAGGAGGAGAATACGGCTACTGACGACGAGAACTATGATTAGAGCATTTTTGCGGTTTGTAATGTGGTATTGTTGCACTTAGCGAGCGGGCGTTCTGGAAGGGAAAATGGATAGCGATTTTGTGGCATCATTGGCGTTTGGTTTCTCTGTCATATATCACTCGGCGTAGTGAGATATAGGGTATCTGGAATTGTGAATTTGGAATCTGATTCCATGGGAGTCAATACGGATATATGCAGAGCCTGACCTAAACACGGCAATCTATCGAGGGTAGCATTGAAATAGAAAGCATAGCTGATGTGCATATATTACAATTTGCGTACGTGCAAGGTGACTTGTTGTGAGTCAATAATTAGTTATCAAGTCCGTATCCACAGCATTAATTTCCATAGATACTCTTATGTATAGTCTGCAAGAGAGAAAAGACTTTAAGATTTTGAAAATAAATTGCTCTATGGGCTGAACTCTCTTCTACAAATTTCCAGGTGCCCGCTTCATGAATACAAGAAAAGTTCTATGTTGTACTATAGAGCCTTTACAATGCTCCTCTCGTCAAATAAATCCCTTAGTAGTCCATTCCTACACCATTCCCAGTCCGGTACGCTCATCGAATATGTACTCTCAAAAGCAAAAATGCTTAGTTGGCTGAAGAACGGTCGTAATACTTTGCCAACTAATTCATCCTTTCTTTCCCAAGTCCCCTCGTCACTGATACCTCCAGGGCCAATCAATGGTCTACGCATCAGGGTGGTGGAGGCATTCATGGAAGCTGATTCTGTTTGCTGTGTTGATGCTAAAGCTGTAAGACCTAATTCTTCGGAAAGTTCATCTACAAGAGCAACAGGTTCGAATTGGGAGGGCCTGTAGACGGCATCTATGGTATCTGTAATAAAGAGCCACTCATGTAATTGGAAATCATCGGGCGCGATGCATAGTAATGTGTCTAGCAATTTGCAAGCTTGAAGAATGGAGTAGTTGTTGTAGGTTTCTGATGCTGTGCTGTGGTCGGGAGCAAGAACGCTAGAAATGGCGGCGTATATTTCGGCGTTCACCATCGGCCAGATATTGGCGAGGTGGATGGCGGAGGTCTTTAAAACAAGAGCGCGGAGTAAAAGATAGATGTCTGCCCGGGTGGTGGAAGAGGGGGATGAAGTCGTGGTCGCGGTAAATAGGTCGACGATCCTCTCTTGCATGGCTGGAAGGTCGACAACAAAATGGTCGTTTCCTGTTGCGAGAATAAGGGTAGCTGCACGACGTAGATTGAGTTGAGTACGCCTATCTGATTCAAGGCGAGCTGAGGTAGCCCCTACTCCAAACACTATTCCGGCGGTAGTAGGTGGGAGCAAACGTGAGAGTAATTCAGGCATGCGCTCCTTGTCGCTTAAAGTCCACTGTCTTAGAAGTGGAAGCCAGTCGCTCTCCACAAGTTCAACCGAGTTGGCGAAGAATTTCTGGTCATTAAAAGCATCCCCTAAATCCTTCTTCCAAAATTTCTGAGTATTTGAAAGACGTGAGAGTTGATATAGAAGAACCAAAGTGCTTTTTGACACATTTTCTGGAAATGACCTTGACTTAAAAGTTGGGCCAATTACACTTGAGGATATGGTAGTCGCAGCAGCCAGGACTCGATCTGGTTCAACTAGGATCTTAGGGAGGTTTGGTGCAACATCAGCGAGTATGCTAACAACATCGTCTGTTCGACTAGTGAAAGATTTCTCATCATTCTCTGAACTGGCATCGAAGAATCCCATAGGTCTCGTGGTGAATATCGCAGTGAGAAGACGAAGAAACAAATCCTAACGAGTAGTTAGCACGAAAAATTATAGACTATCGGAAATTCCACTTACCGCTAGCTCTCTACGCATTCTTCTTTGCTCCCCGAAGTTCGTGTTGTCAACCTTCTCACCAAGTATCGCCGCAAATTCCAGAAGACTTGGAAGAGTTTGCCGATGCGGGAAGGGATTGGCCAGTAAGTCTTTGAGAAATGTCATACAATCAGTCCAAATCTCATCCATAGCATCGTCTTCTAATGAACGTGCATATTGGACAAGAAACACTACCAAATCTGTATCGTTGAGAGAGGCTGTCAGAGTGGATTTGCGAGACGGGTCCAAAGCTGTGGGATTCGTCCGACTGTATATTGCATTGAATATCGCAGGAATTGTGTGTTTCGGTCGTGATCCATCCAATACATGAAGAAGATTGAACACAATTGGAAGTCTCGAGCCGCTCCGACTCAAAGCAGATTGCTGCCACACCTCTACTACCGTCTCTAAGCACTCCAACGCTTCAGCCGCGAAAAGATGCTCGAGAAGTCTTCGGGCACGGTTACGCATGCGCAATGAGGTGTAGTTGAACGACGCCATAGACTCAATATCTTGTGGCCCGCCTGTGGGTCCACCCCACGACCAAATTTTGAAGCATATCCGAACAGCGTCTTGAAATGACAACAAAACGGTAAGTCTATTATTAGCTGTGGCACTACGTGCAGCAGGAGTCTCAGATGCAAACACGCCTGATACCATATTCCCAAAGAAACCTTGTGGTTGTTCCGGACTCTTGATAGCTGGTAACTTAAGCTCGTCTTGTACTAATCGATCATGGCCCCTGGCTAAAACATGCTCAAGAGCATTCAGCAGAGATATTAAGGTCGACTCGGGAGCCGTTAGACTATCAGGCGCAACTCCAATATCCATGAATGTAGTCTGAAGATTCAAGAATGTGTGTCCGATTTGTGAGCAGAGAGTTTCAACCAAAGGTATAAGCACTTGAAAGATTGTGTCATGGTAGAACGACAGGCATTCTGTTAGAAAATTGACCCAACTATCTAGAACTGGCCGGCTACTAATAGCTGAAAATCCTGCCTGAAGACATTTAACCAACGTTAACGGTGGTGGAGGATTGTTAGGGATTTGATCACCATGATCCGCGGTAAAGGACAGCCTTGATGCCGATGTTTGTGCTGAGGATTCTTGAGAAAGCAATCTTTTGGACTCATGAGTTGGTGAAGTTGGAGCCTCTGCAGCTGGTCGTGTGGTATTTCGTATCTTAAGTGCATCAAAAACAGCATCTAATAATAGAACCTGTATGAAAGGATCTGGGCCTTCTAATGATTGGACCAACCTGTCAATTAAGATATGTTCAACATGAAGTTCCGCAACTACTAGAACATATGGACTAAGTAAAATTTGGTGTAGTGTTGTCAAAGCTGTGCGATGGAATTGGCTGATTCGTGGCTTCAGTTCTGAATTTTCCGGATCGTAGGTCCCAGAAATGGCTCGCAAACAAACATGCAAGAAAAATTCTAGTAATGTAATTTCACCATCGCATCCAGCTGTTATCTGTTAGTGTCCTTTAATGTATGGAAGAATAGTACTAGGATAGCCTACTTATTCGATATAATGCAGGATATGAAGGATCAGTAGAAATTGTGTTATCTGCCAAAGCAGCCCACATGTTATCTGATGACCATCGTAGAATGTTCGAAAGTGTTCGTAGATAGTAGAGGCACTGGTCCAAGTCATCTTCTTCAGAATATGGCTGACTATCACTATCCAAGAAAGTTGGATTATCTGTGGCCATAGTTTGAAGAAATTGGAAACTAGAGAATTTCGCCACAAAAATATGGAAGAGTCTGTTGGGTGTCAGCTTAACTTGAAATCACCTATTTATAGTGAACTTACTTGTCCACACCAACAAGACTTTGAAGCCAAGTCCGTGCAGTCATAAATAGCTGTGTTCTTTCATCTAGGAGTGCATCTAAGAAAATGAATAGTGGTCGAGCAAGCATCACCTCATAGTTGCCTATGCCCGACAGTCGAGCTGGACCCCTCACATCTTTAGTGACTGCCTTGGATACCTTGGAAGTTCGTCGATCAGCATGGCCAGCATTGTCTTGTAATGTATGGGTCCATAAGATGCTGAAACTTCTCCCTGGATCAGCATCTCGGATAGCATAAGTTCCAGTCAGATCGTGTTCGGCCATAAGTGAACACAGTGAAGCTTCAATCTCGCGATTTTCTAAAGAGAGAGCCGACTGCAATTGCCATAGACATCGTACAGTCTCGACGTGGTATTTCGGATGCGAAGCAGACAAGTATGACCATGCAATTCGAACCAATGGGCTCACCAGGCCAGACAAGTCTGTTGCGGTGATACAAGAGGAAGAATATAAGCTTGCCGCGAGTGAAGTAACTGTTGCGTACATGTAGAAAGGTAGTTGCGAAGGTGAATTTAAACTGCTAAGCATGGACGAGAGAACTTTTCCCACATTGAGACTAGAAGCTCTAGGTACCTTTCCTAGCATCACAACCAGTAACTTGCTCTTGATGCCAACATCAGCACTTGACACTGGCTCACAAAGGCTCTGGCAAGTAATACTACCCACTTCTCTAATGAGAAGCTCACTTATTTCCCAAGACGAAAACGGGGATGGACAAGCATCTAGATTCCCTTGATCATGTACGTAAAATGACTTGATCTTCTGTATAATTTCTGTATTTGTGAGGTCCTGTAATAAGCTTGGCTCATCAGCCTCAGACTGGCTTGTGGATTGGCGTTCTTGGAAAGCCCGCTCTGGAATAAGCTCGACCAAGTCCGTAACAGTGCTTAGTGCTAAAGTTGATAGCTCGGTGCTTTTGGTAGATTCTACCGAATCTTTTTTCGAACTCCCCTTCGCCTCCCCCAGCATTGTCAATATAGTCAAGGCTGCGAGCGGCGCATGTACTAAAAGCACTTTAAGATAAAGGTCAGTGTGTGCCTCAGCTAGATCTTTCTTGTTCGAATGGAATAACAAGAGTATTTGCTGACTTACTCTCCTCTTCCCGGACATTGAAGTGTGCAATGATGAAATTCACCAAGGTCAGATTTTCGCGCCTTTCGTGTGCCGATAGTTTTCCCGGGCTATTGGTAGTCATAGTTAGTGCTGTATATGATTTATTTCAAGTGTCCAGGGGCAAACCATGCTTCTTCTAATCTGTATAATTCAAATGAAAACACTCACCCAATAGCTAGAGCAATTAAGCCTGTAATCTTGCCCCATATAAGACCGCTCTCTACACCATCAAAAAATACACTTGCGCTTCGAAGTACTTCGGTGAAATCCGCTCTACTTGGGGCCGACTCGCTATATTTGCGGACGCTGTTCACCACCGGTAGGAACACATCCACCACAACGAGGCCACCAATCTCCCAGCGGTCCATAAGTGAAAGACATATTCTAAATGGCCGAGCTCTCTCTACGGGATTGCTGACATCTCGTTCAATCATTTTCAGGAGAGCTCGAGTTAGTGGTCGCAACCCGAACTCTTCAAAGTACATGGTTTTTGATGAAGACTGCGGTAGTTGATAATTGCCCGTAGTGTTCACTGGGGATTCAGATCCCTCATGACTGACTGGTTCGGGGCCGAGGAGCCAACTCCATAAACGTCTATTCAGACTCATGTCTCGACGAGCCACTACACCTGCTGATGCGGCCACTAATAGTTCCAGATCTTCTGACTTGACTCGTTTTTGCAAAACATCTGCATGCAATGGCATGTGAGTCACCAGCAAATCTAAAAAGCCACGCTGGATTAATAATTGCTCGTCGGCGAGACCTGCAGCAAAACATCGTAATAACAAACCTGGCTCGGGAGATGTCACCATTTCAGCCAGGTCTGCTGAGTTTGAATCTACTTCGCTTTTGGCTGCCCCGTTTGCATAAGACGAATCATATGGATGTCCTAGTTTAGGAAGATTCCGAGTAAGATACGCAAGAGCCCCAAGCCGACGGCCGTTACTAGTTATTGCTGCAAGAAAGAAGCATTGCCAAAAGTACTCATCGCCTGTACTATGATTCTGGCCCAAAATCTCTCCATCTACTGGCCGCACCGCATTCTTGAAGCCATCTAGCAGTCTAAGAGTTCTTTCGAAATCCTCACTAGTCTCCTCCTCGAGGCCAGGTAATAAAGCAAGTGTAATCGCTTTTAGAGCTGGCCGAAGTGCTCGAGGGTTGAGCCCAACAAGATATTTCTCTAGGAGTGCCAGGAATGGCGTCCTTACTGTGAGTGAGGCAAAGGATAATGTTGTAGAAAGGCCAGGAAGGTATAGAGGCAAATCCTATATCAGAAATAGTAAGCCATATGGTTTTCCCACCAGAGATTCACTTTTGTAGTCAAGTCATACCCGGGAGAGATTATCTTTTCCGATCAAGGAAAATATAAAGCCGTATACTTCCAGGGTTTTCTGGTGCACTCCGGACGGGAGCGTAGGGTCGAGGCATTGTGCCAATCGTTTTGACACAACAGCCTTGGACGGAATTATTGTAGTATTGGAAGGATGTGCTTGAAGAGCCTGCAATTCAAATTTAGTGAACCGTAATATTTGGCAAGCTCAATAAGTACCTTCAACAAGCGACCTAGAAAACTAATGTAATCTGCCCATTCTTGGAGACTTTGATTCTCGAACAACGAGAGTGCTCTCTCTATAGAAGACTCCCATCTTCGGAACGCTTTGTCTTTTGTAGGAGGCTCGTCTAGGATCTGTCAGAAAGGCAATATCTTCAATCGAAGGTCTCTGTCTTCCTCATTTGTTGCAGAGGCGTGGAGGGGTGGAGGGGTACCGACCAGGCTGGTTCCATTTCCTTGCGACTGGTGAAGCTCTTCCAGAGCTTGCAGGCGACGTAGATGGACGGCCAGAGCTGGGCTCAAGGGCCATAGTGCTTGCAATTCTTCGAATGGGGCGTCCCGATCATTTGCATCTTCCTTTAGCTGGTCTTTCGATGGTGTTTCTCTATGAGGCGCGTGGCCTTTCCAAATTGTCGGTTAGGCGACCGTATTTTAGGATGTGGAAACTGCACTACAATGCACATCACCAATATCCTTGTTCTACTGCTCTCAAGTACATGAAGTCAACAACACCATTCCCAGATGGGGCAAATTAGGAAGCTCTTCTGATCTTCTGAGCTTCTGAAAATCACGTCTTGCTCAACAATTCAACGTCATCGACAGCTAGATTAGAGGAAGATACCGCATATGATGTCCTGATGCCCCTCGACGAGCGCGATGATGCTTCAGAGCACTTAGAAACAAAAAACAAAAAGCGGGAACAAGAGACAACAAGTTACACGTCTGGCTCTGGGTTAGGCCACCAATTGAACAATGATGATAATGGGGAGGAAAGAAGACCGCCTCTCCCACCAAGGCCGAGAGCAGTTCTCCTCCAAAGCGAAAACCCCCCAATGACTCCCAAATCTGCAGACGCAAAAAGACCATCTTTATTGCAAGCGAGGCCAACTATAGCAGTATCATCAGTCGATATTCAGACACTTTCATTTCCAGATGGGACTAGAGGAACCTTCCAGACACCAGCAAGTCGTTCGGTATCAGAATCAATAATAGGTTTGCACTCAGAAACAAATACCCCCAGCAGGAAAGTTAGTCGGAGGAGCAGTGATGCGGATGACAATACGAGCCTCATAAGTTATGCCCAGACTTTTAGAGGGAATGGAGATCTTGCTAGCTTATTAGATGATGGGCTTGATGTAAGAAGTCCTGCATGGAAATTATTGAACACCCAGAATGAAACGGTAAATCCATTTGAAAACACCGAATTTGATGATCTTTCATTACACAACTTCGAGCATGAGTTTGATGAACTTGAGGCTGTGGACACTAAAAGGGGCAATGAAGGTCAGTCGCTTTCACCTGTTCCGTGTCTTATCCTAATACGACATTGTAGAGGAACTTCTCATCCAGTGGAAGTCGAAGCTCAAGCATTACATTATTCTGTCCTCTGCTGGAAAACCGATATATAGTAGGCACGGTGATCAAAATCTCATCAACGGCTATATTGGCATCATACAAACTATTCTTTCTTTCTTCGAAGGTGCGAATGACCCATTGATGGGATTCACAGCTGGGGATACACGTTTCGTTATATCTACGGAAGGTCCCCTTTACTTAGTAGCTATAAGCAAGCTGAAGGAGACTGATAGTCAACTTCGAGCTCAACTGGATGCATTATACATGCAAATCCTCTCTACTCTGACTCTACCAACTTTAACACACCTCTTTACAAATAGACCAAACACAGATCTTCGGCGACCATTGGAAGGCACCGAAAGTTTGCTATCTTCTTTAGCAGACACGTTTACCAGAGGGTCAGCATCTGCATTACTCTCTGCCCTTGAATGTCTCAAAATAAGGAAGTCACAGAGACATGTCATCAACAACACCATACTCAAAGCACGTACGCCCAATTTACTTTATGGCTTGATTGTAGCTGGCGGAAGACTAGTTAGCGTGGCTAGGCCGAAGCGACACTCCCTACACCCTGGGGACCTCCAATTAATATTCAATATGTTATTCGAGGCCGGAAGTGTTAAGGCTGGTGGTGGTGAGAATTGGATCCCTCTATGTCTCCCGGGATTCAATAATCGAGGATATCTATACATGTACGTGAGCTTTCTGAGTGCCAAAGAAGACTCCGATGCCAGCAGTGAGCGTCCTTCTACAGCCAGTAGCACTAGTCGAGAAGATGAGATAGCAGTCCTACTGATCAGTGCAGAAAAAGAGAGCTTTTTCGAGCTGAAACAGATGAGGGACAATGTTGTTGAGCAGCTTGAGAAAAATGGGAGTATGGAAACTATAAAAGCGGCTGTGCGAAATGGGCGCCAGAGTACAGCGGACATCGTCGCAGGAACTCCCCTGCGACATTTCCTCTACAAATCACGTACAAATGTACAATTTACTATGCCCACGTTTTCTCCCTATTTTGGCAACGCACTTGCTCGACGAAAGTAAGTCCCATGACAAATTTCGACTAATTAGAGCTTAAGTACAGCCTACTGACAGCTTTAGACTTATGAGCCTATATCAAAATCTGCATGGCTCAGCACATGCAAAAAATGCACATGTAAAGGTTATTCACTGCGTAAGCAACAACAGCATCTCTCTCGTATGGACAACGACCAGCTTCGAGTTCTATTGTGTTGCAGGGCCGAACACTTCTCGCGCAGCTCTAGCGCAAGGTGCAAATAAAATCATTCAATGGGTCAAGCGAGAAGAAGAGAGACTGTTCATAATTGGCGGCGCCGTATTCTAGACGAACATTTACTTCTTACTGAATACTAATCCATAACGCTTTGCCTGCTTCTGCTCTTTGAGTGTATCAAGGCCCATACACCAATCTAATGTTTCTAAATCCTTCGCGGTATAAGGATGGTCAGGCTGTGTCTCACTGTTGTCTAGGGCCATACACCATTCAAGGGTTCGTGATTTTTGGGACTTTTGCAAATCGTATTGTGCTTTGATCTGAAGACAACGTTAGCCTTTATATTTTGTCATCGGTAATAGTACGTACATCGCTGATTGCCATCTCTTCCGCGGCATTGTCATTATTTGCAGATTCCACAACTTGACCACTCGCCACGTCACCTATATGTTGTCTTAAAGTACTCTGCCGTTTTTTTAGCTTGTTACTCGGGGATTGCCATTTCTCATCCCGAAAGTGTCCTTCCAGACACAAGAGACCCCTTGGAGGCTTTAATTCCCCATCGCAGACCAAACTAGGCGGTGGAGCTACAGCACCCACCGAAGCTGGATAAGGACTCTGCTCGGAACCACTGGGATACAGCCCCAATACCTCCTCCTGCTGCTCCCTTACAGCATCCTCCCTCACAACGCCCATCTCCGCCGGCGTGATTGTCGGAATACTACTCCTCCTCTTCCGCAAGCTCCACCTGCTCGTCGAGCTGTTACTGGACTTTCGACTCCAGCCCGATGCAATGCTCCAGATACTGTTCCGCCGGGTGTAGGACCGTTCACTTCCGTCTCTCACCGAGAAGGACGAGACGCGGCTTGGCCTATCCTCATCGTCACTCTGGCGCCTCGATGCAAACGAGGGAAGCTTAAACCTGCCTCGTCCGCTTCTCGCCCTGTGAACCCCGTCTCTCCATCTATCACCCGCCTCTATCCCAGCTCCCCCATCTGCATCATGGCCCACCTCCATATGAATCACACTCTTCGCCTTCTCGCCTTCGCTCTCACCTTCGCTCTCGCCTAAACCTGAACTCCGTTCCGGGTTATGTTTCTGCTCCCTCGCCGAGTCATTGAACCCATAGACCGGGGATTCGTTTGTTGATACAGAGCTTGGAAGATCATCGGGAACACTTTGTAAAGGGTCTGTGCTAGAGGCTCGCTTGAAAAGGGGGTTGAGGTTAGCGAATAGAGGTTTTGATGGGAGAGGCGAAATGGAAGGTTTGGGATGCATGATGGGTGAGTTGTAACGGGTGGTTGAAATTGAATCTGTGAGAAGAGAGAACGTTTAATCTCTCGGCTTCATAACTCTTATTACAAGAGATGGTTGAAATTGTGTTTTCTTAGGCACACCTTATATTGAAATGAAGAAGAGCGCATCTGTTCTCATCCAGAATAGAATGTCCCGCCACCTTACATATAAATAGAGTACAATGCTTATCCGACTACGTCCGTATACCGTACCCGGAACCCATTTGCCTTCCATTGAACTTTACCAGAGACTTCCTGCCAAAGTCGATTCTCCACAGATTAGACATTTGAAATGGATATCGTCGTCACGGGGAAGACTGATGATGCCGCGCCGTTAGGATTTTATGGGGATTGTGGATTTTATCCAATCGATAAACTTTACATGGGGATTGTGGAGCATGCGGGGAAGTCTATTGAGATGAACTTCGAAGAGCATCAGTGCACGACAATCAAGGTTCCACGAAGAATTGGGCACTCGATTTCGGAGAGAAACAATTGCATAATAGAAGAAAAGGAAGAAGAAGGAAGTCTTTGAAAATTCCCCTGACGCATGAAGCTTCTCTTGCTGAGCGATCTTCGAAAATTTAGAAAGATATATATTGTCTAACATTGGCTAGCAAGGTCGAACAGAAAGCAAAACACTGAAAGACTTTGGCGCCGGGAACTAGGACCATCTAGAACTTAGAAATAGAGTTCCGTCCATGGGAGTATCGGCACGAAACACATTCTTTCGAGCATTTACAACAAGAGAACCCAGGAGTACAATGCCACGCTCATCATTCAAGGAATTAAACTCAATTCACATCCACTTCTCGCACATCATGACTTTTGGAATCATCTAGTGATGACTTCCTCGCTTTGCGTGAGCCGCAAAACCTAACTTTGCAATCTTTAGCCACTCAGACACCCTAGAACGCCAGTGAAGTATTCGATTTTTCCCTATTATACCCTTCTTTCGTTCCGTTTCGGTACTCATGCACATTGTATGGAGATCCGGATTGGACCGTGTAGGCGATGGGCTAGGAGCGTGCGCTCGATTCTGGGTTCTCCAAGTGAGATCATCATAGGATTGAGCAGGATTCTTTGATGCGTAAGGTGTTATCATTCGAGATCTCAAGTTAGATATTCTTTTACGGAGATTCAGCCTCTCGTGGCTATGAATGCTATCTTGTGTAAACCAGCTTGCCGTTTGAGTTGAACCAGGAGCATCTATTGAAGTCGTTATACGCTCTGCATTAGTTAGCTGATCCGAGTGCTTTTGGATGGGCTCCAGATTTAAGTTGTGACTGGGAAAAGCCATAAATTCGCTGCCAATTGATAGTCCGTTGCTAGCGTTACTAGATTTTCTGGAGTGGAGGCGTTGTTTAATGGTTGAGAAAATATTCTCCATGCCTGAAGTTGTAGTGAATAAGTCTTTGGGGTTACGTAGCCGTAATTCATTTCTTGATCTTGAGTCGCTGGACTCTCTGTTCACACGGACTGTACCCAATGTGGAATTGGAGGCACGGACAACTTTCAATTTAAATCTTGGTTGTTTATTGCTGACGGAATTTTCTCCATTTATAGGTTTGATCCGTATTGCTGCATCTATGTCCGAGTCTGACCAAGGATAACTATCATCACGATTCCACGGACGAGATTCCGTAGATATTGGCCGCAAAGATGCAGAGCTACGCATCTTGAGCTTAAATTTCGTGGGTTGCGAGCTGGGCTCGGGCTTAGCCGCGAGCGTGGTAGATACAGAGACAATTGGTCTCGAATCGACCTCTGCAGCACCTGAATTAAAGTTTGACTGAGCACTGGATGGACTGTGATTCACGTTCTCCTGCAGGATAACTAGTGGTATATCAGATTTCACCTTCTGTGTGAGTGGGGAATATTCAGAATACAATGTTTCATTTTGAGATTGTATCGGCTGCACAATAGGTAACATTGCGCAAATTGATTTCTCGGTATGAGCCGGAACTGCAGGCAATGCCTTCATGAGTTGAGGAATGCTGTTCTTGAGCTTCAGTTGCCTGGCTGGTGATATTGGCTTAGGGGCTAGGATTGGAGAGTCTGATCGTGTGGACAACCTCCGAGGAACTTGGTGGCTGATATTTGGGCACTTAGTCTCTCCATATGCTGGTTCAGTAACGACATGAAGACGTTTCTTCTTATTTAGATAACGACTCACTGTTGAAAGCGTATCGGAGATGATTTCTGTACTTTCATTTCCTGCCTGGCTACCTGACTGGTTGGTAAAAGCTACTCTAAGTTGAGTTGAGGTTGCAAGCTGACATGGTACAGTCGATAGGCTAGAGGTGCTTGCTGAAGCTGATAGTAAGTCAGATACAAGTGGTTGACTGCTCTGTACCGTGTCTGGTTCCTCCCAAATTTCACGTTTTAAGGAAAGATCTGTAATATCTTCCCCATTTGCATCTGGGGCCAGGAACTGACTCGTTCTAATTCGGTCATTTGTTTCCGTTTGAGATTGAATTTGAAAGCTGTTATCAGCTCCACCATTTGTGACTATTCTTTTTAGGGAGGATGAAGGAGAGGTTTTGTGTAACGTGTGCGGATTGTTTCCTCGCCCACCGAAAGTATCAGACGAAATTCGGGATCTGGAAGCTTCTTCCGAGTCCCCAGTAAATCGATTGTTATCTTTTGGTGGCGGTGGAAATTGCTTTAAATGTGTGTTAAAGCTGTAGCCAGAAGTTCTCAGAGACGCCGACTCCATGATTTCCGAATTAGGAGGCGACAGGCGAGACTCGTTAAAGTCAGTGTCCCTGAGTACATGTGCCGAACTAAGCTCTAAAGATGGTGTCGAAGCAAGTCCGAAAGCCTCTCCAACACTTCTGCCTAGCTCCTGCGCTCCAAACCCAACGTCAGAGAGTCGCTCAACATTTTTTTCGCAGGTAGATGCCCCTTCTTCTGAATTTTGGAGTTCTCGATATCTATCCTCCTGCTGCTTAAGCTGATGTAGATGATCGGAGTGAATAGTTGCATGGCTGTAGCCGAGAGAACTTTTGACTCCCCCCAGATCAATTACAGTAGAGCGCGCCGAAGACGAAAACTGAGCCTTGGTCTCATAGGCATCTGCGTCGATATTATTTTGCCAAGTTGCACTTAATGGCCGATCTTCCGGAATAGTCTTGTCAACTCGGAAATGAGGAGGTGATTCCAACACTGCGGGTTTATTGTAGTCATCTATATCGAAATCTTCTGTATAGTCGTAATACAAAGGGGACGGCTTCCCAGGTGTGGTATTTGTTGATGCCGCAGGTGCTACTTGGTATGGATTGGCCGTTGACACAAAGCTCAACGTACTTCTTGCTGGAGAGCTGCTCATGGAAGCTGGACCGTAGCGGCGTGCTAAATCAGATAAAGTCGTACCATCAGTTTGACGTGCCAGAGGACTGACAGACCGTCGTGGAGGTGTTGAATGACCGAGAAGAGAAGAGGTAGATCTGTTTACATTCGAACGAAGCAGTGGAGGACCATATGTTCTTTTTTGAGCAGACATAGATGCAGGTGAGGAGGTGCGAGCTACCTGCGTTGAAATCAGTAAGCGCATCACCATTTTATGCAGGATGGACTGGGTTGAACAACGCTCATCTGCTACTCACTTGAGTTTCTCTTTCAATCTCTGCTCGCCGAGAATAGTCAACCATTCCACCATCTGTCAGTGCCGGCGACAACGGACGAAATCCCGGACGTTTAAGGCGTGCAGGATAAGCAAATGGGGACCGAGGCCGTTGCAATAGGTTACCGCCATCTGGCTGACTCCTGAGACTCGAATACGATCGGTGGTTTGCCAATGCGTATTGTGAGTAGGTCTGGTTCATGGAATAGGATCGATAGTCTGCATTGTCAAAAACTCGACTTGCAGACTTCTGGCTTGCGGTCTCGTATAGTGATACAACCTCGGACGTAACATCTCTTGAGTAAGAAGGCAGGCGCCTCCTATCATCAACAACACCAGAGCCGCCACGGTGCTGTTGAGAATACTGTGGCTGTTGTAGAGCTTGTGATCTACTGTCCCTATAAAAATCCTTGATTCTACGGGGACTGCCAGGGGCATGTGGGACCCGAGGGGGCTTGATTGAAAAAATGCCAATGTCGCCAGTTTCAGTAGTAGTTTTCATCATGCTTGAAAGGGCCTTGGGCAGGGCATCCGGGGGCCGATTCTCTTCCATCCTAGGTTGCCAAACACGACCTGGAGGTTGGTCTCCATCATGGCGAGAACGTATGGGAGAACTTCCCAGAGGGTGAGGGTGAGGGTGAGTTAGCATCTCTGCCAGTGTTATAAGCGATCTATACTACGCGATGGTCGTGTAGTCTCAACAAAAATTCGGTGGTGTTATTAGAGGTTCATTGGTAACCTGCCGCCATAGAAGATTCACTAGTGAATATATGCTTTAGTGAAGTGATGCAATCTGGGTTGGGATGAGATGAGTTGGGTTTGACAAATGGGAGATAACCTATGGAGGAAGAGCGTTTCTGGGTAATGTAGAATACCATGCAGCGATCATGGTAGAATGATTCTTTCAACCAAAAGCGGAAGGAAGAGCTGGTAGAGAAGCGAGGGCTTTCTTTAAGAAACCAGCGTCAACTGGAACTCCAGCATTAATAAAACTGCGCATCAAATATTTATGTTGAAGATGACGGCCCGAAAAGATATCTAGTACTCAAAAGGAAAAGTGCTGAGTATTATGTTGGACATCCAGAGTGTGACTTCCTGCAGCGTACGGGCCATTTATAACACTTAAATATAGACAACGAAAGCAACAGTTCTGAACTCACTTCCCAACAAGAGAGCTCGGATTCTCACTTGTGGTAATTTCCCCATTGCACCACAATGAATATTTTGAATACCATTTTATTAACCGGTTCTTCTTCTGAGTCATCTCAACATGCGTATTATAGCGTACTGGTGGGGATAGGATAGCAATAGAAACGACAGACAAGAACGATGCGTGGCTGTCTCTCTACTCTTATTGCAAGAAACCGCGAGCCCAAAATGAGCAATACGGATTATAATAGTAAGAGCCACAACGTGTTAAGGTGATAGAACATCGCAACTCACACAGCATTCTGAGCTTTGACCTTACACACACCTTTTCCTTTTCCTTTTCCTTTTCCTCGCAGTTCCGAGAAATTGGCCATGTAAAACAAACTAACCTGAAGACTGAGTACCTTCAAGCATGCCTTCCATAAAGACCACAAGACTTGCAGTTACTCCACTTGGAAATAGCCTGGATAAAGCCTCTGAGACTCAAACTAGTACTGGGAACAAACAGCGCGTGCAAGAAACTGTAAGGAAGAACTGATATAGCAAAGATAGGCCAGGACTTTATAAGTAAGTATAAATCCATGGCTAATACGTAACGAGATTTGTGCAACAAGGTCCTCAAGTCAAATGATAAGTGATATTTTGGTTATCACCCATATAACTCAACCTCACGAAGAGGCATATGAATGCATAGCCATTCAGATAGAAGCTGAACTATTCGTTCCTGATGCAACAAGAGGGACAAGCCGCACTACCTGGCCGAACACCAGAAGTAAAGCCAAGCCATTAAAGATACGTGCAATGTGGTCTTCCTCCGGTAAATCTATTAACCGTAAAAAGCCTTCGGTGTCAGCTACCAGATCTAATGAGGCTATTCTCATAGTATATAGCCCTAGGAGTCCTTAAGCTGCCCAAGTGTCCCGATCTGTAATCAATTTGGTGGCACCAGCAGTGGCTACGAAGGGACAGAGTGTCTTCATATTGGGCCACTCACAGCGCGGCGGCAAAGTGGGGCCCGATACTAAATTTACACCAGGGGCATTGCGATAAAGACCACATCGCCCCTCGGCCTGTCCCAGCCAAACTTCCATTATATATACTTTTACTTCCCATTCACTTTTCCACTCCCAGAAAGTGAATTTCTAAAGGTACGCTAAGCTGCACTACACGGCTCTACATCTTTCCTCCAAAACTCCATTCCAGCTTGAAAACCGCTTCTCGCCTTTATTGCGGAGTTTCTCTACATTCTAAAAGCTAACCCTCCTGCCAGCCCTCCTTCTACCCAAAAACACCAAAATGCGCACCTTCACAACTGTTGCATTTGGCCTCTTAGGCGCTGCCGCTCTGGCATCAGCTTCTGACGTCGAGGTTCTCACAAAGGATACTTTCAAGGACTTTGTTAAGGAGAATGACTTAGTTTTGGCAGAATGTAAGATTCCAATCATGCCCTTGCATAATACTTCAGCGCGAGTATTCAGCTAACTTATCCCCTCCAGTTTACGCAGTATGCTTTCCCTTCCTATCTATACGTACAATTGACATTTCTAACATGGGTTCTTTCAAATAGCCATGGTGGTAAGTTGCTCCCTTGATGACACCTGTCATTAGCAGTTGATTAATAATTTTCTAGTGGACACTGCAAAGCATTAGCCCCCGAGTACGAGGAAGCTGCCACCACATTAAAGGAGAAGAACATCAAGCTTGCGAAGGTTGACTGCACAGAAGAGGCTGATCTCTGCCAAAGCTTCGGTGTCGAGGGTTACCCAACTCTCAAGGTTTTCCGCGGCGAGGAGAATGTCTCCCCATACTCCGGCGCGCGAAAGGCCCCAGCGTAAGTCTTGTATTGCTATGAACGTTACTCATACTGACAAATTCACAGGATTGTCTCATACATGACCAAACAATCCCTCCCTGCCGTTTCCACCATCACTAAGGAGACCGTTGAGGATTTCAAAACTGCCGATAAGGTTGTATTAGTTGGCTATTTCGCCGCTGATGACAAAAGTTCCAACACTACATTCACTTCTGTCGCAGAGAAACTCCGTGATAGCTACCTTTTCGGTGCTAGCAACGATGCCGACTTGGCAAAGGCTGAGGGCGCCACTTTCCCTTCGGTTGTTCTATACAAATCTTTTGACGAGGGCAAGAGCATCTTTGCTGAAGCATTGACTGCTGAGTCCATTGAGCAATTTGCCAAGACTGCCTCCATTCCTTTGATCGGAGAGGTTGGCCCAGAGACTTACGCTGGCTACATGGCAACTGGAATCCCACTGGCATACATTTTCGCAGAGACTGAGGAGGAGCGTGCATCCATTGCCGCGACTCTCAAGCCCATCGCTGAGAAGCACCGCGCTACTGTCAGCTTTGCCACTATTGATGCTAAGGCATTCGGCGCTCACGCTGGCAACCTTAACCTCAAGGCTGATCAATGGCCAGCTTTCGCGATCCAGGACACCGTTAACAACAAGAAGTTCCCTTTCGACCAAGATACTGAAATCACCGCTGAGAGCATTGGCAAATTTGTCGAGGATTTCGTTGCTGGCAAAGTTGAGCCAAGCATTAAGTCTGAGCCCATCCCAGAGACCCAAGAAGGACCAGTTCAAATCGTCGTTGCCAAGAACTACGATGACATCGTACTAGAAGATACCAAGGATGTCTTGATCGAATTCTATGCCCCATGGTGTGGTCACTGCAAGGCTCTTGCCCCTAAATACGATATCCTCGCTGAGTTGTACGCCAAGGAGGGCCACAATGACAAGGTTACCATCGCTAAGGTTGATGCTACTTTGAACGACGTTCCTGATGAGATCCAAGGTTTCCCAACCATCAAGCTCTACAAGGCTGGTGATAAGAAGAACCCAGTTACATACAGCGGTAGCCGTAGCATCGAGGATTTGATCAAGTTTGTCAAGGAGAACGGCAAACACGCTGTCGAGGTCGCTTATGACGAGGCTGCTGAAGAGCAAAAGGCAGAAGAGTCTTTGGCAAAGCAAGCTGAGGCTGCTACTGAGGCTGCTAAGAGCCAGGCTGAGGAAGTTACGGACACCGTCAAGAGCGCAGCCAGCGAGGCTACCGAGGCTGTCAAGTCTGCTGCTGAGGAAATCCACGACGAGCTATAGAGGGAGGCAATAATTTGAGTAATTGAGAACGGCGCATTGGTCTTTACATATGTACTAACTAGCTCACTGGCATTTGAGATTGGAGAAACTCGTGCGGCTTTTCAGGTTTAGTCTAGCTGCATCAAAATATCATTCATTTTCGAACATCATACTGCCATATACTTCCTCTATCTTGTGATGCACTAAATCTTTTGACACATTTATTTCCACCACCATTGAAGGAACAAATTTTCCCTCACTTTAATTAAAGAACAGAGGCAAACTATTCAATTTCACTGTATCCTCTGGAATTATGTCACCGAACCGAACCCCGTTTTTTGTGCCTGAGGCCAAATGTTAGGTAAACCAATTATGGGGAAAGCTTCAATTGCCATGACCAAACTCAAAGGAAGCAATTAGAACCAAACCCTTCTTTCTACAAATCTACCAAAGCACCCCAAACACGAAGAGACGGTCTCTTAGCAGCATATTATTTATAGAGAGTCGCAATGGCATCACGATTGTTCACCCCAGCTCTGCGCGCGGTTGCTTCGAGCTCCACAAACTCGACAATCCGTACGTGCCGAAGCTTTCAGACGAGTTCGAGGGCATTGGCAGAGGTTGTTACCCCGTTACCAATTAGGAAGCCTGTGGGCGCTTTTAGGGGAGGGTAAGTGATGATTCTAAATCGAGGTGTATCTTTTAAAAGATACACCTACGCGGAGGTGGTCAGGGATTGAGCCTCCATGGGTGATTTCAGAGTCCGAATGCTGATGAGATTTAGCTTGCTTGGATTCTTCTTGGGAAGCACGCTATCTGGCGCGGGAGTTTATTACTATGTATTGGAGGAATACAAGGTGTCGAACGAGCTATTGACCACGGATATCTACGTAAGCTCTCCCAATTTGCTCATTGTCTACGTAATACCGGGGAACGCAGAACGTCCTGTACACTTGAGAACATGAAGCTAACAACGACTTCCACAGAGCCTGCAAGCAAGCGTCCAACGCGTCCACTCGTACGTACAGACTTTAGAAGAGAAGTTGGGCGAGCTTGAGAGAAAAAAGTAAAGGAAGGGCAATGATACGACAAGCTATCTGGAAGAAGTATATGCGTAAGAGCCTTGGAGGATATGAAGCAATTTGAAAAGAGTATTCTGGGTGGAATGACTCGCTCTTCTGGACTTTGTACAACAGACTATCTCAAACCGCATTGAGGCATTATTGAAATAAGCGAAAGCACTGGAATTACTGAGATTATGCACTCTGTATATACGATCTCAAATTCAAACTGAGTTATGATACGAATTCTGGAACTGGCTCCGTATTAATGTTTTAGTCTCGTTCTCAATCTTAGTCGAGCAACCCAGCCAACCACATCTCTCGTGCAGATATGGTCGCGGCTTTTTCCGAAAGCGCAAATATAGAGAGAGTTTTGAGGTAGGTGGTAAATTGTCTCCTCTTACTTGCTCCAAGAACTAAAGCATCTTTTCCTTTCGACTACTTGTCAGCACAGGATCCTTGCCCAATTATGACCAAAGCCAACCTGGTCTAGTTTGCCTCGATGACAGTAATAACTCACTGTGACTAGAGTTATCTGCTTCAGCGAAATGCATCAGAAGCTTTGATACCATGTGCCAATGGATATTCTTTGTCGTCCGCCAGCTATCATTCTTAATGATGCCAAAATACTGGATTCCAAGAATCAACATGATTGTTTGCTTGTTCGCTCGCCAACCCCCCAAAAATAAAAATTACTGATAGAGAGTCATAAGGTGATGGTAGGTTCTTAATTAGTGTGCTGATTGATGCCTTATGAAGCGATGTGTACTCGTGAAGTCTAAGTCTACTACAACAGCCATCTCGTCATCTGTTTACAATATCCGATTTACGTATACTCACAATTGCACTTACTTCTCCTGCTTGATAACATCATCTACGGCCTCCTGGCCTTTATAGCACAAGCTTGCTTAAATGTGAACATTCCATTTACGACAATCTTGACTGATGCGTAGTTAAAGTTAGTGTATTAAAACATTACAAACTGAAATTGTTAGTACAATCACTTCCAACTACTGTGGAAAGACTCGTAACAAAAAAGCTGTCATACAGTACAGCAGTCCAATATATCGCGTGTAGATCTTAAGTATGTAGAACTTCCCTCATTGTGGATAAAAGAATCGGCTCGTATTTCCCCAAATGTACCAAATGTATACATTTTGGATACATAATCTATTACAATGAAGTATCCAAATGATAGTAAGATTGAGATCTTTGTAACACCTTCCAATCAGAGAAACTAACAATGTATATGTACATAGATTTTTTTTTTTAAGAGAAGTTCAGTGAAAGCAATCTTTTAGTACTAAAGTATTGCAGGGCATTTGAATACAGTTTCAATACTCTGGTCCCGCATAGCATACTCAAAACGATCTCGGCTCGGTTATGCCAGTGGGGTATGTAACACATACATACCCGACCCGCCCAGACATCACTGCAACTATGTTGTGATAAAATGATCCATTCTGCAGCCTCGCATCAATTACATTCAACAACCACCACATCCGCAATTTGCGACAGGCTCTGTTTTCAGCGACCATGATCAACTTTGGGGTCCGCGAGGTTGCGATGTCAACGGTCCCCGACCGGCCGGGCTACGCGTACGTGCCAGATACAGGAATCAATGCATCAGTCGCAGCCTTGCAGCCCTCATCTCGCAAAAGGCATCGCACCGAGCTCGCTGGCGACACCAATGCAAAGCAAGACGCAAAGCTATTACGCGATCTCGCTGCACTGGATCGGGAGAACCATCGAGACGTAGCAATACCTGTGCCGGTACGGCATCGTGACAATGCTGGGCGAGGTATATCCCTCCACCTCTTTTGTTTCTAAGGGATGCTAGAACGTGGGCTAATGCATATATAGTGACCCATGGGAAGGTAACACCTGCAGTGCGCAAGATTTTACAAAGTCAAAAGACTTTCGCAAACCACCTGGCGGATTACGAGGCCCTGGTGGCCACTGGCGCACAGCCAGTTGCTCTCGCACCTGCACCAACCGCCCCACGTGCAGCAGCTCTTGCGCCAGCAACAGACACATCTCAAAAACGCTCCCACAAAAAGAAAGACCTCAATGTTTCTTCGAAGGAATCAAAACTCCGGCGCGTCTCAACCCCAGCTGTCAAGGCGGAAAACGTGGGAACGCCCATAACCGGTTTAGCCACACCGATCGTATTTACTGAAGTTTCGGAACCGCCTACACATCCTCGAGATGGAGATCCGTTGTTAGTGTCGAGGATACCGACGATGCCCACACAAGATGATATCAAGAAATTGTTGGCTGCGCCGCCGTTGAGCTACAATGAGGCGAGGGGTAGCTGGACTGAGGACGATAGGCGGAAACCTGTCAGACATTTTTGTGAGGTTTGCGGTTATTGGGGACGGGTAAAGTGCATGAGGTGTGGAGGGAGGGTATGTGCTTTAGAGTGTTTGAATGTACATCAGGAGGAATGTTTCACGAGGTATGGCGCTTGAATAATATTTTGGTTAAGAAGGCGTTGGGGTCGGTAGGGGAGTACTGTACACTGTATAAAAGGGAATTAGCTGTAGAAGATATCACATTGACAATAAGATCATGACGGCCTTTTGGGAGAAAAACACTAATTTGATTTCTCAAGTGACCTTTACATTCATCTTCTTCGTCCAACTCCACCACTGGCCTCTGCTCTATCCGCTAAAGTAACGACCTCGCCAATACCCGCAGCATCTTGCTCATCTTCCAACGCCGTAATCTCCTCTCTACAATCCCACCATTTCTCCTCACTCATCTCAAATGCCTTCGTCTTGATCTCCTTAATAGATAGCGATTCTGGCTGGATACCTTTCCATCTCAGGCTTGTCATTAACAATTCCTGCCACTCATTTCCAGAGCGCTGGAAGAAGTCCCTCCTCGATTCAAACGGTCGAGGATGTGGTAATTCGTCTTGTTGAGTTGCGGCTGTAGTGTCATCTGGCGTATCATCAAAGACGGGTTCGGTAGGCGAGGAGATCGAAGAAATATTGTCACTGTCAACCAACTCCTTGCGTTTCGACTTCCGTTTGCTTTCACTGTGTAACGACTTCACATCTTTCATCACAACATCCTCGTCCTCACCATCTTCATCGTCCTCTTCATCATCGTCATCAGAGTCCTCTTCATCATCATCACTCTCCTCGTCATCACTTCCGAGCCAATTGTCAAGCTCTCGTTTGAAGATCTGCTTCACACCATCCAGCTTCCCGAGATCTAGAGCGTACATCTCATCAAGCGTGTACTCGCGATCTCCTTTTTCGAATGTACCACCGTAGATAAAAAGTTGATCTCCTTGCACCGTAATTTGAGCATTGAATCTCGGATGTGGAAACTCCATCAGAACTTCTTTAGCTGGCAGTTTGTCCTCATCGTCGTCTTTGGGCAAGTCAATATCCATGTCGTCAATCTCCGCAAATGTCTTTCCGGTGTCAAGAGCAGCAAGGTTACGTAGGAGTTCCTCTTCATTAGCCTGACCTCTACCACGACGGCCACCTCCTCTCTCATTGCCTTGCGTCTTCCGAGCTACTCGTGGTTTCTTGAGCGTCAGTGGAAAGTAGCGATTTCGCTCGATGTTCCAAGCAAACAAGGCATTGAAAAATTCGCTGTTGATACCTTCTTCGCTCTCCTCCACATCGTGTACACCACCGAACAGGATACCTCGACCTTTGTGGTAAGCCATGGTAGCTCCTGCACGAGCCGGGTTAGGAGCATTTGCGGGCTTCTTTCTTCGTTCCCATCGTACAGTGGGTGCGGTGCCAGGAGCAGCTTCCGGAGCTGGCTGTACAATGCGAAGGTAGAAACAATCCTGATGAACAAGCGGCTTCAGTACATTGCGTTGAGCCTGACCTCCTCCTTTTGTCTGCTTTCCCGTAATTGTAGCTTTCACCCGTGAGTATCCTCCATAAAGCGCAGCTCCATTCTCATTCGGCAAGAAAGAGAACGATGATCTTGCTTCTGGCTTGAGAGATGCTAGCGGTAGAACAGGATTATGCCACACGAAGTTTTGCGTGTCGTATATCCATAGATCAGCGAGGTATTTAGTGGTTTGAGACGTATCTTGGAAACCACCAAACAGAATGACATAATTCTTGTAATAGGTCATTCGATGACCACTTCTTGCCGTTGGTGATTTGCCTTTAGTCTCTATACGAGTCCATTCTCTGTTAGAAGGCTCAAAGCGCCAGAACTAATCCGTGAGTCAACACATCTGCTTTCAAAGTGAGTCTAGATTAAACTTACATCATTATAGTGGTAAAAAGTGCCTTGTTTCGGACTTGAAAACTCCCCACCGAACAGGTACACCCCACCAGCATTCCCACCTCGACACCACGCATGCCCTGAACGTGGTAACGGCGTATTCGGACTCGTAATAAGCCTCCATTCATCTTTATTAATCAAATAGACATACAAATCATTGAAAAAGGTTGCCAGCGCACCATTGAAATACTCGCCACCAAACAAAAACAACTCATTATCACTAGCTGGTGAAGCAATGATCGTAGCAGAAGATCGAGCACGGGGAGGGTCACAGGAAGCTTCAGTAACTTTGAGGAATTGCTCTTGTTTCTTGGCGTATTCAGCAAGGACTGCGTCAAGATCTATGTCTTCGGCATCGCTGTCGATGTTTTTGGCAGATTTGGACTTTTCTTTTTTTTCGCCTTTCTTTTCTTGTTTCTGCTTCTTTTGCGCTTTAAGGGCGAGCTTAGCTGCGTCTTTGGACTTTTTATCTTTGGCCATTTGGAGAGATGGTGATAGAAATTTCTTGCATCGAACTTCTTTGCTTCAAAAGGATCGACTCACGTGATGACCAGAAATCCTAAAATTAATTAGATGATAGATGTGAGACATTTAGTTAAAGAAAAGCATGGTGCGAAATAATCTAAATCTTCGATGCAATATGAAAATCCATTGTTAAAAGGAAGGAACTAAGATTGAAATAAGAGTCTTTTCAATCATGAAGATGAAAATTTCACTAATACCAATGAACAGATTGTGAGGCATTATGTCAAAGAGCCAGAAGTACAGTTAGATATTCAGTTGTAGCTTACAGAATGTGTGTTATATAGCAGTCGTTCTTGGTGTTTTGTTGTTGTCTAACAAATGTTTTGTTTTGCTGTGTGTGTGACCTCCACTGAACCGAATCAGCATCCCACTCCACACTTGAATATTCCAAGCAAATCAACAAACTTAGATATAAGTAAAAGCGACTTTTGCTGTCGTTTTTTGCTTTGCCATTACCCTATTCATGACTAGGTTTGGGTCTGAAATGGCTTTTGCAAGGCTACTGGTGAGCTCTCGCTCTTTTACTTCCACAAATGAACCTCCTTGACATAATGCAGGAAACAAAATCGCACTTAGTACCTGGTAAGTGAGGTCACCTACACCTGATCTTGCTACTCGTAGCGGATTTTTGTTTTACTTGGTTCAGCAAAAGAGCCGGAACATCTTTCTTGTATTAAGATGATACAAGGTTCAAGTCATTGTTTACATGAACCATGGGCTTAGACAATTCTAGGCAGGTTAAGGATTTCAGAACTCCTATTTGAAGTCCCCAGAGATTACACCAATCCGTCTTCAGGTACACTGCAAATTTTCGCCAGAGCAGTCACTCGTCATGAAACGCCTGCCGCAACACCATCGGACGAGGAGAAGCGCAAGAGCTCTCAAAAGCCATGGTTCGTCTACCTCCAAGGAGGTCCTGGTCATTCGTGCCCAGCTCCCCAAAACATGGCCATCACCAATACCGTACTCGAAAAAGGCTATCAAATGCTCTATCTTGATCAACGGGGAACAGGTCTGAGTACTCCCGTTTCTGCTGCAACACTCGCACTGGAGGGTGATGCATTCAAACAAGCGGAGTATCTGAAGCTCTTCAGAGCGGATAGCATAATCAAGGACTGTGAGGCCATCCGTAAGACACTTACTGAGGGGTATCCCGATGAGCTGAGGAAGTGGACTCTTTTCGGCCAATCCTTTGGCGGATTTTGCATACTCACATATCTTTCGCAGTTTCCTCAAGGTCTGCGAGAGTGTTTCATGTCAGGTGGCATGGCTCCCGTTGGTCGATCTGCGGACCAAGTATATAAAGCAACGTATCAGAAAGTCATACAGCGGAACAAAGCCTACTATGCCAAATACCCGGAGGATGTTGAAACCATGCATAGTAAGTATTAGTTTATTCAGGAAAAGAGTATACAACTAAAAATTGACAGATTTGGCGTTTCACATCAAAAGTAAAGGTGGATTAAAATTCCCCTCTGGAGCTCTCTTGACTGTTCGAGGGCTACTAACCTTAGGACGAGCATTTGGAATGCATGGCGGACTTGACAGAGTTCATGAAATGGTTCTCCGAATGAAGACAGATTTGTCCCAATTTCGTTTCATCACTCGTGTAAGTAATCTCTTGCCCTCGATAGAATCTCTTGTTGATACTTGAGACGATGATCGTAGTCATTTACCACTTACTGACTAAACCCTACAGCCTACACTTTCAGCACTTGAAAGCGCATTGTCAATGGATGATGCTGTACTTTATGCTGTACTACATGAGGCGATTTATTGCCAGGGTGAAGCCTCAAATTGGGCAGCAGACAGAGTGGGCAGGACTCTTCACGAATTTCAGTACGTTAAAAATTTGCGACTTAGAGACTACTGACATCTCGTGGCTTGAGACATCACAATATCTATATTTTATTGTAGTACAAAGCTGACGGCAAGTATCAGGTGGCTCACAGGACAACCTCAATCCCCGACCAAAGTTAGGGAGTCTCCACTCTACTTCTCGGGCGAAATGATTTACCCGTTCATGTTCGAACACTATCCCGAACTCGAACAACTCACCGCTGTGTCTGATATTCTCGCGAAATACTCCGAGTGGCCCAAGTTATATGATGAATGGCAATTAGCCAGAAACGAAGTCCCTCTCTACGCTGCTACTTTTGTTGATGATATGTATGTAGACTTTGGGTTGGCACAGGAAACGGCGAGCTTAGTAAAAAACTGTAAACAGTTTGTTACTAATACGATGTACCATGATGCTATTCGGAGCAAAACGGATGGTGTCTTGAAAGAGTTATTTGCGCTGAGGGATGACTCGATTGATTAAGTCTCTATAAAGCCAAGCACCTTTATTCTCACTTTTCTATTTCTAAACACTCATGAATTCCCAACGGATTTCTCAGGTGAGATGTGATTCCCAAGGGTTCAATAAATCCGCGATTTGTTTCATCCAACTTCTACCAATCTCAGGCACAGAGTGATGTCGTTCGTGGATCTTAGGTACTACATCCAGATAAATTTGATTCTGGAAATTTGTCTGAAATCAGACATATTGCTATTCTACCTCAAATATGAACTCTAGTACCTAAATTGTTTCCAACTTACTTAATAGGCTGATACATAACATTAGATGTACATGTAGTATAACTATCACGTGCTCACGCGATCTCTTGACGCGGGCTCCATATAATCATTGCCCCTCAATCCATCATCCTTATCATCCATTCCTCATATCTACATCCTATATACAGGATGTGAAAGCACTGCTGCAAGAATGCCTTTAGGATGGGAACGGATCAATGCTAAAAGATCAGCACCAAACAATAATATCGTCTTTATCAAACCCCGACCTGGGGAACATGAAGCTACCTCCAAGGACTTCCTGGAGCGAATCGCTGCTCAATGTTTGCCAATAATGAAGAAGCATTCCCTAGCGGTGTTGTCCCTTGAAGAATATGAACCGAACCTGGAATTCTGGGGTGTGTTATTGCCTTGTTGTCAAATTGGATCCTTAACTAAGGTATCTCAGGTCGTAACTTCAATAATGGCGAAGTGATACAATTAGTTCTCAGGTCACCTTCTACTGGGCGGTGGCTACCCTTTCGCTTTGTACAGATGGTAATGATGCACGAGTTAGCACATAATAAACAGATGAATCACTCAAAGGCATTCTGGGCTGTGCGAAATGAGTTTTCGGCAGAGATGAAAGGTCTGTGGGAGAAAGGATATACAGGTGATGGTCTATGGGGTAGGGGAGTGTTGTTAGAAAATGGCAAGTTTTCTCACGAGTCTCTAACGGAGGGCGAGGTTTTACCAGAGCACATGTGTGGAGGAGGTTTCGTCTCGCGGCGTGGTCAAAAGCGGAAAACGAAGCCCAAAATTACTTACAAAGAAGCTAAGGAGAGAAGAATCAGAAAGAAGTTCGGTGTAAACGGAGTAGCATTGGGTGCAGATGAATCAACCAAATCCAAGCTTGAAAAAGGAAAGCGACTCGCTGCAAAACCTAAAGTTGCAGGTAGCAAAAGAGGAAGAGATTTGAGAGCAGCTGCGGCGTTAGCCAGATTCGAAGAAGTTAAGAAGGAGCCAGAAATCAAAGACGAAGATCTTGTCACAGATAGCGAGGCGGAGAGTGATACAGAGTTTAGTGTTTCTGTCAAAACTGAACCAAATGACGCTGTAGATATTGACGGTCAAAGACTGGTAGACTCGGATGGTCATGGCTTAGTCAAAGTCTGTGAAGACGAGGATAAGTACGACGAAGATGTTAAGAAGGAGTTGCTAGATCTGCAGGCTGCAAAAATCCCTCATTGGCTGTCAAAATCATCAAACCAACGGACAGACCCCGGCAGCTGGAGTATTCCAAAGCATATTCCAGAAAAGTCGGAGAAAGTTAAGGCACCGGCGAAAGGCTTAGACAAGGGATTGTTGATTGCAGCGAAGTAAGTAAACCGAGATCCATAGGAGATACTATCGGCTAAACTAATTGATTTATAAGTGCGGAAGCATCAAGGGAGACAGTAACGATCCCTCAAGATGATATTACTACAGCTAGTGAGAATGAGGAAGATGATACTCCAGTAGTCGTATCACAACAACACGCCAATAAATCCATATCGAACTCAGCTTCAACAGATGTAATTACGAAGCTAGGTAGGCCAAAGCAGGGTTCTTCTACCGCCCAGCAAACCGGAAACCAAAGATTTAACACAACTGAACATTCATGTCCGGCTTGTTCAGTTGAGAATGAACGAATGGCGTTAACATGTATTGTCTGCTCGAATGTCCTCAGGCCAGAATTCGTTCCCAACTCGTGGCATTGTAAGAGTTCTGAGTGTAAGAACAGTGTGTTCCTCAATTCTGGGGACGTTGCTCTATGCGGCATTTGTGGTAACAGGAAGGGCCCCAGTTGAGTATGTTGTGATGTGGTGAACCAGGTTTACGATGTCTCATTTTTGGAGTCATGAATCATTAGTAGAACTTTTTTCGTTCAAATGTAAGCTCATGCTCGCTTGCTATATCACATCTAGTATAGGTAAGCTTGGATAGAAACAAAATGAATGTTACCCCCAAGCACCTATCGCACGGTCAACTTCTCGTTATTGAGTTGAAAGTGCTTCGGCGCCAATCTCGTAGTATAGTGCAACAAAGGTTTGGAGGCTTGATATAATGAGTAGGAATTTTGACTTGATCTGCTTAGTGACTATGTTTACATTATAGCATCAGAAACAATCAATTCCTCATTCGTTGAATCTTTTGGAAGTTTTCTGATAGTGCTTTGACCAACTCATATGATTAATATAATGAAGAGATTGGCTTCGCAGCCTAATCAGCATTAATAACCTTGATCTCCCTTGCCACGGCATTGCACAGCTCCACTCGAATACCTGCTCCAACGAGTACATGTATCCATAACCGTTGCGTATCACTCAACCTGTCATTTTCACTTTTTACCTCCGAGAACAACACCTGCTTTTTAACCGGATCCCATAAAAACAAATCGGGGATTCCTCCTCCACGAACACGATACTCCTCCGCCATGACTTTACAGATAATAGACAGTGCTGCTCCATCAAAGCAGCTCACTATCTCCAATAAGTCGTCAAGCTCGAAGTCCCAATTTAGCCCTATGATACACGTCTTCTTTTCGCACTCTCGATAGTATACTTCACGAATTAGACGTTCTGCAGCGCCATTCCCAATCTCGACAAGACGGTGATTGATTTCTGATGCTCGGCAGGGAAAGAAAGCGTCAGTGTGCAAATCTAAGGGACATGTCTGGTACTCCGTCTGGAAGACATTGGGTATGTAGACAAAAAGGATGTCATAAAAAAGATATGCGAAGAGCGTACGAATGATACCCCCTTCAGCGTGATAGCCTTTAAAACCTTGGGAGCGGTACCAAGAGAGACACATTTCTTCAACGCTGCATTCGGCGCTGTCTTCTAGCTCATCTACCCATATTGTTTTGGTGCTTCGTTGTCGTTCTTCTGAAACGGTAGCGCTTGATCTTCTTCTTGTAGGCAAATACTGTTTCTTGATCTGAATCCCTTCCACTGTTACCTCTGCTGGTTTGGTAAGCAGAACGTGCCCGAAGTCATGCTGCTCTCGCATGGGAACTTTAAGCTGCTTCTCTATTTTTTTGATTCGCTTCTGGAGATCATAGTGATATATCACATGGCAGTCCTTATCTTGAAGGCCTTCTTCACAAGTCCTAAGTGCCTTCCTTTTCCAATGCTTTTTCTGCTGTTCCGTGCTGGTTATATCGGGTAGCGGTTGTATAGCAAACATATAGTGTTCTTCTAGTAAAGCTTTCCGAGAATACCACGCTCCACGGCGAGCTGCATGGAAGAGGTGCTGCTTTAGAAGTTCAGTTGTGATGGCATGCTCACGTTCGTGTTCCTTGTAGCGGCCCAGCACGTACATTGCTTTGTGAACAATGCGGGTGTATACCCATGCAGGAGAGAAACGTCGAAGGTATGCTCCTTCGCCACTTTCATACACTCGATCTTCTTTCTGTTGCTCTTCGCCCAGAAGCACTTTCCAACGAGGGTAAACCTCTTCAAATATTTTCATTACAGTTTCTAGGGTATCTTTGTTAGTGAAGCCTTCGAGAATGGAATCCACTCGAAACTGAGTTCTGAGAGCTGCCTCAAACTCAAGTAAGTCATTCCTTGAGCCAAATATATTGCCCGTCCTGCAAACAATATATTCCGGGAAGTTTCTACGAGATATACGGGCGAGAATAATTGTTGTTAATGACTTCTCCGTCCATTCAGTCGATCTATAAAATACAAGATGCACTCTTTCAAAAAGCTTCAGCGTTGGTAGAGACAGTCGTATACAAGAACCAACTATGGCTAATATTTTCCCTAAGAAATGACTGTCTCGATTGACTTCCTTAGATATATCATCGCCATCGGCCTCACTGTTGGTGCCCGAGTCAGATGCAACAGACATGCAACTATTGGATCTTTTCAGGCCCACCCAGGCTAAGCCAGTCTGTTGCTGACTCATTCGTTGGAGTGCTTTGAGAAGTTCCGTTTTGTTCTTCCCTTGAACTTTCGCTTCCTTGGAAATAGTCTTGAGTTCCTCTAAGTTTAGCAACTGTATGGCTTCCTCGAGCGTTTTAATATGCAGTTCTGATGCATCTGCAAAGCTGAATTGAGATTCTAGAGTCGTCTCTGCAGGAGGAGTAAGTTCCCCTGGATTTTGCCGAACATCGGTCCCAGAGGCTGGCAGGTTTTTAGCGACCTGGAGGATGCTGGTTGCTGCTGAAATGTCGGCTATATCGCTGAAGTATCTGAGGCGGTCTACGCGATGCCACGCGGAAGTTTTTCTCAGAAATAAACGGACATATCTAAGCACGTGTGAGCATAAGAAAACAGAAATGCCGCAAAAACACTTCAAACATTTTGTTCTGCCTTTTTTTCGAGGGGAATTTGGAGCTGAATACAATAGCTTCACAATAGATCTGCCCTAGCTAGAAACTTACAAGTACTGAGCCTCATACCCAAGGATCCTCCACTGTTCAAAGACTTCCATTTCCTTCTCATTGAAGAGATGACCTTCATACTCAAGCACAGTTTCCAATGCGAGATTAAAAGCATCAACATAAATGGAGCTTTTACCTTTAACCCAAGGCCTTTGATGTAGCCTTTTTGAATCCTCTTGCTCGGCAGCCTTCATAGCCTCATACTCAGCTATTGCGTCTTTGTCATTTTTTACTAATGGCAAAGCACTCTCTAAGTCTGTAGGCCGAGGAGGTGGTTTATCATCACCCTCCAGAACGCTGGCTGCCTCCGATGCGTAAATCTCATCTTTTATTGTAATCGGAGTGACTGAGCCACGCTCATCCCCTGAGAGACTATAATCCTCGTTTCCATCTGTGCTTTCAGAGGTTTTCAGACGCTTGGAAGGATGGTCGTCATGAAATCCAGTTGAAGTCGGATGCTGGATCTTTCTACCCAGCATTGCCTTATGGTTTAGTCCAGTCTTGGAATCCAATACCATGGTTCATCGCATATCCAAAGTAGTTAAAAGTTAGGTACAGTAAAAGGTGGTGCCACGCGTGAGGTGATATCCAGGCAGAAACGCGTAGTCACCTGATCGTTTTCGTCATTTGGTCAACTTTCCAATTCAGCAAGTCGAAAATCTGCCCCAAGTTCCACCATCGCGATCAATCATGAAGTTCAATCCAACTACCGGGCAATTGCTGCCTGCTGGCTCGACAGAAGCCAGCGCCACAGAAGCTACAGCCTCAGATACAAATCCCAGCGCACTGTCCTATAATACCGCGACGCAAAATCAATCCTCGACACCCACCTCTGCGGTTGCTGCGAGTCCCGCCCCACCTGCGCCTGAAATACGAGATACTTTAATGACTGACAGTGTGCTTGATACCGTTGCCGTATGTTTCATCGAATCTTTTGGACTGGGTTCTTTAATTGGTTTTTGGCAGAATGAGAGCTAAATCTGTAGACAGTCACCACCAGTAACTACAAATGCACCCAGCGCACCTAGTCCTGCACCGCCGAGAACTGGGACTCCGTCGCGGAATCTGAACGGGGAGAATTCGAGAGCCGCAAGTTTACATCCAGAGCCTTCTACGATGCCCAAAGAGGCTCCTCCGCATGGTGCACCTACTAGACAGTATCTCAATGGAAAGGTTACAGGGGTCTTGTTAGAGGGAATGAAGCAATTGGCAAAGGAACAGTAGGTACACTGCCTTGCAACGTGGAATGTAATTGCTAACTGGGATTTTCCTTAGACCTAGGGACCCTTTACGCGTGCTGGGCGAATACCTCCTGCAGAAGTCGAGAGAGCTGGAAGGTACATAGCATGGATCAGGTTGGGAAGCAGGCGTTTTATGTTCACTTTTGTACAGTCTACGACTACCATGGCCAATGTAAGGGGGAAATAATGGCGGTAGTAGTCACGAGGTATCTAATCTCACAGGAACGTGAAGGCTAGGCGTTCAAGGTCACAAAGGCTTGTACTAAATGGTTAACAAACTTTTAAGTCTGGTTTCAATTCTGGAGTGTGTTTGGTTATCTGATTTCTTTTGCAGTATTATGTAGTCTACTACAAAAGCCTGTCGAAGCAGCTCAGCTCATCCTGTAAATTGCCCACACCCCAACTCCATGCCAAATGTCAACCGTGCAAAGTATTTTAGTTATCTATGAGACCATGGTGCTGGCAGTGGCACTCTCGTATCTCCAGGTTGGTGGAAGAACACCAACGGTCTTGTAGTAGCGGGAGAGGCGGTGGATACGGGACTCGATGAGAATAAGACGGAACTTGGAGTCCTTATCTTTGCGGTTGCGCTCAAGGTGCTTGCGGACAGCGACAGCCTTCACATATTCCGTTAGCATCGTCGCAATTTGCTCGGCAACAAGTTACATACCTTCTTGATCAACATGTACAAATCCTCTGGGATTTCTGGGGCAAGGCCTATTTTGTCACTCTGTCAGTCTGAGACCAAGCAGAGGCATAATTTATTTCATATTGAACACATCATGGAAATAAATCCAACGATGGTAACAGAGGAATCATCTATATATTGGAGCCATACCATTGGACTTGAGGATTCGGAGAATCTTGTTACCTACAAATTGTTAGTAAACTGTTCCACTCTCTAAATGTGCATTGCTGCGTTGATCGTAAACATACCAGTGACAACCTTGACCTGAGCGACACCGTGGGAATCACGGAGAACAACACCAATCTGCGATGGGGTTGCGCCCTTCTTTGCGAGCTTGCAGATTTGGTCGACAACTTGCTCGGGGGTGGTCTTGAGCCACGCTGGAGGAGTGCGCGAGTATGGGATGGCAGAGGCTGATATGCCCTTTCCGTTTGAATGTAAGCGACCCCTAAACCGCGTTACATGGTCAGCAATAGTTTCGTATACAGCAGCAAGTAGATGGGCAATGGACAATCTGCAGCCATGCCTCGCATGACCCAGGTTTTCAGGCTGGCATGGAGTAACGATAATATTTTGAGCTTCCCTTAGAGCTACAAAATATGCAGTAAAAGAAT
>Ga0247810_10000335_pt1 | contig 60812 bp, 63 predicted proteins | sample UWRJL119311C1_FD_179918 | JGI IMG/M metagenome (GOLD analysis project Ga0247810, IMG submission 179918) | Plant litter microbial communities from Arlington Agricultural Research Station in Wisconsin, United States - UWRJ-L119-311C-1 | ecosystem: Environmental > Terrestrial > Plant litter >...
GATCCTGACTATATGTGTTCAAGAGCCGGCGGATGACGCATGAACCGCCGGTGTTGCCAATTGTATGAGATGCCAGAAGAAACATTCGACTTACTGTTTTGAAAAGACCGCCGGGCTACTCGATCACACTCTCCATGCAGTTTGGGGAATGTTTGGGAAGACGTCTACAATCCTGCTCGCCGTGGAAGAATGCTGGGCATTGGCTGCGGAGCGGAGGGAGAAAGGAAGCGTTGAACTCGGTGCGGTGGGAGAGAGCCAGCTGCCGGTGCAGAGGTGCAGGAGGATCCAGCAGGCCGGTTGCTTGAATATACCGATGAGAATGGGAGGATTGGTGGGGCAAGTTATAAGATGGAATGGTCTGTTGACAAAGATATCAAACAATCAAGGAAGAAGTGGAGGAGGAGGAGGAGGAGGAGGAGGAGTATAGTGGTGCTAATGGTGGTTGGTGGTGGTGATGGTGGGGAGGTGTGGTGGTTTTGGGGAAGAGTGATGAGATGGGGAATTAAACAGACCGCGGACAAGGGACAAGGGCAAAAGCCAGGCAGGACAGGACAAGCCAGAGCAGAAGCAGAAGCACCAGCAACAACCACACGCCAGAACCGGCCAGGCTGGAAAGGCAGAAAGATAGAGTTTGCGCCAAGACTTGGGACCACGCTAAGCCTCCGCTCGCCCCACTCAGTCCTCACAAGCTGGACCCACCTGGCCAAGCCCCGCCAAGCAAATCCCAAGACCCGGCAAAGACAAGGGGGAGGGAAGACCGATTTACGCAGGAGAGGATGGGCAAATTAGAACTTTACTATATTATACAACTATACTACACCAACAACATGTCAGCCTGGTCGTTATTCGGTGGCAGGGTTGGATCGAGGCAGGTCGCGTCGAGAAGGGGGTTCTGTACGTCAATCACTTGTTGGAGACATCCCATCCAATGTTGGAGACATCCCATCCAATGTTGGAGAGAGCACTGCCGTGCGAGGAGGATGCTGTCCGCGGAGAGAGTGTGGTGGTGTCCGGCGGTTTACGAGTATTACACGCGAGACCCTCAATTTAGTGCACAATGCTTGGAAGGAATTATAATTATAGTGTCAACGACCTTCTGCTTTTACGGTGTGTACGACGTCGATAGGCCAAGATGCAGACAGGTGCAGTTACGAGCCCGAGACTGTCGAGGCCCCATTACGTCGGTGCTCTCTCGTTATGTTCGCATTCGTCTCTGGTTCATATTAATTATCACAATATCACCGCAACCCCCCTTACGGTGTCACTCAATCATACCTACCTGGTGAGGCCCCACGGCAGTCTACCACTCGCATTTGCTTGCCTAGCCGCCAAACGTTGTTGGTGCAGAGACGGCTGTTTCTGCAACGGGTTACGGTAGGCAGGACACTTCGTGCTGAGGGTGTGCGTCCTACCGTACAAGGCCACTGTTGGAAAAGTGTTGGTAGTTTGGGGGCTTAGTCTCCATAAATACATGTTGGTTGTACTTTTAGCCATGACTAATGATTGCTCTTCAACAATGTTGGAACTTCTGCAAAAACCTTCCCCGTCCCCTGCCCATTCCTCGGGTACCTAGGTAGGAATGAGCAGACTCCAACATCTATATACAACATGCAACACGGTGTGTTGATCTCTAATCACTTACTCGCGGGCCTGGGGCAGCGACGCGACGCTGCGCTACGCCGATGGGCCATGTTGCTTCTTGAATCTGTCCAGCTTAACGCGGAACCTTTGATGTTGGGTGGCATTGCCCGTTGGTGAGGGGGCGCGCCAGTTCCTGTTGAGATTCTGTGCACATCCTGAGACTGTTACCCACCCGTCCGATACCATCTCACAATTGTTTCGCTGAGGGTGTTGCGAGACGATCAGAGGAGGATCATATCATATCAAGTCTACGGGAGCGATGAGGATCATGTCCTCTTGTTGTGTCAAAACAGTGGAGTGGCTGAGTGAAGTCTTGACAAGGTGGCTTTGGGGTTTCGCCCAAGGCTTCTTCTTCTGGGCGGTCAATTCTCCGCGTATTTCGACAAAGAACCTGTTAGCGTGACGACTGACGTTGAGCTTATTTCATCGTCCACCCGTCTCCACCACCGTATTTAACATAGCCGTAATAGCTTATTCCATGCTGTCGACCCATAACCTTGCGACCGCCTTATGCCTCTGCTTTTTCTGATATGCCTTCAATAAGGTATGATACTTCGATGTCCTTCTCAAACAGGGCATCGGCGTAATCGTTAAGGACAATTCGACGCGCGAGCTGCACTATCCTAGGCGCCAGCTTTCAATAGATTCTCACACTCCAACAGCACGGTTCTATAATTACGCATCCGCACCGACCTGTTAAAGGTAATAACTCGTGTATCTACACTACCCATGAGATACCGGAAAGGTTCTCAAACTCTCCTAATCCTTTCTTGCTCGTGTTTGGAACTGCTTCTGTCAAAGTTCTAGAAATCTTACTCGCGAAACCCAATTGAAAAGAGACCTATTTACGATACAGACTATTTTAATCTTAAAACCGTCACGGCTGCTCTTGTGTTACCAAGTATAGATAGATGATAAACTCGCAGATTTCCCTATTTCGTGCTCGATAGACCATAAGATCTACATCCAGTGACCTTCCGTCTTATCCACACCCATAGACACACTTGCAGACATTTCCTGGCCATGACGGCAATTTAGGCATTTGGCCTCTTGAGCTTCTTGGGATTCTTGGACTTCTCTGGTTCCCTTGGCTCCCCTTGGTATCTTTGGGGTTTTGGGTTTCTTCGTTACTTTTGCTTGACATCCGAACTTACAAGACGCCTGCTGACGAGGGTCTTCTTCCCACAACGCCCTCTCTGTACAGCAGCACTGGTATGTGGTGCTTTGCTTCCGAGAGCCGCTTACCCAGCAATACGCCCGGCCAATCTACATCAAACCAAACACTGCTTCTAGATCAATCAAAAAGCGATGGAGATAATCTGCGATCACGCGTGCGCTCCCCACCGGACTTACCACGCCGTCCTGATGCCGTGCTGCAGCCGCAAATAAAGGACACGCAAGCGAAACGGTCAAAAATGGGAGTCGACCGGATTTAGGTTTGGCTGATGGCTTTTCCCTGGCGTGCCTTGGCAATTTTAAGCATGATTTTTAAACTCAGCAGATCGTCATGCCTTACCGAGAACAATCTCCCAATCAAATGCTTCATTATCCACCCTCGTCGCCAACCCGCCACGTATCACCAGCGAGCTCGCCCTAGGTTCCGAATGTCCGATCTCACGCCCTCGCGAATGCAACATATTTACGCAGAACCGCATTACCCATTACAATCTCCCATCTCCTATTTAGTGACGCCGCACCCCCTCTCTAGCTAACAACGGTCATGTCGTAAGTGGTAATTGGTAAGATGGTGAAGAGGCTTTGGTTTCAGTGCAAATAACACCGGCAGGCTCGGACGTAGCTATCCAGTGGTCCAGCGATCCAGGTTATCCATTACAGGTGCAATCGAATCCACCCGGGCACCATTGATTATGCGAATACTGATTAAGTCGTAAAAACTCTGTCAAGAGAAATGCGAAGGCTTGGGAAGTCGAACCCGCATGGAGAAGAGCGCAAACCTGCTCGTGAGGGACCATTATCAAATAAAACAAAGAAATCACAAGCCTCTTGGCTCTTCTTGTGACCATGATTGAGCAAACCCAAGCGCTTGGCTCACGTTTTTCAACTCTCTTGCTCGTCGCGCAAATACTCTTGATTGTCCCGGTTCTCCTGCCCTTGGAGCCTTGGACTCTCCTTTGTCTTCCGCTGGACCCAGCTGACCCGCACCAACAACCTCCGAAGGACTTATTACACACAATCTGCTTTCTTCCATTTACTCCAAAGCCGAGCCAGCGAATAGAAGTTACCTCTTCTTGGGCCCCCCTTGGCAGAACTTGGCCTGTGCCCCAGTTGAGCATGACACACCCAAGCCGCAAGGTGTTGATCTTTCACCCATGCGTGGCGTCGTCTGTACAGGAACTTTAACTTTATTTGTGATCCTGGCCCTTCCCTTTACCTCCTCCACTCACTTATTACTTACCAGCCCAGCCTTGACTTCTCTCCCGCCATCTAAGTGAAAACGTGCCGTAGTTATTGCCTTGGTGCCTAGCCGCTGACGAGCCCTGACAAGATGACCGCAAGCCTTCTTACTCCCCCTCTACAGCAGTCTTCCTGACACCGTCCGCCGTCTTACGATCATCTGGAATCTGTGGAAAACTGAAAGCCCGACTGCAAACACCACCTGCTCCAACCACGCTGAGGCTTCGGCAGTTTACCCAGAACAGTCTCTCAGCTCAACCAGCATGCAGCAGGACATCATCATCTCCATCTTCCTAGCAAGCAGGCAAGTATTAAGATTTATTAATCATATTAATCAATAAAAAGCAGGGTTACATTTTGCACGGGTACCTATAGCCTTTAGAGTTCCTCACTAACCGGCCAGCCAGCCAGGCCTTAGCGAACGGATTTCGTCATTGGGTTTGCTTCGAAGTAACAAAAACAGTTGACGAAGGGTCTGTGATTACGGTACAAGCCAAAAATGTCACGTCTCTTCGTAAAATCCCACCAAAGAGGGTTTTTTTTTGGTATTCGTCGCCGATGCTGTTTATACGCAGCCAGTCACAGCGCGTGCATCGGGTAACAAACAGTAAGCCGATGCACACTCCAAGCTGACAGGTTTTTTCCCGCTCGTGAAAAATTAAGCTTAAATCTCTTTTAGAAAAAAGCAACCCAAAAGTACTTTTTCCACAAGGGGCACACCGTCAAGCTTAGCGACAAAGTATAAGTCCAGGTAAGTCTTTGAAAAGTAATGCTACATATTCCACCGACCAGCTCTCACATAAGCAACATTCACGCCACCCAAGCACAAACAATCACTTACCCGCCCTTTCATCCTGCGGAAGAAATGCATTGCAACAACCGACTGTTGTTATTTCCTTCTCACCTGCCCGTAACTTTTACTTATCTAAGCAAGCTCCGATGTGGCGTTCTGCATGGGGACTTTTGCCCCAAAAACCCCAACGAAGAAATGCATGATATCAAACAGCTGCCTTTTACGTCTCTTCTTTCGAGTCCCCGCATACTTTATTTGCAGACCCAGAAAGCATCCGGGTCGCTCGAATCGCCACCGCATTTAAGCTTAAGCCCTCGTCTCAACCTAACCTCGCCTTTAGTGCCGCGACCTCGCTCTCTAGCCGTAGGTGGTGTGGTACGGCCAACCTAGGTAAGACAAGTTAGCCAAAAGGCTAAAGGTCAAAATGCCATGTGGGTGACTGGCTGTGGCGTCCCGTTTCTGGGGGTTTGCTAGCCAAGCAGCTACGATTGAAATTAGAGCAAGGTTTTGGTGCAACAAAAGAACGCGTGTGAAAAATAAAAAGTTGTGCTAGAGCAGAGATTGGAAGATTGGCGGCCCAGCAAGATTCCTCCCGGCGATTACGTGGAAGGGGGGGAGGGAGCTTTGACAGCTCTGGGAAGGCTTTGAGTAGCTGCTTCGTGGGATGGGTTTTTTTTATGCAGGAGGATGACTGATGGTCCCATGGAGCGGGTTGATCAATAAGGTTGTGGAGTACGTTAACGCCTCGTTCGCTAACGACTTAGCCAGGTGGTGCTTAAGTCTACTTCAATAGCGTCGCGTCGTCGTCTGACTACGGTTGATGTGAAGGCTTGCCTATTCGCGGTATGGGCTTATGCTTACCTGGAACAGAGATAGATAGCCGTTCTTGAGTTTTTGTTTCAGCGATGTCTCTCTCCTGTACCACCAGCAAGCAACAAGTACCGGAAACAACTTGGCGAGTCGATCTTCCACCGCTCATCCCAGCCCAGAAACAGCGATAGGCGGGCAGAGGGTCGTCTGAAAAAAAGTGCCGGATGGGTTTGTTCAGGATGGGTTTAAGGTTAATGGAGCACGGAAACACTCTAACGTTTAAAATATAGCTTGGCTCGGCTATCATGGTACGTCGTGCTTGGACTGGATGTTTTAGCTGATTCCCGTATAAAGCTGTCGCCCATGACGGCTTGTTCCTTGGCCAGCTTGGTATTGTATCGCGGCTCCACCCTCGTAACAAGCTTAAACACCCACACCCACGCTAGCATTAGCGCGGGCCACTACTTCCGAGCGATCTCTGCTGTTCTGACTAAACCTTAATCTGGCAACACTCCCCCGTGCCCTAATTGCAATTCTCTGAGCAGAAAGAGAACCCGCTTGGCCGAGAGTTCCGAGGGCGAGCTAGTTGAAACCAATGGAAATTATTGAAACAGAAATCCATATGTTCGAGATGAGCGATGGAGCAGCAGACACAGCGCCCTGCGTCCCTTATCTCTCCCCCTATTGAAGAGTCCTCGCCAGCTTCGAAATCCACCCAAGGCAAATTCCACTTTGTGGGACCTGAGTAAGTTTAAGCGTATGTAAGATTAGCATCTGGTACAACGTCTTGTAGCATCATCCGTCACGGATCTGCGATGCACGATTAGAACATCCTGCTCACCACCCTCGTTGATGGCTAATCCTTCCTTCCCAAAAGAAGTAAAAGTTGCGCAGTAGTAGTAGTCGTAGTAATTGTTGTTGTTGTATTTTCCCCTCGAAAACCATAACCTTCCTTTTCCTACGCAGCACCGGCATGTACCGGTGGGAACAGTGGTCAAGCTTGAGTCGTGAAAGCTCTCCAATCCTGTCAAACTCGGGGGCATGGGCGTTTTAAGGGGATTTTGGCTGGGCATCGTCAAGCAGAGCCTCCCTTGTGGTACGTTTGGCCTTCCCGCCATAGCATAATGTATGGCAAGGCGCGGCATCGAGTGAGGTGAAGCGAAAGACGTCTGACTGACGGTTGCTATAAATTGCAACTTGTCGCTTATAGGATAAGCTTCTAGCTCTGCTTCTTTTAAAGAGCACATGTCTATACGCCGCCGCCGCTGAGAGGCACGGTTTCGTGAGGATGAGGAGGGAAGCTATCAAGATATGCTGATTTATAAGGTGGCAGCCACCGTGGCTTGTACAATCCCATCCCATCCCATCATATCATCATCAGTGAGTGGGTGGTGATGGAAGTTGATGTTTCATCTCGGTCGATCACAGAGCAAAGGTGACTAGATTTGGTTGAAAGCTTACGTGTGACCCTGAAGCTTGACTTTCACAACAAGAAGGCTTTACATGAATCTCGAAGAAGAACCGCAGCGGCATAGCTGATCGATTGCTGCCGTGAAGATTTCGTCGATGACTTGCCCAAGCCCAGTCTGACACGCCGCAATTACAATTGCCCAAACGGGTCATTCCTGGTAGGTGTGGCATAACGTTCGCCCTTGTGGAAGTCTCGTTGCCATCTGTAAGCATTAGCGAGCCCATATCTCTTTTGCTTTTTCCTTTTGTCCATGCTAGGAAACGCGCCCAGTGTAGAGGGTAGCGTTTCTGGCATGATACAGTCATGTATGTAGCTAGCGACGATTGCATCTAGGTAGAATCCTAACGTAGAGAGAGGATGCTTCTGGCAGGACAGCTTTCGGTAAAGCCTGTGACCACTGTGTTTCTCTTGACATCCTACCATAGCCTCGCTGCTCTGGCGTCAGCATACCATTGATGCATTCTTGGTAACAGATGTGATGGTTGCACATGTCTGTCTCGGCTACCACGCCTTATAGCTCAGTGAACAGGACTTGAGAAGTTTATAGGGATCACACTGTTGGCACAAGATCTCTCACTGCGTTTTTAAAAATGAGGAGTGTTTCAATATCAAACAAATCTAGTCTAACTCTAGACTGAAGTAGACAATAATCCCAAAAGTCCGAAGTTGAAAAAAGGTAGGTGTCTCTATGTACTTTGGAAGTTAAGCTTGACTTACCCTTTCCCCTTTGGATTTCCGACTATATTCTAAATTCCAACGAACAATTTCAACACCACGCACACCACATCTTCGTCATGCCTCATAATCTCGTTATTACCGCTTGTAAAACGGCTCTGCATCTCCATAAATCAGATTGTGTATCAAGCAACGCGTGAAGATAAACTCAAATATCCCTTATCAAGATGAAGAGATTTTCCCACGTAGTAATTTAATGCAAATTGATATCTTCGGCCTTCAGTTGTCCGTTTTCGAGCATCGCCATAGCTTCCCCATCCATAAAACCATGCAAGTAGCATTCCCCCACAAACTCGTAGCCATGCTCGACTCCTTCCTGCTTTCTAAGGACAACGGGAACGCTACATCCAAGCAATATGCAAACCAAGTCGCCAATCTCCGTTTCCTCGGGAAGAGAACCAATATGGCCACTTTTTGTGATACTGATACGCCGGCCTCTCATTCCAGCTATCAAAGAATCGCAGATTTCCATCACCTCTTGAACTTCTTGAGTTTTTATTCCTTTGAGCGGTGTAGGGATGTTGTAATTGAGGATGTGGTTTATCTTTTCTCTGGTCAGGCGTTGCTCGGCCGAGAACTTCCCACTGAACAACGAATGGATATAGGCGTCGACAACATATGATTTCACACCAGAGAGAGAAATTGTCCGCTGCTCGTTAGGTGGGTCGTTCTTTTCTATGGAAGCCATACCAGTATCATCCATCTCTAAGCTAGGGCTGGTCATCAAATTCAGCTCCGAATCTTGTGGTCCATGACCTGCCAACTCTTCAGCCTTAGAACTATCTCTTATGGAGTTCCAGAATTCATTCAGACTGCAAACTACCTCTGATATAACATCTAGGCTATACTTCATTTTATCATCTGTAGCTAGGCAAAAGTCAATTGCGCCAGTAATCGTTTTCGACCATATCTCCTCCGTATCTCCAAATGACGAGCTGAGGGGAACTGTCTTTGAAAGTACAGCAACAGAGTCCAGGCAAAAGCCCGTCGTGCACAATTCTCTCCAGTTATATTTGCTAGAAGTTGCCTCATCAATCGTGGGAAATTTCATTTCAACGTGGCCTTTAGAGGCGCTGAATATGTTTTCGACCTCGATTATTGGAACTAGAGGTACCGCAGCATGTTCTTGATCGAGGTTGTAATCAGGAACCCATGATGGCAGTTCCGGGCTACGACCAAAGAGTTGCCAGCCGCAGATTGGGTCTAGTGAGCAGGACTGAGTAATAAAATGAAGGGTAGTATTCGCATAGACCTGACCGACAGGCTTCATGTAGTCTGGCTGTAGAAGAGGATTTATTTTGTCGCCCATTAAGCCAATGAGTGCAAATATTTTGTCTCTAAATTAGCACATTAGTACCCACAAATAGCTAAAGGTCGGGCGAAGAGCTTATAAGTCATCTCAGATTTCGAGAGACAGCCCAGGTACCGTTGATCACTTCAAATAGCTCTCGAGTCTACATTGGAAGCTCACCTAGAACCCAAGAGCCTTGAAATAAACGTACCTTGGATCTGTTGCTTTCCTATACCGGCATTCTCGAACAAGGTCGCGCAATGGGTGACGCTCTCTTTCAATCCAACCTTGGCGGATTGACTCGAGGCCAATTAATTTGCGCATGTTTCTTAGCGGTGCTTTAAGTCCGTAGTGAAGGTAGCAACACCCGCGAAGAACTACACAGTGAATTAGCAAGATAACTTCCTGGCAATCAGATTGAATCAGTATCATGAAGCCTGTTTTGGATTGGAACAACAGATCGTGCTACTTTGATACTCTCGGTCTATAAGCTATGTTGGCACGAAAATTGAAAAACTGCTCACACTCTACAAGATCTAAGGATGCTCCTGCATATAGAATGTTTGCAGACTCCGCAGTTCCAGCCTCTTGTACAACCCACATTCTTGTAAACCAATGGCAGTTCTCGATCAGATAGGTGTCTATCAATCTTGCCATCTCTTTGAAATCCTCATTTCGACACTTTGCCCAGTGTCTGGATGAAGGCTTCCACTTCACCAGATTCTTGATAGCACCTTGGTGAAGAGATAGATCTCCTAAACGGGTTTTACTTATCCTTGCCTTATCATCTTTTGCGGCGGCGTAAAACAGCTCCTGGATCTCTACTATTGTCTGTCCAAATGCGTAACCCTTCTTCAAGACTTTGCCGAGGGGCAACAAAACAACGTTGGCCCCGACTTCTGCATACTTGGGGATTTCTTTAGTCGGTTTTTGGATCAGATCTGGCCCATATTCACCGGTTAGATCTGCGATAAATTTCATCGCCTTTCTACCTTCGTTACTGCTAGGACCAAGCCAAATGTGGACATCTGTTGCGCTATGATATATTTCGCGCATTAATAGGACCTGTGATGATCGTTCTGCAAGATCATCTTGGTTGATGCATATAGCATCAGCCCAAATAGAAGTGTTCCATGAAGCATCTTTTAGGAGGTCGCGTAAAGCTTGATTGAGGTTGGTGGTTATGCGAATTATTTTATTATTATCAATAATAATCTCATGAGTACGTTTTGGATCTCCCCAAACGTAAGATAAAGCGACGAACACTGGTAGCTGGGCTAATTTGATGAACCTTTGTCCTACAGATAATTTAGAAAGAGGCAGAGAATGCGTCTCCAAAGAACCATGTAATGGTGCAGATCCACCGACAAGATGATCAATCTGAAGAGTAATATTTAGGAGTCGTATTTCAGAGCATTCGCTATTCAATTGGGTGTAGATATAGTCTTCAGCTGCTGCTGAAGCGTCCAGATTCATTGTTTCTTGATCTTACATGATGTGCATTCGTGGGCATGAAGTAAACGTGGGTCTTGGCATGCTCTGCACCACGTGCGAGATAATCGTGGAAGCGTACACACGTGACACGGTTCAGAAATGATTCGAATGTTGATTGAATGCAGGATTTTCCAAAAAACACCTGTGAGATGTGCATTGGTAAAGGCTGAATAGTCCTAACAGCCAAGGAGCATCAATGGTTGGGAAACTTGAATTAAGCGAGAAGCCCCTATGTCCGGAGCCACCCGAATCAGATTGAGAATTGTAGGAGAAACTAAGGACTGTTTGTACATTTCTCTTGGGGGGCCTTACCTCCCAATGATTCTAATTTGGAACTATAATTTATTTTTTGATACATAGATTGGCGCTTATCTCGAAATGCTCGACCACAACTAGTACGACGTTTTATGCAATCCTAGCTAAGTCTGTGTGAAAGAGAAGTAACGAAGTACTATTTGTTGGAATGTACTAGATAGTATGTAAAAAGACTATAATAATATTTTTTTATAACTTTTATTCAAATCTTTATGTCCGAAATTGATCCGAGTTTTTTGGTTTTCAGTTATTTAGGCTTCAGTGAAAAAAGTGATATGAAGGAGAGAGGATGAGCTCTTAATACATCTTCAAAGAAGTTAAAGTTCTCCTATCTAGGTTTTACTTAGAATTATGGAAGAAGAGCTATACTACTCTGTTTACTATTCGCGATATAATCCCAAATGAATTTTAATCAATGAGGCAGCAATCATTTCAAAAAAAAAAAAGAAAGAAAAAAAGAAAAGAAAAAACACCATCTTTCCTTTTCAAATGTATTCTCGTTCTCTCATATTGAGACATTTGACGCGTATTCTTTTTTCTAAAGAAGCATCAAATTTAGATTTGGTGTTTAAAAAAATGTTTGCTCAACTTGGATTAGGATTTGGGCTAAGCTTTGACCAAGAGGAATTAGAGTTTTCCAAAAAGGCGGACCAAGTGGGTTTTGGTCAAGCTCAAGTTTAATTATAATTAACCTATCTAAATCTTCGGATTATTTTCACCACACCAAATTTGCAAGCTAGTAGGTGGTACGGTGCTTTTGGAACTTTACTCTTCCGGAAATACTATGTATCCCTCCAGTTCTTGAACACTTTCTGTCCTTTACGTACTTTCCGGCAGTGTGATGATTGAAGCTGCTTCTTCACTGGTAAGATAGATTTTTTGCACGCCCGCTCCACAAGGCTTATTGGTCCCGCAATCCGTGTTGATCCGTCGGTTCAAGCACAAGTTGGGTGAAACATTACAGATATTGAAAGTCGAATCTCTGGCATATTTCCTCGGAATTACATTTGTCTACTGTTCCTTTCAGGAGTCAAGAGAAAGTATAATCGCAAAACTCCGTGAAAAAGCCAACATAAGTTGCAAAATGCTTCCAGAAGGAGAGATACTTCCTCAAAGTATTTTGATGACTAGGAGTTCTTTCCCTACGCCTGCCTGCAATCTTAAAATCAGCTTCCCTTCACCTCAGTCTCAAAGGAATAATTCCGTGTAAGAAATTTACCCTATGAGACTCATTCGAAGCATTCAAATCATTCAAATATGAATCTCCCACCAAAATTAAGCGCTCAAGAAGCTGCTACACTAGGAAACAAGCTCATTCTATCTCAGTAAGTAAAAGCAAGATTTATATCATCTCAAACATATTTCCTGCGCTATGATCACAAAGATCTAATAAGTTCTTTTTATCGCAGCCAGGCAATCTACAATCATGAACGTAAAACTGCCGAAGCTCAATCTGAGGCATTATTTGGAAGTTGGAATACGCTCTACAAAATTGTCGCTCCATTCTCCTCAAGGACGTGGATCGATCAAGCACTTGCAACCGCCCTTCGATCTCATGGGATTGATCCACACCCAACAAAATGGAAGGGACATACCTTTCGGTCAATTCCAAACGACGATGACGTTCGAACCTGTGGTACTGTCACTACCGTGCGTTATCAGATAGAGAGTTGCGCAGTGATGGTTTGTCAATCCCAATCCCAAGATTATGTATGATGCTATGCCTGTCAGAATTTGAGACCTTTGGCTGCAAGTAATTCAGCCCAGCTGTCTCAGCAGCTGCAAGCACAAGCAAACTCTGGTTCAACATTTGCTTGGTTACGAATTCTAGTTATCTCTGAGATGAAATTACAAGTAGCTTACTCAGTGCCATAGGTTGAAGCAGCTCAACGCGTCTATGACATACATAAGGGGATCAATCGAGTACCAATATCAGAATTAATATTCTATGGTGCTAGAAAGGAGGAATTTGTACCAAGGATCATGATACAGCACACGATTACGAACAGAGAAACAAATGAGTTTATTGAGCGAACTATTGATAGTCAAGGGATACAATTTGCGATTGACGGTGGTGCCATGGTAAGCGAACCGAAGCTCTTGAATTCAATTGGATTTCCTTGATGAACCCAGAGAAGCTAACTCACAAATCCCCGAATTTAGCAAGTTTTTCCTGATAGTGAATGGTTTCCACTCTTACTAGGTTCTGTCAGTACTATCCTCGTAGTTCCTGAAGGAAGAAGATTGAGATATATTGATTCATGCGTATTCGAAATTATGCTTACGAAGAACTTTATAGGACAATGGACGAGCCGCCCAGCAAATGGCTAACGCACATCCGGCAACATTCCAGGGAGCCACGGTTACAGAGATTGAAATCGTGAGTCTGGCCCCTTCGTAGGAAGTCAAGTATTGATACGTTGAAGGTCAAGAACGATAGAGGCGTCTTTCATCTCATACTGTTTATTGGAAAGCCATAAAAGCGAGAAAATGAGCTCTCTTGTCACAGCCTCGCTTTGAAAAAGGGAGACAACATGTAGTGCTACATATACATCTGGGTTGAAAAAGCTACCGACGCGAACTCTTTCCTTTCTTCGCACTCTATTGATCATTTTATAATACGTTTTCCATAATGACTATCCTGCAAGTTGTTTGTAGCTCAAAACTTAGCCTGGCAGCTACTTCGCAAGTTGGGATAAATGGAGCATACGCACTCGCTGTTGCTGCGGATAACGAGCGTCATTTGTACTGACCTACAAACCATGCGCCAGCACTTGAACAAGGGAAGAGAGCCGCATATCCAAGCACTGCTACACCCTTGGTCGTTATAAATACAAGTAAACAAAATTTAGCGATTGAAATGCACAAAAATATTAGTTTGGGAATGTTCATTTCACTTAAGGTGTATAATGGTATAAGCGCCATTCGGTAATATCTCAAAAGCCATGCCGCTAATATTGTACAAGTCTTCTGAGCAATCAAGACCAAGGTCTTCCATTCGCATCCAAATCACTATGCCCTCCGGTTTCCCAACTAGATGAGGTTTGGCTTTGGTTCCTCCCGAAATCTAAATGTGGCGGCATGCTCGAGCCATCGGGTTTTGGGAGGATGTCCCTTGGCTTTACGTTCTCAATATGATTCGATCTACTGATAAGATCATCATCATCTTCATCAATCATGATTATTTCCTCAACGCTAGGCTCTACAACCTCTCTAACCACCGCATTGACTAGTTCCTTTCTGTCGGTACTTCGTACATAGGCAAGATAGTATGGTGTACCATCTATAACACCATGTTTCTCGAATATTTGTTTAAGATCATGGATCTCACTAATGCGATCGCTAAAAGACACAGTATCAGTCGTGCTATGTAACATGAATCACTATAGGTGTGTTCGATCTTTAACGAAATGGACTTCTTCATCACTTACTCATTGTATTCCCGCCACACGCTGTGCTCGAAGTCGTAGATATAGATCCTAGTTGGCGCTTAGCCAAATGAAGAGATTATACACATTCAAATTGCACTTACCAGTAGTGACCAGATCCTGACTCGCCACGATGTATAAAAACTGTCTGCAGCCTATATTCATGTTTGGTCATGTCGGTGAATTGTTCTCTGAGTCTCTGCTTGATCGTTGTAATTTCCATGTCCAGTGATGCAAGTTCAGATTGAATTTGAGGAATTCGTTCATCGAGAGCCTATGATGAGAATCAGTACTATCCACCTCAAGGCGAACCTGCAAAAAGGACTCAAACAACTTACATCGGGTAGATCTGGCGGGATATCAAGGCCATCTACACCTTCAGCTTCTAGCTCCTGCAGCGTACTCACAAATTCCTTAGTAGCTACTAGTGCCTCATTAACAGACAGTTTCTGGGCTCCGAGAGTTGCTTGTCTTTTTTCCAGATCCCGAAGTCGAGCTTTCCATTTCCATGCCTCTTCACGGCGACGAAGCAGAACGTCATCATCAGAATCCATATACCTGTCCATATACAAGGTTTCGGGAAATGTGACAGCATTCATGTTCTTCCACGGCCTCTTCCTAAATGGAGCGTTAGAATTTGTTTTAATCAGTGTAGCATGAACGAATGCTTACTTGATATTATCGAAGGCGGTCCGTTGTATGTGCATTTGTAGGATGGGCGGCAATTTGGCGATGGAAGAGTACTGTCGAGTCTGCATATTTTCAACTTCTACCATTTGCATATCGAATGTAACATCTAGTGCGGCATATATGTCCCGAGGTCTGACTGGGTCGGGGTAAATAATTAGGTTCGCCCACGACTCGACCTTCTTCTCTAGTGTCTGAGACTTCTGTGTGTAGGTCGCGTTTGCGCCATAGAATGTATCTCTGATCAGGTCGATTTGCTCACCAGTGCCCTCCTCAATGCTCTCTGCCTTTATAGCACATTGCAACCGGAAAACAACATTTCCAACCACCTCTGTCACATCTTGCTGTGCTCCGAAAGCCCAAAGATCTTGGTCTGGTTTATTGCGCGGCGGTACTGGAGGTGGGTTTTCTGGTTCCGGTGGGGTTTTGTCTTTAGAATCAACAGTCTCACCATTGATCATAATGATATCATCCTCAACATTGAGGTTTTCCGCTGTGTCAGCTCGATCTATGATATTTTTCCCGTCTTCGAAGGGATTATCAGATAAACTTGGCTCTTCATTTGCAACTTCGGTATCAATGAGAGTAGACTCGCTGCTGTCATCACCAAAGCCTGAATCTTTATCATTGGGTGGGTCTACCATTTCGATGTCGTCCTCAAGAGGCGGAGTAGGAGTAGGTGAGATCAACTGCCGTGGGTGTGGTCCATAGATAACCGCATTTGTATTCGGATTTTCTGGGCTGTAAATAGGTATATTTTGCTTGAGATGCTCTAGAGAGGGAGGTCCGTTTGGACTAGTCACAGAATCCCTCCTATACTGAGCCACTTTCTGATCACTCAGAAGGGTTAGATTGGCAAGCTCAGTTGTCGGTCGCACTGATGAGGTCGGGGAAGTCTTTAATTGCTCGAAAAGATTCTTCAGACCATACACAACTATACAAGATCAGCCGCGATAAATCAATAAGCCAAGTCTTCATAACTAACATTTTTGGGCATTTTGGATCTCGCTCCTCGCAATTTTTCTGCCACCAACCTGCTTCTTGTCGATATCACTTTGAATTGTTGCACTATTGAGGTCCATACGGTAGTCGTCGATATTCGCAACGACATCCCTGATGGACTTTATTGTATAGTAAAACTGAAGGATACTGTTGAGGTAACATGTATTGCCAATATTGTCTAGCCCAACTGGTTCACTCGCCACTGTATCCTATGGTCAGTGCTTGCATTTTGCTAAGGATCGATTGCGGAAGAAGTTGAGAATGAAGAATAAAAAGATGATATAACTTACAGGTTCGTGTTCCTCCTGGAACCAAAGAAGGATCTATATGGGACAGAAGAAACTTGCTTTTGCGATCCATAGCTATGGTGTATACAGCGCCGATATTAACACTCCCTCCATGGACATAGTATTGCCAGACAAGCTGGTCCGGTGCGTTTCGATTAGTGATTTCCAGAGTTCGGTACGCGCTGTCAACATCGGTGCGAAAAAGGTTGTTCCCAAAAGCCATTTCAAAGGCAGCTTTCAACAGCTCGGTCTACATAGCTTATATTAGTAAAGTGAGTTTTACAATCACTACCCCCGAAACCAAAGGAACTTACTTGTCCATTCAGGTCGTTTTCTTTTCCCTTTTCCTTCCCTATCAGTAGAAGCGCATAAGGTACCTTCTTCTTCTGCTCATCCGCTGCTTCACTAGATACCAAGACTGCTACTGCTAGAACTGTACAAAATCGAGTTCAGCATCCACCGTAGTAATAGAGTAGAGGAGAACAATATAACGAAAGGTCAATTACATACCAGAGTCGAACGGAGTGGTCGCATCCACACCGGGTAGTAGCTCAAGAGCCTCCTCATATGTCATGGATTTGTCCATGGCAACAAGCTCGATCTTTTTGCTGTTTCTCGCTTTCCCGATTATTCGCAAGTTTTCTCTTGCTTGATCTGCCTGCCGAGGAGATGACTGAACTCTCGAATTAAACAAGCCGATAATATGACTGCAGTTGAGCACGTCAGTAGTTGTAAACCAAACTTATAAATTGGCATGACTGTGAAAGGACTGGACTCACTCATCTGTCGTTTGAGTATCTGCATCCAGCACAAAGTATTTGTATGCCGCTTCGATCTCCGTCAAACGTAGCTCGCCGGTCGATGTAGCAATGGAGAATTTCGTCTCCAAATCAGAGCTCGGGCGGCCAGTTGCAATACCGTAAAGGCAATCCAAATAATAGGGACTGTTAAGAGGATCGCACTCGCGTTGTCGGTCATAAGCCCACGCAATGAATTCGTCCGTAAAATCGTCCAGTGCTCCCAGACTTGCGTAGTACGGGTGTTCGATAGACTGAGTAAGATCTACCGTCCTATTTCGTTGGCGATAGCCGTGATATCCAAGACTGCTTTCTATCTGTTTAAGTGCTGGAAGAGGAGCATAAAATACGTGGTAATTGGCTCGCGTTCTATCAACTTCTGGTCTGTTTGCAATCAGTTGCTTCAATTCACATTTCACATCGTCAATGAAGCCTCTATTTTTGTCCGTTATTATTGGGAGTTGCCAGAAATAATCAACTGCCCCCTTTAGATTGTTAGTTGTGTTCTAGCATATTTTGTTGGTGTTGGGGAAAAAATATTCATCTCAGGAAGGCGCTATCAGAGGTGAATGAAGGTATATCTGAACAAAGACAAAGACGAACGATCAGAAACTTACATCTTCTTTTTCTTCCCTTACAACAGTAAACCCTAGGTAGTAGAATAGATCGTCGCATTCATTGGCAAAGGCAAGATAATACTTTTTGTTTCGTTTCGCGATCTTTTTTCTATCACCTGCATCTGTTTCCGTTTTTGCGTCTTCGAGATACTGCTTCAAGTTGGAAAAGACGTGGATAGGCGTCAGTGGAGGCAGGCCGGCATATCTCTCGGGTTCCTCAGCTATGATATTCCTCCATCTTTGATTGAGGACTGTAGCATTGTCGAATTTGCGCAGCAATTCAGTATCAAGGCGTGGTGGGAATATATGTATTTTGACAATCAAAGGGCACCTCGGTCCAGAACACGCAAACCAGTATTCTGCATCGTTGCTCTCCTTCGGACGCTCTACTGGTTCCAAATAGCGCAAGTGGTGGAGGGGATTTGCCTCATCCACAAGACTACACGGCACCTGGCCCTCTCTCACAGCCCAGAAATCTACCGTTATGTGGAAATGCCATCTGCAATTCTGACAGTATGTTGCCACTACATACTTGGTTGTTTCGTCGGGTGCCTGAGATATGCTGGTGGGAGCGTTCGTCTGTTCATCCTTGATAACCAGAAAATGTTTACAGTCTCCCACTGTCCTTCGTGGCGTCAAAGATTCCCCTATGAATCGTGGAGCAGGATCCTTCAATAGATGGTATCCGCCTTTCCTTTCTGGGTTATAGTGGTTCAAGTCGTCTATTAATCGCGGAGCAGTTTTCCCTGTTGTTCCCTTTTGTTAGTCCTCAAATTTCATCATATCGAAAGGAGAGAGAATGAGATTTTAGCTAACCTGGCCCTGAGGGCTGCTTATGGGTTCGCATTGCACTTCGCGCGCCAGCAAACCAACCCGTCAAGTCAGGCTACACCGTACAGTGCTCCTCTTAGAGAAGACTGATCAGCCGCCAATTTATGGTTACGAAATGGGTCTGATTGCCCAGTACACCATATGATGTGCGTCCCTTACTTATAATATAATATGTTGACAAGGAGACGATCCGCTTGTCATAATACAGTAGGTAGGCTGGCACCCGTCGCGTTCATTCGGCTCCTGATACGCCGCAATAAGACTATAGTACAAAGACTAAATCGGCTTCAGAACAGAATGGATGATAGATATTGCGAACATGCTTTTCTGAGTTTCTCCACCAAAATTGCAACATGTACACACCTTTAGACGTTGCTATTCTTTAATCTCATCATAAGCCTAAGGTATAGTCGGTCGTGACAGTGGTCCGGAAAAACTGTTTTCCCGTTTCCGAACGGAACGACAGCTTTCTGGAGGTTCCTCGACGACATTGATACAGTACCATATTTCACGTCTTCTCGACACACACTAGTCAACATGGCAGGAGGGGATGAAAACTACCACCCGAAGGATGCCATAAAGCCTGCTATCGGCGGCACATTGGTGACTGGGGCTGCAGGATTTGCTGTCTCTGCGATTCAGAACACTTTAACCAAACAGAATGTTACACCTTGGTCTGTCTTCACAAGGTCCGGCAGCACTATTGCAGTCTTTGGTGAGTCAACAAATCGGGCAGTAATAAATGTTATTACATCTGACATGAAATAGCTGCGATGGGAGGATCATATGAGTTTGTCAGATACGCAACGGCCAACCTACGAGAAAAGGACGATAGCCTGAATACTGCGCTAGGAGGTTTCGTCGCCGGCAATATTCTGGGTCTTCGATGTAGGTTAAACATAGAAGGCTTAAAGATGCCATACCTTGACTAATCTTCTACTAGTCGGTACAACTCCAGCAGTACTTGGATTTGGTGCTATGACCGCAATTGTTATGGGCGCATATGACTATGGAGGAGGTGCACTGACCGGCTACAAAAAGGACCGCGATGTGGATGAGTTCGAACGAAAAGAACAACTGAGAAAGAACAGACGACGACCTATTGAGGAGACTATTCAAGAATTGGGAGAAGGGAGAGGTAAAAAGATCTGAATGCTAGAGAAACATTCAACTAATCATGTTTCGCAGGAATCTACGCGCCAGGGTATGATGAGAGAAGAAGAGAGCGGCTAAAGGAGAAGTACGGTTTGGACGTACCTGCAAAATCATAGTGGCCTTTTTCAATGTTTGGGGTTTCAGGGTTACGCGACTGTACATATGCGACTTTGTTTTTGTAACAATGCAAGAATTGAACTTGGAAAATCATACTTAGGGCTAGCAATGGGCTTTCAAGCTTGTGTTTCTCTGTAGAATTGAATTTCGCAAATTTTACACTGGAAGTTATCGGAGTGGCCAGTAAGTGTTTACTAAAGGCTTAGTGTTTCGATATGTTTAAAATTGTGGCAGATCCAGCTTCCGCACAGAGTTATTAGGCCAACAGGTATCGTTGGGGTATCCTATTTGGTCGGAGTCGTTTATATTCAAGCTCGGCCATCGGAAGTGTTCAATTTGTCTTGGAACATGAAGCTTTATTGGTCTAGTAACTCAGAATCTTTATCTTTCACCAGAAATAATAAACCCCCACAACATTGCAATAAAGAAATGATACCACCACACCCCGTGTTCCTCTGCTATGTCCATGACTAGACAGATAGAGATGGTTCAGTTACCTAAGTTTCCAGGACACCTTACTCACGTGCCTAATAAGGGGTCGAGCGGGGTAGTAAAGGATAATATGCACCCCACACTCAATGCATCCTACCTTCTGCTTCAGCAGCTCTGAAAAGCACCCTCTGATTTGATTAATTGCAATTGATAGAGGCATAATTGGCAAGTTGCCAGACACTGTGACAAATTCCTTGACGCGATCGTGAACGAATCTAGAGTGAGCCTCGGCAGCTTGACATATCTCCCTCCTAGTTCGAAATCGAAATCCCGTTCCTGATCAGCAGACAACAGCAACAAAACAGCGTCATAGACAGTCCTGAAATACGACCTACATCTTGTCTCTTTCTTAATTATTCTACTGTTCTTGATTTTCTCGAACTACTGCTTGCATATTCTGAGTGATTGTTGGTCATCAGTCCAGTAATATCTATCTAATACTTTTGCCTGGAGTCGCCATTGTCTATTCGTCTCCCCGCAAATCCAATCACTTCTAAATCTCAATTTTAACAGCATGGAACAACCTTTGAGCCAGCGGACCACGTTCGCCCAAGATTCAAGCCAAGAAATAGATGTCAAAGAGCGCTTTTACCGTTACTTCCAAGGAGAAGTTACTGGTGTGCATGCAGTCAACCATAGCCATAACTCCACTAATACTGTTTAGAATTACAAGAGCAAATTACCCAGCTAGAAACTTATTCCTTAATCGGTGGAGAAAGACAAGATGCAATTGACCATTGCCTTTCTGGGATCGCTAGGCTATCAAATGAAGTCACGGATGCCTCGGATCATATTCCAGCCTATGACCAAAGAACATATGGACAGGTAGGTACTATTATTTTGTGGAATTCCGAACTAAGCTGAATTTTCCAGGCTGTCAAAGCTCTAACAGAGAAACTTCAAGAGACTCGCTCAAAATTTGCACCTAAGTCGCGTTTCCAGTTCAAGTCTACTGGCAAAAATAACTCTGCAATATCACTAAATGATGCCGCAGAGCTTGCAGCCCAACAGCGACTACATCCATTGGCGTCCCGGCCCGGGTTTTTCTCCTCGAATGAGTCCTCCAAAGCAACTACACCGTCAAATCTTCAAACTCCACCCGGAGAACCACGAGACACAGTTGGGGATCTTCCCTCGTTTCCCAAGAACTACAATGAGGAAATGGGACGCGGAGACGGACCCATTCGTAAACCCAGTTTCTCACAGGCAACGAATGTAAACATTTCAGGTCATACGGGTTTACATATTATTCTACCTTCTTCGGCGTCGAGAGCTACAGCCTCGGGTTCGATTACCAAGATGAATAGATGCATTGTTGATATGTCCGTTCCCTCCACCAATGGTGCACCCTTCGCCGGCCTCATGCTGAAAAACATTAATGAATCCCTGATTATTGCGGGTCATGTAGCGGGTGCCGCTCACATTACTGCAGTTGAGAATAGCGTGATTGTTGTGGCTTCAAGACAAGTCCGTATACACGACTGCAAGAACGTGGATATATACCTCCTTTGCACAAGTCGGCCTATCATTGAGGATTGTACGAATATTCGGTTCTCCCCTATCCCAGAGTTTCATGTAAGTCTTGGGTGTGTTTCTAGGGTTTACAAAGGCTGACGTTCTGTATAGACAATTGCTACGGAAACACAGAATCAATGGGATCAGGTGGATGATTTCAAGTGGTTGAAAGCTGAACATAGCCCGAATTGGAGCATTCTATCAGAAAATGATATTTTGGGAGAGAAAATCTGGTCTGATGTTGTTCCTGGAGGGCCTGGTGTTGGTCTTGAGGATATCCTGAAGAAAGTGGGTATTGCTAAACGGTAATTGCTAAGTGCCAGGATTGGTAATCAGCTCAAGCTGATGTTTTAGATTCGGTGTATCTAAAACTTATGATCCAGCGGTGGGGTTGGAGTATGCATAGGAACTCTGTTTGTTGTCCATACAGGAAATTCCTGGAATCAAATGGGTATCATTTTGGCTACTATAACTTTTAAATATCCCACGCCCTAAGCAAGCTCCAAATCGAGCTCAGCAATGTCATAGTTTATTCTTTCCCCTCCACGAATCCATTCATACGCCTCCAAAACTCCTCTCTAAGCATGTATCTCTCTTCAGTTTCGTATTTAAGCCTGCCGCGCCCCATCCTTTCCCTCGCTTTTCATTGCTCTCTCCTTCCTCGCATTCTCTCCCACCGCTCTTAGCTCCTCCAGCACCTCCTTCTGTCTCTGGATCTTCTCCTCTAACCTCGCAATTTCCTCGTCCTGATCCTTCACACTGCGCTGAATATCCGGCAGCTCCCTGACCTGGCTCCTTGCCTTCTGTAGCTTATGTTTCAATCCATCCGTTGCAGTCGGCAAGTCTTTCGTCGTGACAACCCCGGCAGAGATAGCTCCTTGAGAGGGTGTTGCAGATGGCGTAGCACCGGTTGTGGCGTCGGAGGAGACGTTCTGTAATCGGGAGAGGACTTCGGCGAGGACGGGGATAGTGTCAATAGAGTCGGGGTTCAAGGCCTCGGGGAGGGGGATGGTATTGGGGTTTGGTGTCGCCATGCTTTGGGGGAAAGCTGTAATGCGTGTAGGAATAGCTAGTGCTTGTGTGAGGAGGCTAATTTGGTCTATCTGGAGTGATTGGGTGAACTCCGTCGACAAGGCGTTGAGATAACGGGATGCGTTGTTGATATTCGAATGTCACCAAGATAATCTATGCAGCGAATCAATCTATTGATAAATGAACACCTCTTATTTTTCAAAATCACCTTATCGATGTAAGTGTTCCAAGCCCTTCTGATTTAGTATATAATAAATGGTATATCAAGCGATCATGAGCGAATCTCGAGCTTTTTAATCATCGTCAGGAGGAATCTCCCAGTATTGCTGCATATGGGTTTTTATTGGTGCTGCTTCCTTTGGTTAGCCGGCCCTATTGCTATTCCTCCGACTTCAGTTTGCGATGCATGATTATATTGACTGAAATATCAGATTTTCAAGGTCAAGCTTATTGGTAGCTGATAAAAGTAATAAGAACCCTATCATACATTGCCTCCATTATATGGGAGGCTTGTTCAGAATAGTATATACTGGAGGATGTATACTATCAATTCCGAGAGGGTCAGTGTATCCACCACGCTCCGGCCTCGTCAACTTTCACCCCACCAAGATCAACACCCCACCTCAACTTTCTTTTCTCAGGCTCACCTATATACCTATCCAAGAACCCCAAAACAAGATCCCCCCTTTTGAAACTCTTCGGTCCTTTTTCAAACTATCTTCCAAACAGTCAGTGCATTCCAATTGCACCCTTTATAAAATCAGCAACCTGACATTTATCCTAAAGAATAGGCTCATTGCGTTGAACAACTTGACACATTTACTACTTACCAAAATGGTCGATCATAAGAGTGTCCTCAGTAAGATTCCCTTGTCCCCGGCCCGTCCGACCAAATGACCAGATAGCCGTTCCCCCAACACATCCCCTTTCAATGTCTTCACTATACAACAGCACATTGGAATGGCTTCACCAAGGGTCGATTGGATTCTCGTGTTATTGATCTGCCTCGTTTACCTCGAGGCAGCATGGCTCATAACCATGCTCTGGAAGAATAATAGTTTGCTGATAGATACCACCGAATAGTCGTTATCGATGGATGGGGAATTCCCGTCGAAAGCTCACCTAAGAATGGAGACGCAATTGCGGCGGCGGAGACGCCCGTCATGGATGCTTTCGAGAAAAGCGCAGACGGTGCAAGCTGGACTGAACTCGAGGCTTCATCTTTAGCTGTCGGACTGCCAGAAGGACTGATGGGAAACTCGGAAGTCGGACATTTGAACATCGGAGCTGGACGGGTTGTATGGCAAGATGTTGTCCGAATCGACCAAACAATTAAGAAGGGAGAACTCAACAAGAACGAGGTTATCATGAAGTGCTTCAAGGCTGCTAAGGAAGGCACCGGACGGCTGCATTTAGCAGGTTTGATCTCTGACGGTGGTGTCGTAAGTCTAAGCAAGTGAGATGTGCCCTATTGAAAGCTAATGATACTCTCAGCACGCCAAACAAGATCACCTCTATGCTCTTCTGAAAGTCGCCAAGGAGCTCGAAATCCCCCATGTCTACATTCACTTCTTCGGCGATGGACGAGATACCGATCCTAAGTCTGGTGCAGGATATATGCAAGAACTCTTAGATCAAATCAAAAGCATTGGAATTGGTGAGGTTGCAACCGTGGTTGGACGTTTCTATGCTATGGATCGTGACAAGCGCTGGGAGAGAGTGGAAGTCGGTCTGAATGCTATATGCGTTGGAGATGGAGAAGAGAGTACCGACCCAGTCAAGACTATCAAAGAGAGATATGAGAAAGGCGAAAACGATGAATTCTTAAAGCCAATCATTGTTGGTGGAAAGGAGGCCCGTATCCAAGGTAATTCTGATTCTTTAGGCTGCTCCGGGCCACTGTTAACAACCTTCAGATGGCGATCAGGTTTTCTTCTTCAACTACCGTTCCGATCGTGTCAGAGAAATCACACAACTTCTCGGTGACGTCGATCGTTCCCCAAGAGAAGATTTCCCATACCCAAAGAACATCACTCTTACCACTATGACTCAATACAAGCTCGACTATCCTTTCGAGATCGCCTTCAAGCCCCAGCATATGGGCAATGTCCTTGCTGAGACCCTTGGAACACAAGGGATAAACCAAGTGCACGTTGCTGAGACTGAAAAATACGCTCACGTCACATTTTTCTTCAACGGAGGTGTGGAGAAGGTCTTCCCTCTCGAGACCAGAGATGATAGCCAAGATCTTGTTCCCTCAAACAAGAGCGTAGCTACCTATGATAAAGCACCAGAAATGAGCGCTATGGGTGTCGCAAAGCAAGTCTCAAAGCGTGTTAAGGAAGGGAAGTTTGAGTTCGTCATGAACAACTTTGCGCCTCCCGACATGGTTGGACATACTGGTGTGTACGAGGCTGCTATCGTTGGTGTGGCTACCACCGACAAGGCTATTGGAGAGATCTATGAAACATGCAAGCAAGAGGGCTACCTTCTATTCATTACTTCCGATCACGGGTATGCACTCCCTACACCATCATTCACTTGTACCGCTCTATAGCAAGAATTGATACTAACAATAATCATGTAGAAACGCCGAAGAGATGAAGTTTGCAGACGGTAAACCCAAGACCTCGCACACCACAAACAAAGTTCCATTTGTCATGGCAAACGCACCTAAAGGATGGAGTCTCAAGAAGACAGACGGAGTACTTGGCGATGTTGCACCAACTATTCTAGAAGCTATGGGTCTCAAACAGCCATCTGAAATGACCGGCCAAAGTCTTTTGATCAAGAGTTAGACACCTTTGTTTCTCCAAGAAAAAAATTGGGCTAAATGACTATGTGTATAGGCAAGAAGCGTGAACATGAAGAGTAAAAAAGAATGGCGTAGATACAGGGGATGATAGACGGCTTTAGATATCCTTACGAATGAAACGATAAATCAAGTTCCATTGTGTCACATAATGTGAGACAATCTATTGTTAGTGGCGTTTGTGCTCTTCTATACCTTTCAAAGTTTCTCGATTTCCTTTGAATAATTTGATTGCTTTGAATATAATGCGTTAAGATACTTGATATTTTTAGCCAGCTGGCTATGCTTACAGATAACATATGTTATCATGGTTGATGTTGTTCACGACCAAGTTTGTTGAGTATTGAGATGCTATCAGATATAGAAGAGATCATGCCACCGAGGACATTCTGGTTATCTATGAAGTATTTCATACTATTGAATCCAATAGCAGCCTTTTTTGAATTGTATATATCATCGGGTCACAAGTCACGGCATTTACCATTGAGGTAGGATTGTGGTTAGCATCTGTTATTTTGTACTGTCCTCCATGTATAAGGTAAGGATATTCCGTTGGCTCCCAACTCCATCAATTCTTCCAGTCATCCAAGCCCAAACGCCCCGCCATCTCACGTCGTATGAGCAAGCAAGTAAGTCTAAGAAGCAAAGCGTTCCACCCACTGCTCCTCTCTATACATGCCCCTCTCAATGAGTAAGGCCTTCAACTCCTCATCCTTCAAATGACCGAATTTTTTCGATTGATATGCTCTTTTCTTACTAGGTCGTGTCAGCGGTTCTGGTGACGCATCGCGAGAACTACTCGTGCTTTGAGAAGAGCTACTAGAGTAGTGTTGGGAAGCAGAAGAGTGCTGTGAATCTGTGGAGCTTGTGGAATCTGAAAGGGTAGAGCTGGTCCGAGAGCTCGAATAGTCCTGAGAAGAGGCCGGGGAGTAGAGGGATCCAAGGACACCTGGAGAGTTTTGCTTCCGTCGGTTCCTACGATGGCATACTTTGATGGAACGTTCCTCGCGATCCAAGAGGTGGGCGTTGAATTCAAAGATGCATGGGCGGAGGATGAGGGGGGTTTTCCAGAATCGGTCCCAGGATTTAGGCATTGGGAGAGGGCCCATTTCGATGGCTTGCTTTGAAGGGAGATATGGCGCAACTAGTATATAAGTGCGAGAACCCTTCGGGGATCGGAGCTGCTGGAGCGTAGAGGAAAGCTCAGCCAGGATTTTTCGAGGTGATATGTCTGTTTTTGGGGCAGGGTTTGATGTAAGATGGAAGAAATTGTGGAAACCACACTGTATTTCTGGAAAACGGAAACAAGAGCAATAGCATGGGCTTGAGTTCAATTTATAACAATAGCCTGGCGCTAGGTTGGTCAATTCTTATGCAAACTGGAACGATGCGTGATATACGTTACGGTGAGATAGTGTGGTTGGAAATTGGACCAAGGATATTTACTCAATTGACTTGATTTTGTGCTAAACCAGATAGCGTTTTAAGAACTTTTGCTGTGATCAAGAGTGGTACTCAGAGAATTGGGACATGAAGAAGGCGATATTGTGAACCACTATGCAGGAAGGTTTCTCGCTTAAACCCCCTATCTAACGTGGTCCATCAATGGCGACAAAGGAAGCCAACAAAACTGGTTCACTGCTATCCTTACCTACCTTATGAGGCTGATTAATTTGGTAAATGTGAATGAAAGGCGCTTAATGGAGGAGGAGGCTCTCAGAGGACTCGCTGGCTAGGCAGGACTGAAAGTTGGTCAGGTTTCTCGTGGTTAAGATTTATCTTTTGTCTTTTCATGAGTAGAGAGAAATTTTATCTACAAACAGATAACTTGAGATATTCTAGTTGATCCGATCGTGATTCATAAATATGCCTTGGCCTTTACGCTATGCTTGAATTCATGCCACCATCATCAATATCATCAAAAATTTCCGGTCTAATTCACCCAGGTTCGCCTACCCACTAATTTCCATTTTCTCCCCCTCCCCTTCGTCATCACTCTCTACGTTTCTCATCAACCAAGCCATCATACCCCACACCAACTCCATAGCTTCAATCCTCTCCTGCGCCAGAAACAGATCAAACCACTTGCTCCTCCAAACCACCACCTTCTCCCATTCTCCCTCTCCACCTCCCAAAACCTCCAAAAGCGTATCTGGTACCCTCACCCTCAAAATTGATACATGATGGTTCAACGCACTAACCAGAAATATATCATCACAATCCGCATTCCCTGATTTACCAATGCTCATATACCGTGTTTTGCGGTCCCAGGTACTGGATGGTGGGAGCATCTTTCTATAGTTTTCACACATCTGGGCGTACGCATCTCGGTGTGCGGACTTTTTGACACGTTTCGGCATAGGTTTGAGACCTTGTGAGACTCTGGCAAGATTTCCTTGAGTTCCCGGGCTTAGCAGCGGTGCTGCAGCATTTCTTTTCTCGGTCGACTCAAGTAGAGAAGGGTCGGAAGTTGCGCATATCTTCTCTGGGAGGTCAGATGAGGGACTAGAATCAACCTTGTCACCCTCACGGCCAATTGGCCCACCGGAGCCTCCGCCCCAGCGAGGAGCAGACGTCCACCATTTACCTTCGCCAAACCGTTGCTCGGTTTGTGTTTCGCGGGTACGTTGTTGGGCTGTCAGAAGAATAGCGATGATCTCTCTGGCGAAGTCCAAACGCTCTTCTTCGGGAGTTGCAAAGCCCTTGAAACCATGTTAGCTGATATCGTAAAGTACTAAGCTATATTACGATTTGGTAGCTTCGCTAGTCTGCTTGGAACTCTCTTGGTTTCTTGGTATTGTATGTTCAGATCTGGGACTTACGGTGGTGGTTCGGCACGACACACTTGCAAGCGGGCCCTCAATTATTCCCGACCGTGCAGCTGAGCGATCGGTAGGCGTACGGTATATGAAGCTCGCAGAGGAGTTGAAATAAGAAGGCGGCTTAGTAGCATTTGAAGGCTTCAGAATAAGACGAGGTTCGCAACGGGCAAAATTAACGTTACAGCCAAAATCATAGGCAACCAGTTTGATGAAGGCTGTTAAGAGGTTCTGTCTATATTCGTGAGGAAGCTGTGAGCCAGTCCCAATGCGGTTGTGTGTTTGGAGATGTGTTGGGACTTGTTTATCGTCCTGGGACTCAGTATTTTCATTCGTCTTCGCGTTGGTAGAAAGAGAGAGCGATGTGTCTTCCCAAAAGCCAGAGAAGAGCTCGAGGTTCTTAAAAAACTCATAGGCATTCCCTAGACGTACCGGGGTCTCTCCCGCTGGAGGAGGGATACGACGTACTGTACGGAACGCAGCAGTGTTGTCAATTGACAGTTCTTTTCTTCTTTCTTGATACGTTGAGACGCCAGGGGAAAAGAGGCCATTGTTGAGTAATTTCTTCGAAGCTGCTGTAACGTCTAGAATGTCATCATGACTCACCATTCTCCAGTCCTCGAATGGTGGTAGAAAGCTTGCATCTGGTATGATATCCTGATGTGAAGCACCCGATATTACATGAACTCCTATGGCCTCGAAGTGGGACATTTGGATATCCGCCGGTCGCTGGATAGTTTGTAAGAGTGAGACTAAAGAACCTTTGCCACACCCCCGCGATGAACATAACTTGTCTGTGTGTGGTGCACACGATGGAAACTTAACCGGGGTAGCTGGTGGAACATCCTTCGTAGTGTCCGAAGTAGGCAGCGGGCCACCTATTAGAGCACGTATTAGAGTATGAATAGAATGTAAATCTACGTCCATAACAGAATGAAGTTGCAAATAGTAGATATCGCATATAGTATAGAACTATAGTGCGGAAAGTGGCTCATAAAGTAATATAGGAGCAAAGATCCATACACAATGCTGACATAAACAAGCTAGTCAGTTGTTCTTATCTATAATATGAGCGCTGAATACTAATTTCAACCCTGGCGATAGTTGTAAAACTTGCTCCTACCGCCCATCAAATCACCACAGAAGTCATTGTAAAAGATATCGTGTGACTTTGTGCAAAAACCCCATGATAAGGCTATTGGCGGAGGATTGTGACAGGTCACATAGGCTTTGGTTGCAATTCAGCTCTGACTTCAGACAGTATTGAAAAGGACGGAAGCCAAATGATGACACAGCTCCCAAGAGACTTGTGGGATAGCATTGCAACAGTCTGTATTTTCAGATGCTCTCTCGTGGCGTCGTTCAGGTTTAACACAACAGGCCTCTTTACCCATCACAGGTTTTAGCCTGTGAATGTAACATCAAGATGATATTCATCCGTGTTCCAGGAGAGAAAAAAAGAGTTCTCCGACCAGATCCGCGAGATTTCATATGATAGAATCAATAGAATCACGAGTATACCTCCCATGTTTGAACATGGTAGAAGAGAAAAGCGCCGTGATCCGCTTACTGGAAGGTCGTGGTGGCGTTCCACCTCGAGTTCTCCGGCCACAGGTAGAAGCAGGATATAGGAAACGCATAGATGTACTCACGAAGCTGCCCAATACTCCCAAAGCTGAACATAGTGTCTTTGCTTTTCCTCTTCCAATATGCTCTGTTTATTTCCCCTGGACAACAAGCAGTGGCGAGACAAGAATATACCCACTTAAACCCGGGAAATGTGTCCCTGCGTTTTTGGCAGGCTTACTGGCCTTCAACGCGTGCTAAACACGTAGTAGGCTCGTTTGGAGATGTTGGGGTGTAGAATTTGCTGTGTCGTCTGCATTAAGTTGTGCTTGGCTTGGCTGTGAGTTGTATGAGGTTGTGGTGGTTCCCCGGTTACGTTGTACGCACAGGCAACCCGCAGATCTGCCTACTCATTAGGTACACTGTACCTCTCACCATCTGCACCAACAGAAATAGAAGAAAAAAGCCCACCAACTTCACAATCCGGATTAAGTTTACAGCTTACAGCTTACAGCTACACTTGTATTTGCACTTACATTTATTGTATTGTATTCCAGCACTGGATTCAACATGCCAAGACTAGAATAGCAGTTGGCACATAGTGCATATCCGGAGCACCATGTGCAACTATGCATTGCATTACCCTGCGCTGGTGTCCACGGAACACACATTGTCTCAATCAATTAGCATCATCAGTGGTGGCGAACGGCCGAGAACGTCATTGCAGAGAATCAGGAAAGGAGACATACTAAACAGGACTCAGCCCATGTACTGGAGCATGAATTTGAACGCAATGAGATGTTGAGCATGATCTAAAAGATGAATTCGGTCAAGAATCAGTTGCCAGGTCAGGGCTGAGATACCAAACAAGTAATACAGGGCCCTATGATGGCGGGTGAGGCGCTCGGAAATGTCTCTATCCTGTCCCCTCGGTATACTGTGAGCATTACCTTCCGGTCATAGTACGAGTATGGTCAACATCAAGCAAGAAGCCACCCATTCATAGCACTGCACTGCATTGTTGTGCTTGGAAATGAGCCTGACTGTCTCGGGAAAATATGTCTGGTTTCTGCGATATCTCGAGGAATTCCCGTCACGCAATTCATACAGCATAAAGCACCTGCTACATATGTCACATGACTTCTGTCATGACACTCTTACACATTGAAAAGCTTAGGTACTAGCACGGAGGTTTTGTCGTAAAGCAAAGGGTCTGATACCAACTGCACGGGTATACTGGATGCCAAGATAATTGTTTCTTGTGCCCGTGTCAAACAAATGCAGAGGGGAAGAGTTTGGGGTCAGAAACCTAGCGCCACTTCACACAGTTTCTAGAGCTGACGAGCTGACCAGAGTTCAACCGCGCACTCTTTCTGTTCTATTTGACAGTGCGAAGTCGATTTTCTACTGGTGGCATATGAAGCCGGGTTTTCCCTCGACATGTTAGGCTGAGCTGTACAGGACAAGCAAGCTGGCAATAATGAGAACCTTCCTGTCACTACCAAGGAGGAGAACTTCAACCAGATTCACATACACTACGATCTGGTGAGAGAAGGCTAGCGCTCCCCACAGTTCCCAAAAAAGTCCAGCAAGTGTATGGTCTAAGTCGTGGTTGCCATGCGATGTACGATTTCCCAAACATCCCCACATCCAGGGTCTCCTTGAGAAGTCGCCAATCCCCATATGCTTCCCAAGCTATTTTCTTCAGGTAGAAGACTCTGAATCATACGACTACAGCCATCTACAGTACCCTATGGGCGCTAGAGTTGATTCATTTCGTCTGAGTGCCAAGCAAGTTCACGGTCATCCCCCTGTCCGGATTTGCTTCATGTTTTGTCTCAACAAGGATTCTGCAACATGAAGCAAACCACATCTGGTCGACACCCCTGACTTTCTCTTTTAACCTAGGGTACCCGCTACTCTACACTTCAATCATCATTCTCTTGTTTGAGGAACCCATATCGTGGGACCTCTCTTTCCATCAACCCGCAATTGTTTTCCTTTCAGTCTCCCACAACACCATTCCCACCTTCCAGAGGTTGTACAAGACCAGCTAGTCATGATCAAGGCGACAGCGGGGAATTAATGGCCTGGGAGCCTATTTTGTATATTCTTTCTTATCCCTTGAAGGTTGATATATTATATTCTTGTATAGCGCTTTTGGTCGCTTTTTATTTGGTTCGCGATGTCGACAAGTCCAAACCTGCCGGCAGGTCAGTTTATTACAACTATCAACGGGAAGAGATGCACGGCTGTTCCAAGAGCGGACGCAGCGGTAGCGACATCTAGAGGTGGACAAGATGGAGGGAACACTGTGACAAGCTCGGCAACAAGACAAACCCAGGCCCCATCAGTTGAGCAAACAGAGACAGCAACCCCATCACCACCGCCGGCGCAAGTAATCCAGTCAAGTACATCCCAAATTCTTGCGCCAGAGACTACTTCTACTCCTGCTCCTGCCCAGACCTCGACTGCTGAGGAACCACCTCCGCAGTCAACACCACCACCACCACCGCCCCCACCTCCACCTCCACCAACAGCAACACCGACTGCTGTTGCCCCTCAGCAGACCCCCTCTCAGGTCACTACACCTGACGCTGTTATCTCTTCGTCAAGCAGTATAGCCCTTGAGCCCGTTCCGACAACGTTAGCAACCACTACTTCACCTGTGTTAGCATTACCTATTGTTCTTGACACTTCAAGTACGGTAGCTATCAATACTGAAAACGAGATCCCTACATCTACTGTAGCGACTCCAACAACGAGAGAAACAGCCCCAACCAATCTCCCTAGCACCACCAGAGGAATAGCCCTCAGCGACACACAACCTTCTCCAACTCCAACTATTTTCACTGGAGATGGCAGTTCATTTGGGCAAGGAGCTCCATCAAGTACATCTATCACGTCAAACGCCTCAGGCTCATCGCCTGGCTCTTCCGCGGAACAAAAGTCAACAGCAAATGGACTATCTTCCGCCTCCAAAACAAATATAATACCAATTATAGGCGGTGTTTTCGCAGGAATAGCAGTTATTGGGATCTTAGGAGTAATACTCTTCTGCTGTAGACGAAGACGGAGGAGAGGAAGGGCTTCGTTGCTCACACCACTTAGACCACCACCGGGAGAAAAGTCATACTACGAAATCGACAATATGTCCGTTGGGCCATCGCCCAGAAGGGTAAGGCTTAGAGCTGACCTTGGATACCAAGCGGAGAAACTTTCAAGCGCATTTACTGTTTTCAAAGCGGAAGTTTTAGGTATTGGAGCTTCCCTGAAGTCCAAGATTGCGCCAGAAAGAAGTGATTCGCCGAGTGTGAATCTGAATAGAGGTAACTCCCAGTTTCTTGATGGACCAGTATCTCAGCACAGCCGGAACAACTCAATAGCATCCTACGACCCTAAACTCACCGTCAAAGATCGTTTCGAGAATTGGTGGGACCAATTTCGTGCGAATCTTGCCTTCAAACGTCAATTAAGATCTCGTAGTGAACGAGACCTTTTCGCTGATCCAATTACGAATCCCCGCGATATGAAGGAGAAACAAGCATCCGGTATCAACACGCCTGACTTCTCCAGGCTTCTTGACATCGACGATCAATCGACCTCGAACCAAGCGAAACGCCGGAGTGCATCTATATCCCATCTAGGAAGTTTGGGTATCAACTTCCAAAGTAATGATCCGTTCCAGGATCCCCAATCTAACAACAAAGCCTGGGTACCCTCTAATTCGACCGTGAATGAACACTCGAACCCTTTTGCGGATCCTATCAAAGTCCCTCCACCTTCGATTCCCAAAGGCCAAAGCTACATCGCTGACATTCGTCGTTCACGGGGACAGTCTATTGATGCAACTGATTCGAGATACCCCTCTACCATTGCGCCAAGCAGAGATAGCTATCGCGACACAGTCTTTTCGTCTTTTACCACCACCACTCGTAAAGGAAAGGGACGCTCTGATCCCTTCGATCTCGAGCGGCCAGATCTCTGGAAGCCACTCGAGAAACAACCTCCAGTTCCAGTCGATAGCCGTACCTCGACTCGTGCTAGAGCAAAAAGTATCACGCGTGATTCCACAGGCTTTAATGGTGCCATGCATGTAAATCCACTACGTATGTCCGCCGTGAAACCACGTGGGGTTGATAGTCGACCACCCATTAGTCCCATATCAAGCAAATACTCGAGCGGTGTATCGAGTCTAGGAGGGCTTGGTGATTGGGGTGATCCAGGTCCAGATCTAGGCCCTGGCAGTGGAGCAAATAGTATGAGAAATAACGTCAGCGGCAATTCAAGCATGCAGTTTGGAGCCAATGGTGTATATGTCAATGGCAGCTTGGCGGAGTTAGTGTTGAGGAGGGAAGCAGATAACGTTAGTCCCTTGAGTGTCGAGAGCAAAGGAAAGGGCGTCGGGAAGGCGATGTGATGAGTAGGAATTATATTGTGCATAGCGGGTTTCTTCTAAGTTAGTACCCGGTGGACGGACGGGCAGAATGGTCACATTAATAATGAATGATCACTATCTGAGGCGTTTGCATTGCGTGCGTCGTTCATAGCGAGTGGATATACACGTCGCTGTTTCTAGCATATACTTGAATGAAAGAAAATGTCAGATCCGATATTCTCTTGTTTATTAGATCAATAGCCCATCTATTCTTAGTACACGACCGAACAAATATATGAAATTTCGTTTAAATTTTTAAGAACCATTTGTGTTTCAATCGAAGTTACCTAATCCGGACGAGCCGCTCCTTCAATGCCAGATAGATACCAATGAGAATCTAAGTCCTGATCACAAACCTCTTCAGTAACTTCAAGCTATGGTATGACTTGTGCCTTGGATTTCTCACTTTGGTTGGTTCTAAGCTGAATTTAAGCTGAAGGAATTGTTGATCTCGCCTGATCAGTGCGCCTTTTGGCTATTGGTAGCAAGATGGTTGGAGAGCGAAACTACAAAATCGTAATTTCTACAATGAGCAATATTGACGAAATAGACTAGCATATTCTTATTCTTGGTATTGGTCTATTATCTTATATTTCCAGCCCATGATCATTCTGAGAGTTCTAGCAAAGCTTATTTTGACACCTTGTCACAAACTACGAAGTCAGGTCCGTGTTCTCTATTGTTGTGATAAACTGGCTGACAGAAATTTAGCGGATGTAGGGGATATATACCCCTAATGTTACCTCTTTGCTGTGTTTGTAAATGGGCAAAGGAAGGACCTCCGAGGCAGCAACTACTTTGGCAAAGCTGATTGATGACGGTGTGCTGCGGGAGACGTTTTACAATGATAGCACATTTTGATCAAAGATACGCTGTAACGAGTGTTCTAATAATGGTCTTTTAGCAATGCTCAAAGTTCAAATCGATGTATAGGTATTAAATCACACAGCGCTTCTATTTCACAGATGCTAAAGTTGTCAGGCTGTTGGATTGCAATTGCTTCGCCTAGCAGCTCGTTCCACATCAGTAAAGCCTTCCTCGCCACCTCCCTACCTGCATTAAAACAGACACAGTAATCCATTGTACAGCTGTTTCCCACTACCCAATCTTATCCTATAGCCTCCTTATCACTATTATCGTGACACTATCCCAGCGCTATGGTAAGCTGCCACACCCAAGCTAGACGGGAAGTCGCTCGGTATTACTACCCCAGATGAGGTGAGATCTAAAAATCCACACGTGGATTCTATGTTTGGGATGCGCTGGGGCTGCAGGAGAAAGACTGACTTGCAGGCTCGTACCGGTTTGGTCAAGCCACAGGAGAGGATACAAGGTGTGTCTAAAGGTATGGGAGTCACAATTGATGAGGAGGGTTTACGAAGTCTCGGGAATTCGGTGCGATATAAACACGAGTGATGACTAGTGAATAAGATATCTTGTAGCGGTGATGAATAACTTTATATGAACTTTAGGCAGAGAGCATTGATGAGATAGCGGTGATGAGTCAATCACATCGCCCCAGACAGTCGAAATGGACAAAATCGAGCCAAATACATGTTTCACAAACAATTAATATGCAACATGAAAAAATCTGACAGCAAAGTGCTTACTCACACTGGTAACGCAGGCCAAACATCCCCTACATGTTTCGGGATATCTCAACCCGAGCACGAGCACAAGGCTGAAATCCCTTCACGCATTTCAAGGCTTTAGCCTCCATGTACGGAACTTATCCAGAAATCAGGGACTAGATTTTTGCCATCCTCGTACTAGTTCAACGGCTTTACCTAGACGCCAAGAGCAGAGGCTGAGGATGTGCTTCATCATATTCACCGCTTCTTAGGGTGGTTATGCAGGTACCGTTAATGAATATCGGGACGTGCTCAACCATTAACGATTCTACGTAACGTTATATCTAACCAAATGTAGAGGGAATCGTATGTTTAAACGTCTTTGAACGGGTTAGGTCTGGCGAGCTGAGGACTGGGATCCCAGCTTTCAAAATCATATGATCAAACAAGGAATGGCTGTGTTTGCTGAAAGCTATTCGGGAGTTGCGAAAATCTGGCGCCACTGGTAAACACAGTAGACAAGTTTTTCTTCCAGTTGATAGACTAAGGATTCAGCAGAATGCCTTCAAGAACCCCGCAAATAGCCACAGATGATAGCAACAACGTGCTGGCGTTACATCCGTCGAATTTAGGATCTCAGAAAGGAAAAATTGGCGCCGCTGACGCGAGCTGGCAGACTTATCCAAACAAGATTTTGAAGCTGTTCTTCTGATATCTCCGCGGAAAGAAAGCCACAGGTAGAACACATAGCCACAGTTCTTGCATAGAGTCGGTGGGTAGAGATCTGCGCTTACTGTATTCCAGATCTTGGTTGCAGATGAAGGAATAGGGTAGATGGTGGAGGGTTGAACCATACAAGCGTAGTCCGTGACACTCGGGCCTACTACCATGTCTCCCCTTGTAACAGCTTAGATTTGAATACACTTGACTTCACTGTTGGAATAACTATGGCTTCAGGTAAAGGCTAAATAACGTGAACCGCTAATCATACCTTACGACAAAAGCAGAAAATAGCCTTTTAAACTGCGAAAAATGCACAAACGGTGGCCATGCACAGTTGAGGTGAAACTTTGGCACAAACACATCAGTAATAACAAACAAACCTGGTGAGCTTGCCGGCCCAAAACGCTAAGGTTCATGCAAACCCTAGAGGCGCTGGAGACGGACGCAACGAAAGAGGCTAAGGACATCTGATTATTGGATAAACTCTAAAAGGCTCAGCATACAGCTCAAAAGGGAAGTTGATATCATTCAGTGACCTGTCCAAATGTCCCAAAGAGAGCGTGATGATGGATGTCGTCCAGCAGATTTGAAGCTTAGACGAGATGCCACGAGGGGTGGCTGACTAACCAGGAAGCAGCTCTGCCTTAGCGAGTCGCTTAGCTTTCCCCATTCTGATCGTGGCTTGCTGTGGAGAGCGTCGAGTCGGACGCTCCGGCAAATTGGTATTGACTTGTTGCTCAATATTCTCCGACCTGCCTCGCTATGATTGATCCGACTATCGCCCTTCGTTCTACAGCGAATAGGTGAGAGGCAGAACCGAGACGACAATCCGGTGCCCGACACCTCGCAATAGTAGAATCTGGAATGGGCTACTTTGCCTGTCAACAACATTGGTTGACAACCTCCAATCACACTTCAAATTCCATACACCGTAACCATTTTCACCGCGCTCTGCAACTTGACAGGGAAGTGTAATTCATGTTTCAAAGAGCTTTGGAACAGTGGCTGATGTTCTACCCCCCAGGAACCACCGAGACGCCAGGAACGCTACCACAAAGCCCACTCAGCAGCATACCAAGCATCATGACAGGCACATACAAAGTGCTTTTGCTTTATCATGAGTTGTTATATTGGAATGCTGGTGGTAGATTTGAGTGGCTCTCGCCAAGGCGGACGTTAAAAGTTGACGCGTTCTACTAGGCCATGTAGCACCAAAAACCACGTTAGTGAATTAGTAATGAAGCTATTCAAACCGTTGCGCACGCTTGCAAGCTCGGTATCGGCTGCAATTGTATTAGATCAAACAGCTGCACAGGCTCTCTTTTCTTCGAGCAATGGCCTTCCAGTTCTAGCCTAGAAAGCTAGGGCTCACCCCGACACTTGTAGTTTTCTGGGGCGGGTTGCGTGGCTTTCCCTGTGTTTACAAGTGTAGCCGTAATGGTGAATAACATAGAAATCGGCGCGTATGCGTTCATCCCGACCAGGGATATGTTTTATTTATGATTCTCTTGGGACGTAGCCGTGAGTATCCCAACTGAAGATCTGGACGCTGATTGGTTGATTTGGTATAGAGAGTGTATAATGTTCGGCTATAAGCGAATCAATACCAAGCTAGTCCTTATTCGGAGGTACCGCTAAAGCCTGCGTCAACATCACTGCCCGCTCTAATCTCACTTTGCACGCACCTGCACGCAACGCATCACATCTCCAAGTCACCCACCTCAACTCTGCTTGGCCAGGAACACTATCCACCACTTTGGCTTCCTGAGATTCAGCCGTGCTTCTTTCGGAAACCTCCTGAGCCACACTACTCTCGCTGACCGCCCACAACACCCAGCTTCCTTGCACCATCCACGCTTGCCAGGCCCTGCGTTACAGCCCCTAGTCCATTCCGCTCCACGTTTTTCCAGACATTACCAGGCTTGGTGTAGAGTTGACCATATAAGATTGTTGCCGATCCCTCAAAGTTCGAGCAGGCTCAGGAGCGGAGTTGAGGATCAATAGTCGAGCATCACTCCAAAACGAACATCGAGCCCCCCCACGGCGTCTAGCCGAACATAAGCAAACCCTCTTATACCGTCTCTCCCCATCCAGCTCTACCACTCACTCTGAATATCAAACAAGATGGCATATCCAGGCCAAGGATACAATGGAGGAGGATATGGAGGTCATCCCCAACATCAACCGTACCCACCCCAGCCAAACTACCACTCTCCGTAGGATTCGAGGCTCTCCGTACATTCAAACACAGTGCTAACATCCTTCTCAGACCTCAAAACTACGGACCACCACCTCCACAACAAGGTGGCTATGGCTACCATCAACCTCCCCCTCCTCAACAACCATACGGATATTCCCAGGTACGACCCCGCTTTCTGTGAAATAGAGGATCTCCTGCTTATGCTTCTTCTAGCCCCCTCCACAACAATACGGCGGTTATAACGGTGTTCCCCCAAATCAACCACAATATGGCAGACCAGGTAAGAGATGAAATGCCCTTTAAATCACCACGTTTAGGATGAATTCTAAAGAAATGAAGGGATGCCCTCGGTAAATTCTAATGGATATGCCAACGGCAATCATAGCGCTCCTCCGCCACCTCCCTCAGCTCCTCAAAATTTCGGCCCCGGCGCACCACAAGGCTACGCCTTTCAATATTCAAATTGCACGGGGCGGCGGAAGGCATTATTGATCGGAATCAACTATTTCGGACAAAGAGGCCAACTGCGCGGCTGTATTAACGATGTTAAAAATATGTCGTCCTTTTTACACGAGAATTTTGGATATCAGCGTGACGATATGGTTATTCTGACAGATGACCAACAAAACCCCATGAGCCAGCCGACAAAGCAGAATATACTCCGTGCTATGCACTGGCTGGTGAAAGACGCCCGGCCAAATGACTCCTTGTTCTTCCATTATTCAGGTACGTCTCCATCATGCTTTTTGGTAATATTAGCAGCTGACTGTTCATAGGCCACGGAGGTCAGACCAAGGATCTCGACGGCGACGAACCAGATGGATACGACGAGGTGATCTACCCAGTCGATTTCCGCCAAGTTGGACACATTGTGGATGATGAGATGCACAGAATCATGGTCACACCATTACAACCTGGCGTCCGTCTAACTGCGATCTTTGATTCTTGCCATTCTGGGACAGCACTCGATCTGCCATATATTTACTCCACCCAGGGAATTCTCAAGGAGCCCAACCTTGCAAAAGAGGCTGGACAAGGTCTTCTTGGTGTTATTTCAAATTACAGCCAGGGCAATCTTGGTGGTGTCGCTAGCGAATTGATGGGATTCTTCAAGAAGGCAACAACTGGCGACGATGCCTATAATAAAACCATGTCCACAAAAACATCCCCAGCCGATGTAATTATGTGGTCTGGTAGCAAAGATGATCAGACATCGTCAGTATATTTTCCTCTATATTTTCATCCATGAAGCATGAGTTATGAATATGTAATGGCAGTAATTTGCGGATTAGCGGGTTGCAAAAAGCATTGGGTGGCCTCTTGGTATATTTAGCGTTGGAGTTTGGATACCACTTTGGGATTTCGCGGCTACCAGAAAAGGTTCTGGCCATCTGTATTGCTAAATATTGTACTGCCCGTTTGAGTACATAGTGTCCTTTTTTTTAATAGCCCTAAGCCAATCCCACAGCCTAAGTACGGCTGCGGGTTGCGCTTAGGGCTGTGAGTCACGTTGGGTCTATTGCCCCAACTCTAGCACCGGCCGAGCTAGACCTTGTTCCATTATTGACGATTTATGCTAACGGTGTCCTATTAGTGCCGACGCAACTATTGCCGCACAAGCCACTGGCGCTATGTCTTGGGCATTTATCACTGCGATGAAGAAGAACCCTCAGCAGAGTTATGTCCAGTTGCTTAATAGTATTCGAGATGAGCTTGCTACAAAGTATACCCAGAAGCCTCAGCTTAGCTCTAGTCATCCATTAAGTAAGATCCCTGTCATATTAACGTAGACCAAGACCTAACTGGGATTGTTGCAGATACAAACCTCCTTTTTGTAATGTAGATAGATGAAATCAAAGTATGGGTATCAGTGCATAATAGGAGAAGGGTTTCAGCAACTCCTTGATTTTATAGGGCAGGAAGAAAAGGCTTGGTAAGGAAAGGAAGGAGTGGCTATTGGTCGAGAAAGGATGGTCTCTCGCAATTATGTATTTTGATGAACAAAACGACACCAACCAATGTGTCGCATGAATATGAATTCTCTCTCACTCTTATCTAAAGTAAACATACAATAACTCAACATTATCGCAGTGAGCACCCTAACACCTCTTGCATGCCCGTCACCATAATAAATCCCTAACGCCAATCCTACAAATGCCTAAGTAAAACTATTCCGCTCAAGTCGAAGCAAGCAATCTCTTAATACAAGCACTTAATCTCGAGATAGATCCGCATTTCTCCTGGAAGCACTCCTCTTCGGTGGGGAGCTCCTAATATCATATCCCGCCTCATTAGCTTTCCTTGAAGCAATCAGCCTTGCTAAATCAGATTGCGTAGCCATAGCAGACGATGAGCGTCTCTTCGAGCTCTTCCGCTTCACCGTTTTCGAGATAACCAGTGAGTGGTCTGTGTTATCCGTATCTGAAATTACCGTCTGTCTACTGGGCTTTGAAATGTCGAATTCGGAAGCTGTTGCTGGCTTTCTATTGGGTTTCGCAGCTGTCAATTTCGCTTTGGGAGCAGACTGATCGGTCGTTGTCGCCAGCTCTTCAAGATCAGCCTCTAGGTCTTCGGTCACGACACGGTCTATTCCTCCTCGATACTTTGCAGCATCATAGGTGAGCATGATATTCCTTTTTTTCCGCTTTCCACCTTCATCCGCCTCTCGCTCTGTCTTAGGTAATCGTATTTCAATCTTAATTTGCAGATTAGCTTCCGAGTTATCGTTTGGGTTCTGGACTTCCGGATTTTTGGACTCTTTCTCTACCGACTGAGAAGCTATTTGTCTCTTCATACGCGCGAGGATCTCACCAGGCATTGGATTACCTAGCGTCAATTCAGTTGTTGTATCATCAGCAAGATGAGTTCGTGGTTCTTTGTGGTGGGCATCTGACTCTGCTGTCCAGCCGTCGGTAGTTTGGGTCTCCATAGCTCCTATATTTTCCGAAAAATCGAATGCGTTTGTTCCTGACAGGTGAGTTTCTGCCAACCATTCATCATTCGTCCGGCTTTGCGTCATTTCTGTCTTCTTCGATGTAGCTTTTGAGTTTGACTCGGCGTGCTGCCTATAACCTTTTCTCGATATTGGCTTTGTCTTCTTCGGCTGGGGAGCTTCTGCTTTAGTATCTTCAGCCCATCCAGTGGCCTTGCTCTGAGTTTCGGCTACACCATCATCTGCAAGCTTTTGCTTCTTCTGCTCCTCAATCTTCTCCATGAGTGCATGCTTGATAACCAAATGCTTTGCCCATTCCTTGACGCCGAGCTTCATTCGGAAGATTGCACGGAACATGTGCGCTACCTTTCTGATCGTAATCGGAGGCTTCGGAAGCACTATATGAGCTGCCTTGACTCCTGGGATGGTCTTGAGCTTGGCGATAGTTGCTTTGTTGCTGTTTGCGTGGTTAGTTGATTTCTAAATATTTTCGCTGGGGTAAAACTACTTACTATGTGTTGTGCATCTCGATCTGTGCTCCCATATATCGTTTGGCAAATATTCCCATATCTCTGAACATGGCTTCGCGCTCACATTTAGCTCTCCACCAATCAACCTGCATTTTGAGACCTCTCTGAAGCTGGATGTACATGTCCTCTCTCTCTGCGAAGGCTTGTGTGACAACTTCAATATCACCACCGTTATCAGAAATTGACATATTGGCGAATCTCACGCCGCGAGTCAGAGTAAGCTTCTCAACGTCCCAGTTGGAACGAGCTTCGTTAAACTCACGCTCACGAAGTAAGAAATCTTGTTTTTGTTTCATAATGGCTTGCTTCTCCAGTTCCCAAGCTTCGGTTGACTCCTTGATCTTGCGTCGGAGGGTCTCGAGCTGCTCGTTGGAAGTAGCATCCCTCGCACGAAGTTTATTTCTCTGGTCTTGGACCTTCGCAGCGTACTCGTTGAGCCTAGCATAGCTTTTATTTATGGTTCGGATTGTGCTGTCGCGCTCCTTGATTACCACCTGTAGAGTCTCAACCTGAATTTGAGATTCACGTAACATTTCGTGCAGATCATGGCGTTCGTTAGCAATGGTCCTATCTTCTCCATGATTTAGACGCTCGGCTTGTAGTGCCTTCTCTAACCGATCGATTTTCGCGCGAAGCCTTATGATTGTTGCTTCAGAAGTCTTGTGTTGTGCTGCAAGCTCTTCTGTTTTCAGCAACATGTCATCTAGAGATCGTTCAAGCTGATCCTTCTCCGACTCCCATGATTCGGACCGCTGTTGCAGCTCATTCTCGGCAGCTCCAAGTTTGCGAGCAGAGTCTTTCAAGGCATCCTTAAGTTGGGAGCGTAAGGTTTTGACGGTTTCCTGTGTGGTCGATAACCGGTTCCGAGTTTCGATGAGCTCAGACTTACGAGCAGACTCACCAACAGAAGATCGAGGCGATGGGGAGGGTGATGTTGTGCCTATTCTAGATAGATCTGCTTCATGGGCTTTTCGCTCAATATCGGCGATATGGCGTTTGAGCCCTCGAAGAGTCTCTTTCTGGGAAGCCTCACGTTGAAGATATTCCATTTCCTTTTGCCGAGCTGTAGAGAGGTCCCGGCGCATGATTGAAAGCTCATTTGCCACATCTGTGTGATCGTCTTTCAAGACCACCTGGTCATTCAATTCTTGAATACGGACTTCTAGTTGTTGAATAGTTTTCTTAGCTGCTGCGAGCTCTCTCTTCTCAGCCGAGCCTCTAAGAATTCGCTGCAGGTCCTGGATCTCAGTATTCAAGCGGGCCTCTTCGGCGCTTGCTCTTTCGAGCTCATCTTCTAGTTCCCTTTCTAGAGTTTGTTGTGATGCAACTGCTGACTTTGTTTCTTCTCGTAGACGACGTACTTCACTGTCCAATTTTAATTTGGATGCCCGGAGGTCTACACGCTCTTGATCCAAGCGGAAAGTTGCATCCTCTTGATGTTTCATCGCAAGCAATTGGCTTTGTAATTCATCACGCTCCATTTCCACATCGGATTTAGATCTACGGAGTGCATTAACTTCTGTGGTGACTACTGCGAGTTGATCTTTCAGTTGTCGTTTCTCTTCTCGGATCTTTGACAGTTGTGTTTCTACGTCTCTCAACCTAGAACTAAGTTGCGAGTTGTTCCCTTCACCAGCCTGAAGATCGCCTTGGAATGCTTCAAGTTCCGCTCGAGCATCAGCTGTAGCAGACTCGGCCTTTGACAAATCAATTTTCAGAGCTTGCACTTGTCGCTGAAGATTTTCAAGCTCATGTTTCGCCATAGAGATCTGTTCATTGGAGCGATCGGTTTCGTCATCCAAGCTTGTCTGTAGAATCTCGACCTCGTCTTCCAAGCCTTCAACCGTTTCTGCTAAAGTCTTCTGCTCTCGCTGACTGAGCCGCAACTCTTCTCGAACTCCTGAAAGTTCAGTTCGAACTTCATCAAGAGCTTCGCTGCGTGATTGCATATCTTCATTTAGTTCTTTAATTTGACGAGAAAGAAGAGCTTCCTGATTCTCATGACGTTGCTGTTCACTGTGCAGAGCTTGTTGCAGCCTCGATTCCTTCCCAGACAGTGCGCCTTCAGCTTCTTGTAGTTTGTCGATAGTTCGTCTTAAGCCAGCTGCTTCTTCTTCAGCTTGCTGTCTTTGTGATTCCAGTTTACGCTTCTGACTATCCCATTTCTCTGCATCTTCGTCGTAGAGGCGCTCTTTCTCCCGAACCTCAGATTCTAGATCTTCCACCTTATCACTGAGGCGGTCGATCTCGGCTTTGTACTGGTCTCGTACCTCGCGCTCATTAGAAAGAGCCAAGGTTTTTTCGTGATCTAGTTGGTCCTGCAAATCTTCGGTAATTGCACGAGATCTTGAAAGATCTCTTTGGAGTCCTGCGGATTCAGATGTAAGAGCATCATGTCGAATTTGGAGTAAGTTCTTCTCGTCCCCAATTTGTTGAATATCTTGCTGTAGCGTGTCGAGTTTCGCAATCAGATTAGCACGCTCCCGGACTGCCCCTTGCTTCTCGTTTTCCGAGATCTCAAGCCTATCCTGGAGTTTCTGCTCTCGAACTTCCCCTTCTTGCTTGAGATCATCAAATTTGTCGAGCAGCTTCTTGATTTCCCGTGATTTGTCCGCGAGTGCACCCTCGAGAGTGACTTGCTTTTCCCTAAGATCTTCGGCTTCATCCTGGAGTCGATTGGCCTTCTCCTCAACCTGCCTACTTAATCCTTTGGTTGTGATTGATTTGTTGGCCATTTCGTCCTGAAGCTCGTCGAGGTCTGCCTCGGCACGTTCCTTGTATCTGACAGCCTCCTCACGTTCTTCTTTCGCATTTTCGGCTTCTTGTTTAAAACGTTCAAGGTCCCGCTCGAGTTCTTCAATTACTTCTTTGGCCTCCGCGAGTTCCTCGCTAGCCTGTGCTTCTTCTTCTAACTCTACTGCACGACGCTGTGACTTTTTCAAGTCATGCTCTAGCTCTGCTATAACACTAGTTTGCTTCTCAAGCTTGATCTTCATATCATCCACCTGGTCCTCCTGGTTGTCGAGAAGGCGATCCTTTTCCCGTAAATCGGTCTCCAGATCATGAATCTTGTCTTCCAGATCATCGTATCGTTGCTCTTGACCCTTCAATTGACCCAGCTCGGTCTCCTTCTCCTCCAGACTACGACGGAGTCGATCCAGTTCTTCCAGCTGGCCTGCGTCAAATTGCTTCCTCTTGATTTTTTCCTGCATTTCGAGCATATGTTGCCTGAATGTCTCGACATCCTTTTCTGCAGCAGCCAGAGTTTTCCGATATCGATGCAATTCCTTCTGCATTGTAACCTTGTCGACCTTGAGTTCAGTATTCTCCTTCAAAGCTGCCTCACCAAATCCTGGCCCTGCCTTCCGCAACGCCTCTTCCAAGAAATGTATTTTTAGCTTAAGGCCAAAGTTCTCCTTCTCAATCTTGTCAATGACATTCTCCTGCTCTCTCAGAGACAATTGATTTCCATCTTGTAGGGCACCTGGTCCTTCGGTGCGCCTTGGTAGCAAAGCCATGGGTGTAGAAGCAGTGCTGCTGCTGTCGAGGTGAGGTGCTGGTGTTCCAGGCATATACGAGCCATTTCGAGAGTCACGTCCATATATTGAACTGCCCATTTGTGGCAGAGGACTGAAGTCTTCGGGGATGTCCTGCAAGCCTCGTAGTTTCGCTAGTGCTGGAGTCGCATTTTCTTTCCCAAGTCGCAATGCACTATTCCTGGTAGCACTTTTCAGCAAAGGAGTAAATTCTCCTCCACCAAGGCCAGCTGGGAGGTTTCGTCGATCGCTAAGGATAGCGCGACTTCGAGGTGTTTTGAGATCTGTATTACCGCGTCTGGCATTTTTTAGTTGAGTTACCAGGTTGTTGTTGTCTCTAGACGGTGATTGAAAAGACAGCTCCTGCGAAATATCAAAGTCTAGAGTATTATTTGCGAGGTATGTCGCGTCTCCAAGATTCGTTCGAGGAGTGTCGAGTCCAATACTAGGTTGAACCATCGTGGTGTGTTGAGCTTCAGGAGGCCAGATGGATTTATAACAAAATTAGCTGCCAATGTCATGAATATACCAAATTCCCAAGCGTAGCCATGAACTCCGAAGCAAATGCAATGAGGGGAGAGTTCGGAAGAGGAGGTTGGGATATTATGAGTGAGTGAGCTTCGCGAGACGCGATTTTGTACAGGGCCAAGACCGCGCCTTCTGTTGTTTACATACACCCCGATCGAGCTAGGCTGCCCCGCATTTTGAAAATAAAATGTCAAAGCTTCCGTCCTTGATATCTCAGCCTCATGTGCCAAACCTTTGGCAAGTTGCAATTGTGACCATACCCAGCAATACAAAATGGAAGGGGTCAAGGGTGAATTCCAGGGTTTTGGTAGAGCATTCGATGGGTTTCCTAAGAGATTACCAGACGACTGTGTAGAATACACTCTCTTCATTATCGACTCCAAACTTAAATCTCAGAAGGAATTACTCTCTCGCCTAGAAGTTGTCCGGAAGGAGGCTACGACGTTCGCCAGTGGCTTGCTAAAGGAATACATATGGCAGCGCGATCCGTTCGTCATCGAGCTACAAAATGAAAAGGGTATGCTCTGGTACAACATTTGAGAGGTTTGAGACTAATGTTTGCGCTCTAGGGTTGATGTACCTCCATGGCCTTTCAAATTACGGGGACTCAGTTGAAGATGAATGGTTGATCGTGTATATCCTCAAAGAGCTCAGTAAACGATTCCCCGATCTGTGGATTAAGATTGTGGACTCTGATGGGGAATTTCTTCTAATTGAAGCGGCCAATGCTCTTCCTCGATGGTTGAATCCAGAGATTGCAGACAATAGGGTATGGATTCATGGTGACAAACTGTGTATCATTCCCCTCAGTGCAGCAGCTTCATCCAAAACCAATTCCAAAACTGCTCCTATATCAAGGTCCCTGACCATCGAAGAAAGTCTGAAGACAATCACATCTACTCCAGGAGTTCTTATTAATTCCCCTCTGATAGAAGAAGAGGCTTTCTACAGGCTCCGGAACTATCCATCTCAAGTCTCTGCCTCGTTGCATTATTCTCCTGTAACTTTACCAAGGAAGCTAGCATACATATTGCATAGTCATCCTGCATCAATAGCTCCGGCTATAGAAGCATTTTATCTTCGCGATCCAGTTGCTTTAAAGCCTCTTCAAACTGCATCAAAAAACTTAATATTCTCTCCAGAGGATCTGGTAACAGTTTCAGTTAGATTCACCAAGGTTTTATTTGCACAATTAAGATCCCAACGCTTTTCAGCACCCCTTGCATGGAAAAGTATTATTACTCAAACCAGCGATGATGAAGACTCGAGCCCCAAGGACTCCAAGTACTTACAATCGGAAATGGGAATGAAACTCACTTCGGGCTTTGAGATGCTGATTTCAGATGAGAAGAACAGTGATAATCGCCAAGTACGGGCAATCAAAATTGTGCTAGAAGATTTAGCAGAGGACAAAAGCATCAGCTTACCAACCGACGACGAGATCGCCGGGTGGAAGGACATAAATCGGGCAGATGACGAGAAGTGGCTAGATATCAATTTTGAAGATTTCGACCGAGAATTAGGAGGAAGTTCGAGGGACAAGAAATCATCCAAAACACCAGGTGCTTTTGGACCTGATCTACCTTCCGGATTTGGCGATGCAAAGACGCAATCCGACTTGAAGAAAATGGTAGAGCGCTTTGAGGCGTTTCTCAATGATGAAGATGCAGGTGTAGATGGTGTTGAGCTGGATGACATGGACTATGACGATGACGATGACGAAGACGAAGACGAAGACGAAGATGAAGATGAAGATGAAGATCTTGACGATGACAGCGAGGAGGAAGACAAAGATGTAAGCTTTGATGAGAATGAATTCGCTAAAATGATGAGGGAGATGATGGGTCTGCCATCAGAAGATAATCCAAACAGTAAAGCATCATCAAAACCTGCGAGTAAGAGGCCGGGGGCCGCCAGTAGGATAGAGGAACTTGACAGCGATGAAGAGGACAGCGAGAATGAGGCAGAAGAGCTTAAAAAAATAATGCAACGGATAGAAGCCGAGTTGGGTGAAGAAGGAGCTTTAAATCTGGATCCTAACCCTGAGAAACCCGCTGCTCTCAAGAACAAATCTCACCTTGACAAGGGCGAAACGACCGCAAAGGAGGACTGGGAAGACGAGAGCGATGAAGACATAAACATTGATTTTAATCTCGCGAAAAACTTACTAGAAAGCTTCAAGAGCCAGGCCGGTATGGCTGGTCCAGGCGGAAACATTCTTGGTATGTTGGGAATGCAGCTACCGCGGGACGAAGAAGAAAGGATGAGAGCAGATGGGAAATGAAATCTTATCTGAGAAAAATCAAAAGCAACTTATAATCAATCATGTTTGCCTCTCGTAAGTTGGGGTATCATTCAAAGTACAAGTATTCTCACCAAGAACATGCCCAGATGTCCTGAAACGCCATCGCTGAATCCCACCGTTTTCATCTTTCCCCTCCTTTTTATTTATTACGTCTCCTTTTCGTTTCCACCTGTAAGCTTCCCATCACTACCCTCCTCGTCAATTTTAACCCTTTTCACAGTATCCTCCTTCCCTTCCACCATCGAGGAACTCCTTGACCTTTTCAAACTCTCTACCTTCTCCAGCTCCGCCAGTGCACTCGTAAGTTTCCTTCTCGCATCAAGCTCCTTACGGCTGCTATCTCCCTGCGGACGATAATATTCCGTCACAACTCCAACCACCGCCCTGAACACCCGGTAAAACATCATTCGCACCTCAGCATTCTCTTGATCTTCGACCACATCATCACCACCGTCTCTCCAACCCTCCAAGAAGGCTTCGCTCGGATCCTCAAAACAATTGGAGAGCAGAGGATCACCGAACACGCCCTGACTCCAGCTTCTCAAGCCAGTGAGCTTGGAGTCTTGGGAAGATGGGGAACTTGATTCAGAGGCCCGTTCAACTAGGACATTGGTTTCGCTGCCGATATCAAGGACGAGAAGACGAGGTTGGAGAACGGCATCCAGGCGGTAGGAAAGGCGTTTATACTGGCTCCGGATGGTCTCGTATGGGATTCGGACAGCTATATCCTCTCCGTCTCTCAAAGCACCTTCCAAGAGGAGGTTGAAACCTTCAGACCACGTCTTCGCTCCTCTCGATGGTGTGGCTGCTGCCACGCCCATAGTAAACTGCTCAGGAAGAACAAGACCAATAGCCCCAAAAGTTCCCGAAGGAGATGTCATGGATGCAAGTGCTCGTACCATGGAGCCTACCTGTTTATCGATCTGTTTGCGTTCCGGAACGTTCAGGTAAATTGAGACGGTAGATAGAGGCTCGCCGATTGTGCCCTCAAAGATGCTGTAAGGGTAGGCCATTTCTCTGGTGTTTGCGGAGTGTTTGATAAGTTTTGGGACCAGCCCAATTAGTTGTGACAAATCTTTAGATCGCTCAATTGGTTGCTCTATAGTGTCTTCAGTGCTCGAGGGGTTCTTTCCCGTGATGAAGGATATCAGGGAAGCTTCAGAGGAAAGCATAGTAGCCTCATGTCTGAGTAACCGGACTGCAAGACTCGGGGCGAAGGACAAGAGAAGATTTTTGTCGTCAGACATTCTAAGGCTATAAAGTCTTGCCAATTGCGTTGAGGGTATTTCCTCTACTCGACCCAGTGATATATCAGGTAGGGTACGGGCAAGAATTTCTTTGAGGCGACGGACAGGTAGCGAGTACATAAGCGAAGTGAGATGTGATCTCCTTGGGACCGCCGTCCTAGAAGACATGGCAAGAGATAGTTTTAGGTCCCACAGTTCTGGTGGCGCGTGTGATTGTTTGAGGGAGACGGGTGTTTTCCCAGTTGGGCGATGGTGGGCGAAGATAGGGAAGTTAACAAAGTAACTAAATGCTGGGGATTTGGTCGAGAAGCCATATGATTCTTCAAGGTGAGGAACCACTACGGCGTAATCTGACGAATGGGCCTGCATGAAGACGATGGAATCCTGCCGCCCAGTATTTGTGAAGTTTTCAATGCGTCGTGCAATGCAGGACAATGTACCTAATAAGTCTGCTTTGCCAGAAAATGTGTTTCCAGACGATGCCCCAGTGTAATTGTGACGTACGGAGCTAAATCTTGTACTTCGAAATGGGTCCAGTAGCGAGCGAGTGAGACGGAGCAAGTAACGAGAGACGAACGGTGTGGGTGATCGTTCATCAGATGGAAGCTCTGACAGCCTATATAAGAAGGATGTACTTTATGCTTGTTGAGAGGTGAAGGAACATTTACAAGCACAGGTAAAGTGGACGTTTGAGTCTCCACTTTACTCCAGCATTTAAACGAGGCTAATGCTAGTTTTCTATTATAAACTATGCTATACATTTAGGTGCCGCGATGGGACTTGAGCTTGACGTTGGATCCCTATAGTCGACAAGTACGCGAAAGGAAGAAGGCTCGGTGGTATTTGGCATCAATAGACAGAATACGGCCGATTGGCTAGCACAGACGAAAGCTGGATGTGAAGGTTCAATGGTCAGCCAGAGCACAGCCATGTCCCATGTTAGACGTTAATTACCTGGGATGGCCTGTTTGGTCACCCTTGGATTCGCTTGCTATCATATCAGGATGTATACTTGGAAGTAAATAACTGGTCAACCGCACTTCATGGCTGCTTTCGCTTTTGCGAGAGCACCCAGCAGTTGGCAGTCTGCCAGGAGTGGAAGAGAGTCGGTTGACCTTCCGATGGCTTGAGTTTGAAGTTGGGAGACGAAGGCAGAAACAATTCTCCTAGTGGTGGAGAGCTAGAGCGCGGGGGGTTTAAAGAAGCGAGTTTAACGCATGGAATAGTGACAGAAGCTCCATGCTCAAGCCACGCGGTCCTGTTGTGCTTGCAGGGGTCGCAGTCAATTGAGAATGGCTGCGTCAGTTTGCCGTGTAATGCCCTGGGCAATGTCGGATGGTGGGAGCATATCAATGTTTACCTGATCTAGCCATTGTGCGGAACAACTATGGACCACATCTAGTACCAGTACCAAGGATCAGAATGTGAGAATTACGCGCTACCAGCCGAACGTTTCCTCCGGCATTCACCAACGTGATTGTCACTTCGTATCTGCTTTTTGACTATGTCTGAGACAAATACGAGAGCTGAAGCTGACGCGTTGTCGAGGCTTGGGTCTTTGCACGCTTTCCTTCACTATCAAAGGCCATGCCTGGATTCTCGCAATTGAAGAGAAATCGCAAATCACACATGTCGCTGTCCGTCATATTTCCCAAGGTGGCTTCTGACGTTCTCGGACGTTGGCTGCGTTAAGCGTATTTGGCGTATGCGGGATCGATGGAGGCTTAATTGTGTATATGTGAGGGACTTTATGGTGGCTTAAATGTTCTCCCGGCTGCAAGAACCTCAGCATTGCTCGAATGAGAGCTCGCCCAGCAAAATTCCGGTACGAGCCACGGTGAAGGAATATTTAACGCGATCTTCGAAGATCGATCGGAGAAGTTCAGCTGCGGCAATGGCAGTTACTGAGATGCAACCTCATGCCGTCAGGTTTTCAATGTACGCAGACTACGAGGTACCGTCAGGCCGTTTTGAGAAATATAAGCTTGTATTGGAATTACGTCGTCCCAAAGCGTCGATATGTGCCGATGGTACGTACCATGCAATAATGTGAATCTCTACGAAAATGGTCGTAGCAATTGATCCCAATCAATCAGAGCCTACCTGAATTACTATGGACGTCAAGATACTCAACGCCTTGAGATTTGGTTAGTGCTCAAAGCCCCCACTAAACATCTTGCTCAGCTTGTCTAAACACACGTCGATTTTGACAGCAGCTTCCAGAAGCCAATGTGAATCTGCTCCTGCTCGATGAATAAAGACCTTGGGTGCACACGTACCAACATCATCGCTGACCATATTGGTAAAAATCAAACTTCGGTAACGCGCCTTAGAATTTATGAATCTCGTTAATTTTAGACTCTTTTGGTCAAGCGTGATCTCCAGATCTACCCGATTGGCGGGTTGCACATTGAAGGGGCTGAAAGGAAAACGTCCAGAAGCCGTGCAGTCAAGATCCGAAGTGCTTTGCATAATATCCCTGTGCTCTGGGCAAATATGCCATTTATTTTATTTCAAATAGCTCAAGCGGTGGTCTGACGTGAATCTTGACGAGCCGTTTCTGATGTTGAAAATGAGTGCTATGGCATGATCCTCAGGCACCACGAACAATACCTTTCCCCTGGCACGGCGTTTAGATAAGAATTGACCACAAGAGTCGTCGTAACAGAGGCACATTCCTTCGACCTGGTTATTCAATCCAATCACAAGTAATCGGGATTTGAAAACCAACTGTGAAGGGGGCTCGTGGGATTTGAAAAGACTGTGTTATAGATAACCTTCACAACACCAAGCCTAGGCTGCGTAGTCATGTTTCGCGTAATCAGAAATTGACGGAATTCCCAATAATTAGGTTTCTGTCAAATTGTAAATATATCCATAAACCGTCGCCAAACTGGGAGAAACTCGTCCAGTCGTGACAAACCTGGTCCTAGATAAAGCAGCGTTCATGGAACCAGTCTGCCGGTAGCCATAACTCTCATGAAACCCGAGGAGCTTCGTCTGTCGATGCCCTTTCGGGTATGGGCTCTTTCGGTAGCGATCCGCCCCTCGCTTGAATTGCTTGTTTGTAACCTCCATAAAGTTCCGCCAAGTTGTAACGCTTGAGAGTCTCCCAATCGTCGCCTACGACACTCATCCCGCACACCGTCTGGAAAAACTAATGTCAGCTATTAAAAAGACGGCAAACTTCGGCATGATCATGTATCAGAATTGTAAGACCAATCTATCTCACCTGATATATCTCGACTAAAATCACTTTGTCGGGCTTAGTGAGATTCACACTGTGGCTAGCTCCAACCAAAGCAGCAACTTGCTTGATCACTGCATCTCGTTGAAGAGTTTTGTGCGTGCGTATGGTCGGCCGAATGGCATACTGGCTTGATTGTCAGAAACTTCGTCGATTTATGTGCCACTTGATATAATTGAGGCGGGATGAAATCACAAGTATGAAGGGGTTACTGACCGAAAAGCCAGTCCTCTGATCCGTCTCCTCAGCCAGACTTGCGTCCACTCCAGAAAGTTGAAAACACTTTCCCAACACAGCCTTCCCAACTTCGTCCAAGCCGTTTTCTGTTGCCCTACCCATCAATGTCATAGGTGTCAAGCGGTTGACATATTTCAGTCTTCTGACGCCTGGCGTTGTTACAACTTCCTTACATATCCGATGGACAAAATCTGCGGGATCTATGGGATCACGAGTCTTGAAGAATAGAACGCACGGAGCGTTGATATGGACTGGTGAGAACATTTTGGGCTCCTTTTTCCTCTCCGTCAAAGCTACCATCTCCTTCCTGATTGAAGCTTCAATATCATCGTCCTCGTCTTCATCCTCCTTTGCACCTCCTTCTGGCTCAGCAAGAATACCATAAAACCGCTCTGCGCACTTTCACGGCGTAAGCTAGGCATTTTCTCTCCAGAAGGATAATTATTCACCTCTGCGAACATGATTTTCAATTCTTCAGTTGCACGGCCTTCTTGACCCTTCGCACAAGTGACCCATATTCCCACGTCTCCAGGCTCGATCTTCCCTCCACCACGTGAGGCAGTCTTTGTGATCTGATGCGCTGTTTTCCATTTGCCTCCAGAGCCACCCTAACGGACAACGTTAGTATATATTCAAGAACTGCATGAAATAATCTCAGGGTGGGCTATCTCATGCCCGAATTCGAACGCTTCCGCTTGACAAGCATCTCCTGAAAACCCCCAAGCTATCTCCCTTTCCCTTCCCAAAGAACCTTCTGAGCAACTTCACAAGTCGCAAATTGATATAGAGAGGAAAATACTTGTCGGTCGATCAGATCAAAAAAGTGCGAAATTAGCAGGAATGTAGGCCCAAGATGAGATACCAAACACACTAAATCTGCATTACCCAACCTCCACCGAGAATAGAGAATATAGCTGTAAAGCATGAGATATGAAATTGAGATGATAAGGAAATCCCAGTTCTGTAAGCCCCATAGCCTTGCTATAGAATACTCAAACCACGGAAAGCACGCAAACCATCTCGCTTCTTCACACAGTAAAAATATTCGATCCACATACCTTACTCCTCTTCAAGCCGCCTTGATCCCTATCATTTCCAGTTCTCTCTTTCCTCTTATTCACGTCAGCCATTGCAGTGTCTTTTCAAGATATCTCAAATTGTGTTAAGGAATCGTCACTAGAAGAAATCAGGTGCAAGCACTGTAGTGCAAGGCTGAAAAAGATTGGCCAGCGTGCCCCACTTTTATGTGCTCCATCTGTCATGTCTACAACTATAATTTGAAGACTTCGCCAGCACTTCAGTTCTTTTTGTCACCAACTTTGCAACATTCAGGATTACCAAGTCGTAACTTTCCACGTTAATTACAAAGAGTATTAGAGTGTGGAAATGGTATATACAACATGTATGCAGTTGACTAGTTGAGTGCGACGCGCCTAGAAAGCTCAATGTGAATTTAATTATCGTTGGTATTTGCAAACTATTCTCTCAAACCTCTATTTTGGGCCAGTTATAGTGCACCATACTACACATACTTTCAGAAAGGGAAAATTATGACCGTCTAAGCAGACATACAACAGAGCCTCAACGGAAAGAGGCTGGTTTAAAGATCATATATTTCGGCTATCTGGCAACAGAGCCTTGAAATAGAGAGATATCGCAGATCAGTAGCAAACAGATCAGTATCCTTGAACTCCGTGTATAGAAATACAATGTCACCCTAATTGTACCAAAGGCTATCGTTAATTATCGTACGCGTGTAGCTTATTACTCTTCAGACCCATTTGAAGCCAGTGATAGGAACATCTTCTCTCTTTCTACGTCGCTCCTCCCGATCTGTTTTATATTGCTGTGATCGAGCTGTGGCCTCTTCTTGTGCAACAGCAATTTCTTCTAACTTGAGTTTTTTGGCTTCCTGCCAATCCTCGCCGTACAAGTTCTTGAAGATCTGATCAGTACCGTTGTCCATCTCATCGCACCAATCGACCATTGCTTTCAACTTCAATTGCGTGATCCCAGTTCTTTTACCATCAGCGTCAACCTTCATGCGCTTGAGTCTGTCATTTGCCATCTGCTCAAGATCGTTTTCACGAGCCTTGCGCTTGTTGTCATCCGCTTCCTTGTTACGAGCTTTATCGGCGAGATACTTGAGGCTGTGACCAAGATCTTGTTGCTCTTCAACTAATGGGTTGGCAACAAGAGGAGGAGCAGTAAAGAAAATGACTCTTCCAAACTCATCGTGATGAAATTGCTCCCGAATTTCAGGTGGGATCGATGCATTTGCTTGATCAGCTAATGTGTATACCTCAATCTGGCGAGGAGGGTTGTATGCATTATTGCTGCTGTTGTGGGATGTGGAAGGCTGCATGACAGGACGCGGCGCAGTGTGAGCATGTTGATAGTTGTAATTAGGGATGCTGTTCGTTGCAACAGGAGTGGATGCTGAATATTGTTGTTGATACTGTTGTGGCTGCGCTGCAGGGTAAGCAGGAGTCTGAGGCATAGCCAAGTGCATAGAAGATCCTGTGGAGCCATAAGAATTTTGAGTGTGGAGTTGTGGAGCAGGTGAAGGGCTAGGTCTTGGTGCAAATTGTTGATTATAAGAATTGTGGCTAGGATTCTGATTTGCGCTGGGAGAGGGAAGAGGAACTGAGGTACGAGGTTGCGACATTCCAGACATCATGATATCTCCAGCGGCCTCGTTGTATGGCCTGTTTGTACTTATTGGCTGAAGCACAGGTGTTGGTTGAGGTGAAGGCGGTGGTGGAGTGGGCTCCGGAGGTGGGGATTCCTAGGGTTTCGGTTATTTAGCGTGTTTTCTTGTAAATAAATAGGAGAGACCCTAAACGCATAACAATAAAAAGGTCACAATCAACTCCAACAAGGATGAACTTACATTGGCTTCTCTAGGTCTCTTATGAACAGCTCCAACAATTGGCGGCGCATTTGGCACTCCCCAGGTTGGCTTTGGCAGAGGGTCATCCTCCTTAGCGTCTTCTCTCAGAAGATGCTTGATTGGACTAGGGACTTTCTTCATTTTTCGTGGTGTGTCAAAGAGGTCCATCTCATAATCCTTATCTCGAACCTCATCGGGCACACAACTAGCCCAGGTCTTGATTTTGTTCAACTTGAATTTCTCCTCATTGTAACGAGCCTCACACACATACACCTCCTTGTCAGGTTGTAATCCACGAGGGCGTCCTTTGTTGTATCGGGTGAAGAACATGACAAAGCATCTATCAACAACTTCCTCGATCTTGTGATCACGGTATTGTCCAGTCTTGACAACCTCGTTGTCAAAAAAATGTTTTTCATAGCGATGAACAGTTTGTTCAGGACGGTAATACCAGCATGCATTGATCCACTTCTGGCCTTCAGGATCTTGCCAGGTGCGGTAGATCTGTGCTACAATTGGCTTGGTGACATCGTTCATATTGATAATATGGACCCAGTCACCAACTTTCCACAGCTCGCCATTGTAAAGAATCTCTTTCACAGGGAGCCTTCCATCTTCATCTACAAAATCACTGTCTGGCTTTTTCTTCTCCTGTTCTGCAAGTATTTGAACCTCTTGCAGCAACTGTTCCGCGTCTTTGTAAATATCACTATCTGGAAGATTGTAGCTCTTCGCGTTCTCAAACAGTAGATCTAAATCCTTCACAACTTGATCAACAGATTGGTACTTCTTTCGCTTCGCCTTCTTCTTGATTAAGTCCATCGCAATGGGGTTTTTGATCTCCTCATAGTATTCTGGCATCATTGCTTTGTCTGGAAGTTTTTCGAATGGCAAGATCATAAGGTCTGAGCCACGCTTAGACTTTCTCAGGCCCTTCAAAATGTTGTTTATGCGGGCTTCCATTGGCGTCATGACCTTAGGCGGCCTGCCGCGCTTCTTTACAGCCTCTGGATCTTCCTTCTCGCCAGCTTCGACCTTTTTGGTAGTGCTTGAAGGTCGGCGACCACGTCCTCTCTTCTTTCGCGGGCGATCATCATCGGTCACGTCTTCTTCCTCATCTTCCTCTTCTTCATCCTCGTCATCATCCGCCTCTACTTCCTCTTCCTCATCTTCTGGTCCAGGAGGAGGGGAGTCTTCGAATTCCGGTAACTCTCCTAAGTAAGGCAATTCAGCGATATCGTCAGTTATTATTCCTTCATCAACCAATTTCTTCAATTCGGCTTGGAACATTGTTCGAAGGGTGATCGCATCACTAAAGATTTGAGCCGATGGTCGATTATAAACCTGAGCGTTGTGCGCAATCTGTGCCATGTCACGAACGAACTCCTTGAAGTTCTTATATTGTTTCTTAGTCAATTTTGCCTAATACGATTGTCAGTAAGATGTTACTTGTTGTCTCTCAAGTATACATACTCTAATCGTGCTGAATGCAATTGGATCCTTGATAACTTCAAAATAATCAGGCATTGACTTCCTAGAGACCAATCTCTGGAATCCTTCCATAAGTTCATTGTCACTAACAACATCAGCATCATATACACTCTAATGGTTAGCTTGGCGCATACTCTTCATCTTTAATAGCAGATAGGCGTGCTAAGATATCAGAGATAATCTTATGCTCTGTTTTGGAAATGCGATTCGGGTTCGAAGATGTAGGGGCCGGAGTACTGGATTCCTTGACCGGAGCTGGATTTGTATTTACGTCCTGTTCTAGTTTCACCTCATCTTGATTTGCCTCTGGGAGCACATCCTCTACGGATTTCGTAGGCAGGTCCGAAGTGAGAGCCTCTTGCGCGGACATCGTGAAGGTCTTGGCCACTGGAGGTTGGGTTGTGTTGGATGGTAAGTTCTTGAAGCTGAGCGCGAGTCGGATCAGAAGCGCGTTCAATGCGCCGAAGCTTGAATATAAAGTCACGTGATAAAACGTATTGACCTTCAGCCTCGTCGGGTCGCAACCGGTTCAACAATAAAGTAACGGGACAGCTTGTATTGCCACCAAAGCTCTATCTTTTGTCTTTTACGCATTCAGATCTTACCAACTCATCCTACGGTTTAATCTAACTTTGATCTAGCAACATTGAATAGCGATGCGCCCTTGAATTAAAGCTATCATCGGACTTGCAAGTCCAGTTCGACAGACCCCGCTACGACCCCTCTCCTTCAGAAAACTACAAAGAAGCCTAAAATGAGAGTTAGATTACGGGCGCCCGGTGGCTCTTCAACTCTCACTCTCCCAGACGATGCAACAGTCAGCGATTTGCTATCGCAGGTCACCGAGCAAACCTCGCTCTCCTCCTTCGACATCAAGTACGGCTATCCACCAAAGCCATTCCCGATAGAGGCAGATCAGAAATCACAACTGTTGACAGATTTAAATGTGAAGCTAGACGGGGAACAGCTGACGATCAGTGCAAAAGATGAACCTCAAGGGTCACATCCTTTGGTGCAAAAGTCACCAATAGAAACGCCGGTGAAAGAAATGAAATCAGCAACCTCAAAGAAGGAAGAGCTGATAGCTCTGAAGAAGAAAGAACTGGAGGGCGAAGTCCCAGAAGTGCCCTTTCCAGAGCGAGGAGCTACTGTTGGTAAGCTACAAGTTAACAAACTATCTTCTCATCATCGAACAAACTGACAACACATCCAGTCCTCCGCGTGATGCCCGATGATAATTCGTGCCTCTTCCGCGCCTTCGGTACAGCCGTTCTCCCCGGCGACGACCTTAGCATGCACGAATTACGTTCCCTCGTCGCATCCGCCATCCAATCGCAACCCGACCTCTACTCAAGCGTCGTTCTGGAGCAAGAACCTGACGACTATTGTCGCTGGATACAAACCTCCGAGGCTTGGGGCGGTGCTATAGAAATGGGCATCTTGTCTAAACACTTCGATCTCGAAATCTGCAGTATCGACGTGAAGTCTCTCCGTGTTGATAGATTCAACGAAGGTGCCGCTACACGATGCATACTGGTTTACTCTGGAATACATTACGACACCATTGTGCAGTCACCTTCCGAACCACCACACACCCGCGCCACAAACCCTCCAGAATTCGATCTACGAGTATGGCCTACCTACGATGATGAGATATTGATCAAAGCGCAAGATCTCTGTCGCATATTGCAAGGCAAGAACTACTATACTGATACCGGGGGGATGGCGATCCAGTGCGAGATCTGCAAGGCGGTTGTGTACGGACAGGCACAGGCTAGTCAGCATGCGCAGCAGACGGGGCATTATGATATGGCAGAAGTGAAGACTGCTAGTTCTTGAGGATCTGGTATCGAAGATGCGGCAAATGTATATAGAATCTCTAGCCAATATTGCACAATATAGCATCCTATACGATATGGATACGGGAAATCTAATCCTTACTTATATCCAGTCACAGAATACAAGAATTACAGAGTATTTACGTTCAGTATCTTGATCAACAGTTGCCCATTGAGAAATAACAGCTAGTAAGTTAACTTAGCTGCCAAAAGCCTATGTACAAGAATGTATATGATCGAGTGCCAGTTTGTGGTGCGCCTCAAACCTAAAAAATCGCTCTAATGCCAATGAGAAAGAGAGGGTTCTCTGCTCCAGGCCAGAGGTCCCATTGTAGCAGTTCCCAAATAGTCTGCTGTAACTAACCATCTGAGAAACATGCATCCGCTGGGTCTTCTCAGAATATGAACCCCGTCTATGTGACAAATCAATCCTCCCGTGTACCATTTTTACCGACAAACGCCATTTCATAAAAAAGTAAAATGTGAAATAAGCAGACGAGCCAGCCGTCCCGCAAACTTTCCGCAAATCCATAGTCTCTTAAAACCTTCTTCTGTGCTAAATGTACCATGTTTCTGTTATTGCTGCCGGACATGAAGTAAGAATGCAAAACGGTGCTGAGAAGCTATGCCTAAAAAGAAGAACTTATGCCAAGCTATGTACTACCATCTTGCATGAATGATTGCTGTGGGTTTTGGGAGAAATATATATTTGAAGTAAGTCTAGGGACACCGCTTTGCCCAGCTCAGTTAGATGGCGAGTCGCCGATGAATCCCCAGAATTGTTCGGCTCCGAATTGGGCCTTTGTATTGCTCTTCCACATATCGTTGAATGCGGTGAAGAGAATGATAGACGCGGGGTTAGAAGCAAACTTGCTCTTAATGCTAGAGATAGCGGCAGCTTGGTTTGACTTGGATGGAACGGCGAGACCGTTGGTCTCTCCCTGCCATGGCCACCCGGTCTCGGTGATAACGAT
>Ga0247810_10000336_pt1 | contig 60805 bp, 44 predicted proteins | sample UWRJL119311C1_FD_179918 | JGI IMG/M metagenome (GOLD analysis project Ga0247810, IMG submission 179918) | Plant litter microbial communities from Arlington Agricultural Research Station in Wisconsin, United States - UWRJ-L119-311C-1 | ecosystem: Environmental > Terrestrial > Plant litter >...
GCGTAACTACATCTGTATCATAGGGATGTGCCTTCATATAACCAGCACTAAAAAGGATTCTATTTCCACTGGCTTCGGCAACAGCCTTGTAAGCAGTATCAACTACAAATAATACATCTTTCGTTGATTTTTTATTGAAGGTTTTAACTAATGTAGGGTAAACTTTAAAATAAGTATCAATCAGTTTCTGTTTTACTACAGGATCAAGATTGGGGTCTTTACTCACAAAAATAAGGGAATAGCCATTTTTTTTAATGGTATCAGCTTTACCATTTGTATCGTCGTTGTATAGGTGCACGGCTTTTGCAGAGACCGATCCGGCCATTAACAGCAAAGAAAACGCATAGATTATTGGTAATCTCATCATTTTTATTTCAGGATTATAACGTATTATTATATTTTTTTGATAGAGCAATATAGCTGATTGTTATCAATTTGACAATCAGCTATATTGTTTTAGTTTAGCTACCAACCGGGATTCTGAACGATCAACGGAACTTTTTGCACATCACCATTTGGAATCGGGAACAGGTAATGTCGTTTATCAAATACCCTTGATTCTACTCTAACAATATTGTAAAATCCATTATAGGCATTTTTAAGGATATCTAATCCGTTAACTGATTTTTCTGTTGTTTCTGCAATTTTCCATCTGCGCACATCAAAATATCTGGTATTCTCAAACGCAAGTTCTACCCTTCTTTCTTTCCGGATTGCTGTGCGCATCTCGGCCTGATTAGCTGGTGCCGGAAGTTGTCCGCCACCATACAAAGGCACCCCGGCACGTTCACGGATTTTGTTCAGATACACCAGGATATCGGGATCACCCGGTGTAGATTCATTCAATGCCTCCACATAGTCAAGATAAATCTCAGCCAGGCGGATCATCACCATTGTTTTCCCACTATTCTCTCTGCTGCCTACCGGCATATATTTACGTACAGTATAGCCGGTAGAAGAATAATCGGTATTACCGATTCCGGCCTTACCTGCATTTCCATTGAATTCAAAACTGGTAACAATATTATCCTGGAAATTTATCCAAAGACTATTATTGTAAGTGATACCAGCATAGAAGCGTGGCTCCCTGTTTACATACATATTAGAGACCGTTCTTTTCTTATTATCATAAGGAGACTGGAATTCAGAAACACCCACATTTGTATAATTAGAAAGCGGATCATCGATAGATCTGCCGTTGGCAGTAAAGTAAGCATCTACGATATTTTGTGTAGCTGAAAAGAATGAACCTCCTCTGCTGGATGAAGACGCGTTGTTATGATTTGGTGTAAAATCGTAAAACATTGCATTTTCTGCCTTACCCCTGGCCAGAATGATCTCATTGTTCCAATCTACCAGCATCACATCTCTGCAAGAAAGATATGGACTGAACGTACCAGAATCATCGTTTTTCTTATATAATGCAAAACCTGGAAAAGTGGTAATAAAAGACTTGGCCGCATCAGCAGCTTTTTTCCACTTGGCAGCATCCGTTGTCTGGCTGATCAGCTGTGTTCCATCGGCATTTTTTAAAGTAGCATAATCTGTATTGCCATTAAACTGCGGACTTGCAGCGGTTAACAATACTTGTACTTTGTAAGCTTGTGCAATAGCTTGATTGATACGACCATATGAGTCGTTGGTAGTGGGAGTTGCAGGCAAATTTGCAGTTGCAGCATCTAGCTCAGTAACGATAAAATTAACACATTCGTCAAACGTATTACGGGGTTTGCTAATTGATTCTACAGAAGCATCAGCAGCAATAGGATCTGTACCCAGTAATACCACAGGACCATACATGCGGATGAGGTAAAAATAATATATAGCACGCAATGCCCGAGCCTCAGCTTTATATCTCGTAATCCGGTCTTCATTGAGGTTACAATCAGTACATTTATCCACATTGGCAATAAAACTGCTGGCCGCCTGGATACCCTTATAATAATTTTGCCAGTAATCATTTACAAAACCGGTTGTGGCATCCCATGCCCCCTGATTTATGGTATTGGACGGCACAAAACCAAGCGTAACATCCACCTCATCAGAAGCCCCTAACCATACGCCTGCATTTTTTGAAGGTGCAAAACGCTGGTAAGATTCATCAGGCAAAGTAGAATAAACATTAGCCAGCACCTTATCTACGGTCGACCTGGTCGCAAAAGCTTCATCAAAAGTCAACCTGTCATCTGGCACCTGGTCAAGATATTTTTTACAGCTGTAATTGCTTACAATTAATACAGCCGCCAGTATAGAAATATATATTTTTTTCATCTGTTTTATTTATTTTTTTCAATTGTTAGATGGAGCTTTTGATGATTAATCATCTTAAAATCTAACATTAACACCAAGAGAATACGTTGAAACTATAGGATATTTAGTCCCGTTGGAAGAAGCCAGCTCAGGGTCCCACATCTTAAATTTGCTGAAAGTAGCTACATTATAACCAGTCAGGTAAACGCGCAGATTCTGTACACCAATTGACTTAATCCCTTTTTTGAAAGAATAGCCTAAATCGACAGTTTTCAAACGCAAAAAGCTAATATCCCTTTTCCACCATGTACTTGTCTGATAGTTATTACTATTGGTACCGTAAGAAAGTCTTGGATAAAAAACATCCTGACTTGGATTTTCTACTGTCCAGCGATCCGTAGTATTTGCATATAAATTGCTTAATCCACCAGATGCCACAAATGGCTGAATGGCGTCGCCACTCAATATAATGTCCGCATTATGCTGTCCCTGGAAAAAAGTTCCGAAATCCCAGTTTTTATACTGAAGCGTAAATCCAAACCCGTAGATAGCAGATGGCACATCGCCTCGTCCGATTATCGTTCTGTCGAAAGCATCAATCTTTCCATCCCCGTTTAAATCTTTATACTTGATATCACCCGGCAACAAAGTACCAAATTGGGTCGGGCTTGCGTTAATCTCTTCCTGACTTGTAAATAAGCCTTCTGCGATATACCCGGTCCTTGCCAGAATATTATGTCCACGCATTTCCTGATAAGCATACTTAACAGGTGCCTGATCATTTTCAATCACCTTATCCTTGTTAAATGTATAGTTTGCACGTAAAGCGATGTTGAAATCATCACTGATCCTTGTGTTATATTCAAATGTGGCGTCAATCCCCTTGTTTTCTACAATCCCCAGATTCCCATATGGATTGGTAGTCAGCCCGATATAATTAGGCACCGCTCCACGTTCTAGAAAGATATCCCTCCTACGCTCTTTAAATACATCGACAATGATTGAAAGGTTATTATTCAAGGTTTTTAATTCTAAACCTAAATCTTGTTTTCTGGTAGTAGACCAACTTACATCTACCCCGTAAGCAGTAACATTTATCCCTTTATACTCCTGCCCTCTATTTTGGCCAAAAATATACCCCTCATCAACTTCTCTAACTTGTGTTAAATAATAAAAGCGGTCATTATCATCAGTTACATAACCTGAAGAACTACCTCCACTACCTACTTCACCATCACTATATCTGAATTTAACTAATTGAAAAGTGTTCTTTAAATTCTCAAAGAACTTTTCATTAGATAAGATATATCCGAATCCAAATGCTGGGAAAAATCCAAATCGCCTATCTACCGCAAAGTTTTCAGATCCATTATATCCAACATTTACCTCAGCAAAATAACGGTCATCATAAGAATACGCTATCCGACCGGCCACACCCAATGTCCGGTACGGAATAGACAGCGTAAAAGTTTTGGCAAAAGGATTCAGGTTATCGCTTTGATTGTAAAGCGCTAATCCCGAAAAACTATGTTTACCAAACTGACGGTTATACGTAAACCCTGCCTCAGCATATAATTTTCGGTCGCCCTCATTCTCATATTCGTATCCTAAATATTTCGCACCTGTATAAGTCGGGTTTCCATAATTTAAAGACCCGTCTTCCAAATAGGGGTTATTCGGACTAACATAGTAGGTATTTTCTCTCCTGTTCCTCTTAACAGTGTTTTTATTTGCAGCATCAAAAGAATACATTCCAGTTAACGATAACCCTTTGGTAAGGAAAGATAAATCTTGTGTTAAACGCAAATTAGAATAAAGCTGATTCGTGTAATTGGTGCGATAGCCTCTTCTTGTAATATCCGCATAGGGATTTCTTTGGTCTGCCTGGGCACTTTTCCCCGGGATAAATCCATTAGGATAAGTTACCGGAAACTCTACCGGAGAAATTTGAAATGCCTGTGCAAAAATATCCTGTGCATTATCCGCCCCAGGATAACGGCCTTGTGCAAATATTCCTTTGATACCTAAATCCAACTTAGTGGTAGGTGTAAGATCCCAGTCCAGATTTGAACTGATATTATACCTTGAGTACTTCTGCGAAGCGTTATAACTCTGCGTATCATCAGTCTTAAACAAACCTGTCTCATCGTAATAACCCAGCGACACAAAATAGCGTGCATTATTTACACCACCAGAGAGATTAGTTGTGGCAGTGCGACTTTGACCGAGATCCTTAAACATCTCGTCCATCCAATTTACATTCGGATAAACATAAGGATCTGCACCGGAAGCAGTTTTACTGATCTGATCGGCAGAGTAGATTGGCGAGTAAATACTGGCATCCCCCTGTCTTATCGCTTCGGTATACTTCGCCTCGTTCGCCAGGTTCATATAATCTACCCCACCAATGAGATCAGGAATTTTTGTCAGTCTGGTGATACCCTGATAATAATTAAAGCTGATTGTTGGTTTCCCTGTTTTTCCCCTTCTTGTATTTACAAGAATTACACCATTTGCTCCCCGGATACCGTAAACTGCTGTTGCAGAAGCATCTTTTAAAACCGTAAAAGATTCGATATCTTCCGGGCTCAATCCGTCGATTGGCCTGTTGGGCACACCATCAACAACAATCAATGGAGTACGGTCGCCACCAATATTAGAAATTCCCCGGATCCAAATGTCCGCCTTATCCGAACCTGGCTCACCATTTCTGGTTACTCCTACCACACCAGCTATTCGGCCGGCAAGCATTGAGCTGATATTTGCTACCGGCTGTTTAAGTTCGGATGCCTTAACAGAAGACTGTGCACCAACCAAACTCTGTTTTTTCTGCGTACCATAGGCTACCACTGCCACCTCCTGCAGGTCTCCCCCAACAGGTTGCAGCTGAACAACAATCGTTTTCTGTGCACCCACAAGAACTTCTGTAGTCTGATAGCCTACGTATGAAATCAGCAAAGTCGATTTCTCATCAGGAACCGTAATACTGAAAGCACCATTTAAATCCGTAGAGGTAGAATTAATGGATCCCTTCACGCGGACACCAGCGCCCATCAATGGCGTACCTGTCTCGTCTTTAATCACCCCGCGAATAACAATATCAATTGCTTTTATTGCATTTCTCTGTGCATCTTTTTTGATCAGCACAGTGTTGTTTTCGATCGTAAAAGACAAATTCTGGGTGGCAAGCGAATTCTTAAGAACATCCTGTAATGGCGTATTTTTAAAATCGGCATCGATGTGCTTAGATTTTTTCAAGTTTACTGCCGACCATAATACATTGTAACCTGTTTGTTTTCTGATTTCTTTAAACAATTGTTCCAGCGAAACATCGTTTTTTTTAAAAGTAACCTGAGCGAAACCGGTCGCGCTTACCTGCATTATAGTAGCAATCAATAAGACAGCAGTTAGCTTCATAATTAGCAGGATTTTGGGCATGCGGCATTGCTGCCAACATAAAATTTTAGTAAAAATTCTATACATTTGGTAATCTGATTAATAGTAAATACTTGTGTTCACAATAATTTTGCTGATCAGTTTTTCTGACCAGGGACGTTGCAACCGACCCTGGTCTTTTTTATACTGATACCTTTTCTGATTACCCCTGCTAACTGTCTTTCTGTGGATTTTTCATGTTTGTTTGGTTTTGGTTTGTTGATTGTATTTGTTTCTTATTTGTTTATCAGTAAATAATTATTTTATCAGTATTACTTATCGTTTTTTAATATCTTCCAGCTGCCTTCGGCAGTTGTCATTGTTATGATTTTATCATAATCTTGTATGCATTCGTCAGGTGATTTGAAAGATCATAATGGTTTCATTGCAATAATCTTTTCAGGAGTAATCTTAAATCTGACATTGCCTGTGATCTCCAGCATCCTTAAAATCTCAGACACATTCCCAAAACGGGAAACACTCCCTCCGAAAGCATCCGACTTTACCGATTCATCCTGATATTCGACAGTGACATTATACCAGCGGGAAACTTTACGCATAATACTTTCCAGATTTTCATTATTGAAAATGAACAAGCCATTCTTCCAGCCCATTACTTCATCGATATCGACAGTTTTTACTTCAATCGTTTGAGAAGATACAACCGATTGCTGACCGGGCCTGAGAATTTTAGTGAGTTGAAATGCAGGAGACGACACCTTCACAGATCCTTGTAAAAGTGTTGTTTTAGTATTTCCTTCATCAGCATAAGAGTTAATATTAAAATGGGTACCTAATACTTCTACCTCCTGTTTATCAGTAATAACTTTAAATGGACGCAGTGCATTTTTGGCAACTTCAAAATAAGCCTCTCCGCTCAATTCCACCCGCCTTTCCCTGGTACCAAATGCAGCAGGAAACTTTAGATCAGACGAAGCATTGAGCCATACTTTAGTTCCGTCCGGGAGTGCCACCTGGTATTGTCCACCCTTTGGCGTAATGATGGTATTAAAAGCCAGCGGATTTATTGATTCGGCTGAACTAACTGTATATAACAATTGACCATCAGCTGTTTTGCTGATTACTATACCAGACTCCTGAGCGATCAACCCATTGGAAGCGCTATCTAAAAGGATTTTTTTTCCATTAGCCAGAATCAGCGTGGCTCTGTTTCCACCTGGTGCGATATCATGTACAGCTAATTTCTTTTCATGAAACGCAAGGGGCGAATTAAAAGGATAAAAATAAAATGATATCCCTAAAACGACCAGTACTGCTGCTGCAACACCAATCCATCTGGAATAGTGGAATTTATGTTCCTGGGTAGGTTGTAGATTGTCGCGTTCTACTTGCAATAAGTCCCACACTTCTTTTTTAGAACGCTCAATCTGATCGGCATCCGGGTAACTACCGTTATCAGGCAAGGTTAGATACCAGTTCTCCACCATTGCCTTTTCCTCGTCAGAACAAAGACCTGCGGTATATTTTTCCAGTAACTCTTTTGCGTTTTGCTTTTGCATAGTTTAAGAAATTCATCCTTATACTACTAAGACGGTAAAGCAAAACTCATGGGGTATGCTAAAACATAATAAATTTATTGATTCCCGGATTTATCAGTAATATTTAAACACAATCATTAAATAAACAAACAATCCGAGCCTTAACCGCAGAATTCTCAGCGCTTTTTTAACCTGTGTACGCACCGTTTGTTCAGAAAGATCCAAAACCGCAGCTATTTCTTTGTGACTTAGATGAGATTTACGGCTCAATTCAAACACTTCACGCATTTTTGGCGGTAAAAAAGAAATTTCGCGTTCAATTAACGTTGCCAGATCGCGTTCCCTTACCCGGTAGTCGGCATAAATATGATCATGATCAATATAGTGCTGCAAAGACCCTATGTATTTTTCTTCCACTTTTTTATGTGTAATCATATCCAGTATCCTGTTCCGGATAGATGAATAGAGATAGCCAGAAAGATTGGTGGTAATACTGAACGAATCCCTTTTGGCCCATAACGAAGCGAACAATTCATGGATTACATCCCTTGCTTCTTCTTCATTTCTCAACCTTTTATGGGCATGTATATACAATAATCCGTAAAATCTATTATACACCTCTGCGAAGGAAGCTTCATCACCCTCCCTGATCCGGGAGACTAATTCGTGATCTGATAATTGGCTGTAAATGGTCATAGTTAGGCTTGGTCTAAACGAAAATATGTAAAATTAAACCCATTTCATTAGGTACAGGTTAAAAAAATCAAATAGATAAAACGAATTAGCAAATTAAATAATAATTATAAAGCAAAAAGGCCGCCCGTGGGCAGCCTTTTCATCATTTAGTTAAGAAAATTCTATTTTTGCATTACCATTACACCGTTCATCACAAAAGTGCTTCCTCCATCGGCAACGATATTATATACTTTCTGCGTTCCGCCAGCATGTTCATCTTTTTTCCAAACTGTGTAAACATCGTATTTTCCAGTTACCTCATTTAAGCAAATCACCTCCTGCCCTTCTTTGATTTCGCCGATTTTACGATTCCCATCCTTTGTCTGCATTGGATGGTTTGGCGTAGCCTGGAGAACTTTAGCACTTAATCGGATATCAGTTCCTGCCATAGTGATATTACTGCTCGATGCAATCAAAATTAAACTGGTCAGCGCATAATTCTTAGCATTATGTACTGTTAATTCCTTCACTTTTACAGCAGATGCCAGTTTAGTCTGCGGGTCAACAGTAATCACCTCGTCCCCTGCTTTTACATCTTTCAGTAATTTCTTAGCCCCATTTGCCATTGCCACCTCTTCGTCACCAGGGAAGCAGATATCACTTCCATACGTTGCTTCTTCTTCAGAGAGATTTTTACCATGGTTAATCACCTTATATTGCTGGAAGCTCAGCTCTTTAGACAAGATATAAGATAGCTTCAATACAAAATTCTTTTCTTCCTTGTTGATATTATCAATATCAGTAAAATACTTCTCCCAAACTTTTCCATCAGCCGTAAAATCTGGTACCAGTGCTTTATACACTTTACCTTTTTCGTTGGTATAGAAAACCATCAGGCCAAGTTCCTGCATCCCATCTTTAGCTACCAGCTTATACAAATCGATCCGCTTTTTTAAACCGTCGTCACCAGTAATAAAGTATGGCTTACGGGCCTGATAACGGTCCAGCACATAGGTATTTTCAAATTTCACATAAGTATCCTTATCCAGATCGCCAATAGAAAAAGTCTGTGCTTTTTCATATTCTGCCAACGTTAACGGGCGTGGATTAACCACAGATTTTTCCTGAGCCTGCGTTAAACTGAAGGCCGATGCAAGAATTAAAGTAAGTACTTGTTTACGCATATTAAAATTATATTTTTTCTTCATTTTGATTTAGGAAATCTCCTTAAATGCATCTGCAAAAGCCTGCATTTCGTCCATACGGCCAATGCTTACCCTGCACCAATTTTTATCATTAAACGTCCATACCCTGATTCCAACACCGCGGTTAGACATTTCCTGTGCAAATTTTGGTCCTTCCATTTTTATCGGGAACATCACAAAATTGGCCGAAGAAGGAATATATTCATACCCTTCTTTTTTCAAGGTAGCGTATAAAAACTCTTTAGAAGCAAGGGTTTTCTTTAACGCGTCCTGCAGGAAAGGCTTTTCCTGGTAGGCAGCAATTGCAGCTGCAACAGTAGTTGCAGAAAGGCTCATCGAACCCACAGCAAAAGCCGAAAGCTTTTTGATCGTCTCCGGCTGCGCAATTACATACCCGCAACGAAGTCCCGCAAAACCATATAACTTAGAAAAAGTACGTGCAACGATAATATTATGCCCTTTTTTTACCAGGTCGGTCATACTTGCTGCTTGCGGATCAGGGAGGTAATCAATGTAGGCTTCATCAACAAAAACAGGCACTTTCTTGCTTACACGTTCGCAAAAAGCTTTTAGTTTATCCGTATCCAATATTGTACCGGTGGGGTTATTGGGATTACAGATATAAACTAAGCCAGTATTACTGGTGATTTTTGCTTCCATCGCATCAAGATCATGCTTATAATCAGCCGTCAAAGGAACCTTAATCCATTTTGCACCATGTTCTGCAGCTGTTGAAGGCATGTCGTTATACGTTGGATCTGCCGATATAATTTCTGCACCACCGCTGCAATACTGTAATGCCGCAGCCATTAATAAAGGTGATGAACCCGCATCCATTAAGATATTATTTTGTTTAACACCCTCGAAGGCAGCGATTTTGCCCGACAGGTCACGCATGTGCATAAACGGATATTGGTAGCTTAAATCTAAAGCCTCCTGGATCGCTTTTTTAGCAGCCGGAGATGGCCCAAAGGGATTTTCATTGGCCAGTAACCTGGCTTTCATTAGGGGTGGCGACTGTAATACGGCTGCTTCATCAGCTAACCTGTCGCCAAAAAAGTTTGCTTGTACACGTTTAGGCATTGCAGCCAGTTTGCTGATCGTGCCAGAGAGAAAAGCTGTACCACCGGCGAGTAATGCGGTTGATTTGATCCAGCTTCGGCGGTTAATTGAGTTTGCCATAATTTTGATGGTTTATATGATCTATCCTTTTGTTTCAGTTGTTGGGTACACTACCCTTGATTCAGTTACCCGGCCATGGATTGACGCAACCACACTCCTTGCAGATTCCAGTGCTCCTGCCATCCAGGCATTCAAATACGTTAAGTGTTCACCAGCGAAATAAACATTGCCATCTGGCTTTAATAAAGCAGGATAAGCATCTTTCCTGGTCTCGCTATTGTATACAGCCCAGCCGCCCATGTTGTATTTGGTTTTGTGCCAGCTCACAGAAAATGAACGCTCAAATTCTTTATCGTACTGCGGATGGATCAGCCGTCCTTTTTCTAATGCCAGCTTTTCACGGTCGCTATAACTCAGCTCCCCTACTTTTTGTGCTTTCTCATTAAAATTATAACAGCCAATCAGGATTCCTTTTTTATCCAGATAATCATTTGAAGGGTAAAAGATCTGGGTCAGCTCATTATTGGTATGTGTTATGCCACCATAAGTATGTTCATCTTCTTCCCAAAAGCGACGTTTGAACTGCAAAGCAATTTTTCCTGTCTGATTATAAGTGATGTAATCGATAGCCCGGCTTACATCCGAAGAAAAGTTATTATTGATATTACTTAAAACAGGCAATGGCAATGTACAAATACATAAATCTGCTTCAATTTCGTGAGAACCCGTTTCATCCTTATAAGTTATCTTTACACCATTTGTCTGGTTATTAATAGATAGTACTTCGGCACCAAGCTTCAGCATAGGCGCAATTTTTTTCTCAAAAGCCTTCGCAATCCTGTCCATACCACCAACAGCCTGGAACATGGTCATCTGCAGCTCATAAGTATACTCTGCCACATTATAAAAATCAGGATCCATTAATCCGGAATTGATAATATCGGCCAGCTTATGAGGATCTGCCAGTTTACCCGGCCGATTACCGGCACCAGGCGATTCTACATACCCCCTTCTTGCAGATGCCTTATATAATTTATCCGCATCAAGGCCACCTTCAGCCATTAGATACTCAATCACTTTTTGCCCGTCTTCTTTTGTTAAAGGGGTATCCAGATTGCCATGATCCATACTTTTAGCGAGCATCTCAGACATGTAACCCCTGATATCATTATGTATTTCCCTGTTCCGTACTTTCTTGTTTGATAATGGCCCTTTTCCTTCTGCAAAGAAATAAGTGCTTTCATTCACATTATTATACACCTGTATAGGTACCCCCAGTTCTTTACAGTAATGTAAGGTGAGTTCATGGTTGTGCGGGATCCTGGAAGGACCAGCATTAAAATACAGCCCTTCATCAAAACCGGCTGTAACCGGAGCGCGGTCAATTTCGGTATGCGTACTTCCGTTTTTTACACTCCAGCACCTTCCACCTGTTCTTTCCCTAGCTTCCAGTATGGTACACTGATAGCCAAGCTTTGTTAATTCATATGCAGATGCCATTCCTGCTAATCCCGCACCTAAAATGATTACTTTTTTTCCATTTCCTCTTCCTTCGAGATTAAAAGCATGGGCAGGAGCCGCTTTAAGCACACCTAATGCCATCATAGCTGGATAACTAGCTGCCAATAATGTAGTTTTATTCAAAAAATCTCTTCTGGATATTGATTTCAAAATATTATAAATGTTTTGTTTGATAATTCAGCATAAATATAATTTATTTATGAGCTTCATTTACAAAAATAAAGGCTTATGAGACAATTATCCTCATAAAACATATCAATAAAAAGAGAAATCACAATTATTATCCAAATACAACATCATTATTACATGAATTCAAAACAAAACCATAATAACAAAACGTATTGATTAAAAAAAAAGGAGTTACAGGCAATTTAATAAAACAAAATCCCTATAACTCCTTATCCTTTATTATTCTTTATACATTCTCACTATTTTAGGCAGGAACTTGCCTTCAATATCTATTAAAGCACGCTGTGCATGCATTACCTCTTCAATATCCTTATAAGCTGATGGATTTTCTTCCACACTACCGCCAATCAGGGTCACATTTGCAGCAGAAAGCACTTTTTTCACCGAAGAGACAGTGATACTGTTTTTAGCCTTTTGCCTGCTCATTGCTCTACCTGCCCCATGAGCAGCAGAATATAATGCAGCATCTACGCCTTTACCTTTTATCAGATAAGCTGCAGTGGTCATACTTCCAGGAATAATCCCATGCTCACCATCATGCGCTGGTGTTGCACCTTTACGATGGACGATAACTTCTTTTCCATCAGAAAGTGTATCCTTCCATGCAAAATTGTGATGGTTTTCAATCACATGCAGAGCATTAGGGCCTAGCGAATTTAATAAATTCGCATGTATCCGTTCATGGCATGCCTTTGCATAATCCCCGGCAAGTGTCATACAAAGCCAGTATTCTTGTCCTGCCTCACTATTCATATCCAGCCAGGCCATCTGCTGCACTTCCCGCGGAAGCTTACAGGTGTTCATGGCGATCTGCGTATAATGCTTAGCTATTCCCGCTCCTAATCCGCGACTACCAGAGTGGGACAATAAAGCGGTATATTTTTTGGCCGGCAAGCCTAAAGTGTTATTGTTGTGCAGTTCGATCTCTCCAAACTCTACAAAGTGATTTCCACCTCCCGAAGACCCGAGCTGACGAACTGCTTTTCCTCTTAAAGGCTTTAGGAAAGAAATTTCCCGAAATACCGGACTATCCAGTATTTCATGCTCCTGCCTAAAATCCAATCCACCTTCAATACCAAAATGCGTACAATTTCGCAATGCTTGTTTGACATATCAAATAAATTACACCAGAAATTATTGAAAATAAAATATGTCGTATTATTTCGTGTTTTGTCGCCCCTGGTGCAGAGAAATATTTACTATGAAACTCAAAATCACGCTGCAATTGGTGTGTAGGAAACAGGGAGTTTGCTCGGGGACGATTCGGGATGAGTGCGTCATGACAGCGATGTGACAGCGTTATGACTGCGTGGTTCTACTAGGAAAATCACGGAGTCATAACGCTGTCACATCGTACTCACAACGCTGTCACCCCGAGCAGTCCCCGAATCATCTCCAGACACACTCCATCTAAATAGCGTATGTCTTACACGTCTCTAATACTGTAATTAGCAATTACTACGTAATTATTACAGTTCATCATCCTAATCCTGCCACTCGTCAGGTTTAGCATTTTTTTTAAGCATTAACCATTCATATTCGGACTATAATTCAGCAACAGTCCCGATATGAAAATTTTAAAATTAACGTCTCTCTTCATTTTTATTTTTACGCTTACCCAGGCGCAAACAAAAATATCAGGCATCCTTAAATCTACTAAAGGTGTACCGATAGCAAATGGAAATATCTCAATTAAAAACACATACGACGGTACTTCTACTGATAGTATAGGACGGTTCTCTTTTTCTACAACAGAAACAGGTCTGAAAATACTGCAATTTTCAGCTTTGAATTTCGAGACGGATTCTGTGACGGTCGAACTTAATCAGACGAGCCTTACCCTCGATCTGAGAATTAAACCATCCATCAATTTACTGGAAACCGTTTCGATTAGTGCCGGTTATTTTATTGCGGGCGAAGGCAAAAAGGGTGCTGTATTAAGCGCCCTGGATGTCGCCACTACAGCTGGTAGTAATGCTGATGTTTTTGCAGCACAACAAACTTTACCTGGCGCACAAACTTCCTTCTCAGAAAGCGGATTATTCGTACGCGGCGGATCAGCTTCAGAAACAAAAACCTATTTCGACGGCATGCTGCTTAAAAGCCCGTTTAATGCAACAGTACCAGACCAGGCATCAAGGGGAAGATTATCTGCATTTTTATTTAAGGGCACTTCATTTTCTGCAGGTGGATATTCTGCACAATACGGGCAGGCGCTTTCTTCTGCCCTGATCCTGGAAAGTACGGATCTGCCAGAGAAAACAACTACAGGAATATCCGTTTTAAATGTAGGTGCCGGGGTAGACCAAAATATTCGCTTTAAAAACAGTGCGCTGACAATTGGAGGTGCCTATTACAATTTAGGGCCAACCTATCATTTGATCAAACAACAAAATAGCTATGTAAAAGCACCCGAACAATTAAGCGGGAGTATCCAGTATAAACATAAAACCTCAGCAACCGGGATGTTTAAATTCTATGCGACTTACGGTAAAACGGAACTTGCACTTTACCAGGATAATATAGATGAGCCTGCCCTCCCTAAATATTTCAGCAATCACAACAGCAATAGCTATATCAATTCTACCTACAAAGAATACTTAAACACCAATTGGAAACTGGATATTGGTTTCTCTTATAACAGAGATAAAGATGAAGGTTTACTATCACAAGATAATTATACAAGGAAAGATAACCTAACCCAGGGCAAAGTTACGTTAACAAATTATTTTGGCCAGCTTTCTAATTTCAAATTTGGAGCAGAAACATTTAAAACCGGGAGAACGGAAAGTCTGAACGGACAGGAACGCGGATACAATGATCAGATCAGTTCGGGCTTTGCAGAAACAGATCTGTTTTTAACAGACAAACTGGTATTTAGATTAGGTGCAAGAACAGAGTATTCTTCTTACCTCAAAAAAGATAATCTGGCGCCAAGAACTTCAGTGGGTTTAAAAACAGGAATTAACTCTCAGGTATCTTTTGCGTATGGTCGGTTCTACCAGAACCCTGAAGATGAATACCTGATTATTAAACGACTGGATTTTGAGATTGCCGATCACTACATCTTAAAATATGAAGTCAATACTCCATATAGAAATTTTAGGATTGAAGGTTACTATAAGGATTACAATCACTTAACTAAAGAAAACCTGGGTAATCCTGATAACTCAGGTACAGGCTATGCACAGGGATTTGAATTGTTCTGGCGAGATAAAAAAACAATTAAAAACGGCGACTACTATATTTCGTATTCCTTCCTGGATACAAAAAGAAATTTCAGGGACTTCCCTGCACTGGCTACTCCTTCATTCGCGGCTAAGCACACAGCTTCAATGGTATACAAACAGTTTATTGAAAAGATCCAGACACAGGTTGGTGCGACTTACACTTTTGCATCAGGCCGCCCATATGTGAACCCAAGCAACACGGTTTACCTTGCTGACCGGACTAAGTGTTACAACATTCTAAGTTTAACGGTGAGCCACCTGACCCATATTTTCAAACAGTTTACGGTGCTTTACCTCAATGCCAATAACGTAACCGGATTTAACAATGTCTACGGTTACCAGTATAGCAGCAACGGGTTAAACAGAAGGGCGATCCTTCCATCGTCAAAAAGGAATCTTGTCGCAGGCATTTTAATGACTATCGGTGATAGCACCTTCGTAAGATAATAACAGAAATCACAAACCATAAAACTAATAATCATGAAAAATTTAACAAAATCACTTACTTTAATCCTACTCGTTTTTAGCTTAAATAGTTTTGCACAAACGAGTAACGAAAAATTTCAAACAGGAATAAAAAAAGGCTTGGAAATGCTGAATACAGCGCAATCATCAAATGATTTTCTAAAAATGTCAAATTGCTTTGAAAGGATTGCGCAAGCCGAAACAAAAGAATGGCTCCCCCCCTATTATGCTGCATATGGAAACCTGCTGGCGGGCTTAATGATTGATGACAAAGCTTTGCAGGATCAGTATTTCGATAAGGCGCTGACAGAAATAGAACAGGCCAATCTTTTATCAGCAGAAAACAGCGAGATATATGCACTTAAAGGTTACATCCAATTTATGAAGATGAGCGTTGATCCCCAGGCAAGGCTATCTTATATGGGTGCATCTGCAACATCATTAGGAAAAGCAAAAGCATTAAACCCAGACAATCCTCGTATCTATTTAATTAACGGACAAAATACGTTTTATACTCCCGAAGCTTTTGGCGGTGGTAAGATTAAAGCCAAACCCATCTTAGAAAACGCAGTAGCAAAATTTACTATATTTAAACCGGCCAGCGAAAATGCCCCGATGTGGGGCGCAGCAAGAGCAAAAGCATTATTAGCGCAATGTAATTAAAAGGATATGTCTACGAACTGCAATCAGCATCAGGAAAAAAAAGGGATCAGGTTTATCTATACCAGCTGGCTTAAAGCAAATCTTTATAACCTGATGCTGGGTGTAGTGATCGGACTGCTGCTTATACTCCTTATCAGTGCTTTTAAAGGGCAATGGATTAGTTGGAGAAGTATGTCGTTTCAACTGTTATACAGCATAGTCATCAGCCTTTGCATCACTAATGTGATTTATATACCTCAAAAATTTTTGCGGTTTAAAAAGGAAAACACCTGGCTCTTTCTGCTGGTTTATTACATTTCCGGGATGATCGGAATGATCATAGCAATAGAACTGATTTACCTGATCCAGTCTTGGTTATTTCATTGGGAATATCATTTCTTTCATTGGGACGACATCAGGTTCAGTTCCATTATAGTAGTAATCAGCTGTACAATTATCTATGCTTATATCTCACAGAAAAGAGGATTAAACGCAAAAATACAGGAACGGGATCTGGATTTGATGCGGCTTAGTCAGATGAAAACACAAGCAGAACTGGCTACCCTGCAATCTAAGATCAACCCCCATTTTTTATACAATTCTCTAAATGCAATTGCAAGTTTAATTCATGAAGACCCTGATAAAGCAGAAAGCATGACACTCAAACTATCCAAATTGTTCAGGTACAGCATTAATCAAAATCAGGAGGACCTGGTAACAGTAAAAGACGAAATGGAAATTGTGAGCACCTACCTTGATATTGAAAAGGTAAGGTTTGAAGACCGCATTCATTTTACCATCGACATTGAGGAAGAATTGCAGTATGCAAAAATCCCCAGATTCCTGATACAGCCGCTGGTAGAGAATGCATTGAAACATGGGTTAAAGGATGTGGCAGAAGAGGCTTGGCTGACTATTGAGATAAAAAAAACTGACAAGACTGTTATTATTATCGCCGACAATGGAATTCCCTTCCCGGATGAATTAGAGATAGGATATGGCTTGCAAAGTACTTATGACAAGCTGGGACTCCTTTATGGTAATCAATACGAAGTTCAGATTACCAATCATCCGGTAAAACAAATAAAAATTCAAATTCCGCTTAGCTATGGATAAAATCTGGAATACGCTGGTTATAGACGATGAAACGTTAGCCCGGCAAAGGCTAAAAAGACTGCTTTCTATTTATGATAGCATAAATATAATCGGTGAAGCAAGTAATGGAATGGAAGGTTTGCAACAGATTGAATTGCTTAAACCTGACCTGGTTTTCCTTGATATAGAAATGCCCGTATTAAATGGTTTTGAGCTTCTAGCACAGCTTCCGAAGCCTCCTAAGGTAATTTTTACCACAGCCTATGATCAATATGCGGTTAAAGCTTTTGAAGAAGAGTCGATAGACTACCTCTTAAAACCTATAGAAAAAGAACGACTGGAAAAAGCCATCAATAAATTAAAAAATTTCCAGGTCAGCACTAGTTATACCATCCCTTTAGATCTTCTGATGAGCCAGCTGAAGATTAAAAAGGAAATTAAAACACTAACCGTTAAAATCGGCGACCGGATCCTGCTGGTCAAACTTCAGGATCTCGCTTTTATTGAAGCTGAGGATAAGTACGTTTTTTTAAATACGGTTGATGGTAAAAAAAATCTTACAGATTTCACTATTACTTCATTGGAAGAAAAGCTTCCTGATCAATTTGTTAAGATCAACAGGAGTACGATTATCAATTCTGACCTGATCAAAGAAATCAGAAAAGGTTTTAATGGCGCATTTTTCTTTTTTATGAACGATGTAAATAATACAAAACTCAGTTCCAGCAGAAGTAATGGCCCAGCTTTAAAGGAAATCTTTGATATCTAAATTAAATAGTAAGATTCATTACCTTTAAACTTTGCACTACTGAGAAGTGTTTGATATAAATATTGTTAATTTACCTTAATATAATCAAGTTATGAGCGATCAGGAAATTTGTTCTCACCTACAAGCTATTAAAAATATTAAAACAACGGACACACATGTTTGTGAAGATTGTATTAAAGAAAAAAGTGAATGGGTACATCTACGTGTTTGCCAAACCTGCGGAGTAACGCTTTGCTGTGATGATTCGCCTAAAAAACACATGACCAAACATTATCATCATGTCCAGCATCCGGTTATATCGTCCGGTGAGCCGGGAGAAAGATGGTTATGGTGTTATCCAGATGAACAGTTTGTAGAATATTAAGCTTTTACCCGATCGGTTCAACCGGCTTATCCAATTTAATTTCGTTTGTTACAATCCAAATGCTAATCTGGGTGTTAACCAATAAATATAAATTATGTGGATACTATGGGCGGTACTGGCAGCTATATCAGCAGCTTTAGTAATTGTGCTGACAAAAGCAGGATTAAAAAATGTAGATTCTAATCTGGCATTTGCGATACAAAGTGTATTTATCTTTTGTATCACCTGGGGCATAGTTACTATCCAGGGCAATCTGTCAGGCATAAAAGAGATAGAAAATAAAGCATGGATATTATTAATCCTGGCGGGATTGGCCACAACCCTTTCCACTTTATTCTCCTACAAAGCTTTATCGATTGGGCCGGCATCCTATGTAGCCACGATTGAACGGTCATCTTTAGTGATTGCAATCATTTTATCCGTGATTTTTCTAAAAGAAAAAATCACATGGCAATTGGTTACAGGAGCGGTATTAATAATCGCAGGTGCCATCCTGATTGCTTTATCGGATCCAGGAAAATAATCGGGATAATTCTTAATATCGTTCTCTTAAGATACATATTTTTCAACCAGGGGGAGCATTAGCTGTAAAATGCATTTTTATACATTAAACGTTTATTTATATGAAATCAAAACCAATACTCAGATTGATAACAGCATCGATTATAGTTTGCAATATGCTGTTATCGTTTCAAAGTGCTAATGCAAACGCACCGGCAAGACAGTTTTATCAATTATTGATCTATCACGTAAAAGATAAAGCACAAGAGATAAGCACCGATAAATATCTGTCGGAAGCTTGGCTGACAGCTTTACATCGTGCAGGAATAGAGAAGGTTGGTGTATTTAAAACTTTGGGTATAGATACCGCTACTGATAAGAAGATCTATGTATTGACCGCTTATAAATCCCTCGCACAGTTTCATAAAGTAACCAAATTACTTAGTGCCGATAAAGAACTTGGGATAAAAGGCTCCGTATATCTTGATGCCAGGTTTGATGATGCGCCATTTTTAAGGAAAGAATCTATTCTGATGGAAGCCTTTGCGGGGATGCCCCTATGGAAGGCTCCATCATTCACTAACCCCAAAAGCGAGCGCATCTATGAGTTACGCAGTTATGAAAGTGCAACAGAGAAACTATACCTGAATAAAGTCCATATGTTTAACGAAGGCAATGAAATGGAAATATTTGAACGTATTGGCAGTCAGCCCCTCTTTTATGGAGAAGTATTGGCTGGAAGCCGTATGCCCAACCTGATGTACATGACTACATACAGCGATAAAAAATCAAGGGACGAACATTGGAAGGTTTTTGGCAATGATCCTGCCTGGAAAAGACTCTCTGCCTTACCAGAGTATCAGCATAATATGCAAAAAGCAGATATAGATTTCTTGGTTCCGGTTGAATATTCAGATATTTAAATTTGAATACTTCGAATAAAATAATAACTTTAAAGATAACTTATTCTAACTAAGCATGAAAAAACTAACGCTACTCCTAGTCTTCGCGATAACTGCATTTTCTTCCTGTAAAAAATCAGCTCCAGAATCTACTACACTGTCTGGCAAATGGCAAACTGTTGCTTCAGCAATTAGCACTGGCGGTGGAAATACCCCATGGACAGAAATACCGGTTAAAGAACGTACAACGCTGACTTTAAATGAAAATGGAAGTGTTTCTGGTGGCGGAATTTATGCTTCTTATACTGTGAAAGATAATACTACATTGGTATTTAAAACAGCAGATAACAAAGAATATCCTAATTTTTATACACTGAACACTAACGAACTGGTGTTAAATAGTTTAGCTTGTATTGAGGGATGCAGTATTAAGTATCTGCGGATAAAATAATTGAACAACTTTAAATAAACGAATAAAGGCGCCTACATGGCGCCTTTATTCGTTTATTTAAAGTTTACAGCAGTTTAGGAAGTAATGTTTTTCCAAATCTGAAACCGATAGAGATTTCATGTGATCCATTGCTGATCCGTCCAATATTGTCATTGCCAAATGCAGTCTGGTAACTATAACCGATTTTTACATTGTAATTTAAGGTAATTGAAAGTATTCCGGCAATCTCATCTGTAGTTTTATAATTTACACCAAATCCGAATTTATCTTTAAGATAAACAGTTGCAGAGATATCAGCTTGCGTATCAAAAGATCTGCTATATGCCACCATTGTTGCTGGCTTTAATTTCACATCCTCATTTAATGTAAACAGATAAGCTCCGCTAAAATAAAAAGTGTTGCTATAATTACGATCTTCTTCTGCGGAAGCAGTTCCCAAACTACGGATACTTAGGCGGGGCAGCGAAGCACCGATGTAGTATTTTTCCGGACTATACAACATCAATCCTAAACCTACCGTACCTATAGTTTCCCTGATATCATCACGAAAACTTACATCATTAGGGTCAACTTCAGAATAGCTGGCAATATAATTTCTAAAGCCGGCATTAAAAGATGCAGCAAAAAAATCATGTTCAGAAAGCTGCACCGCTTTTGCAAAAAAAGCAGATACTTCTGTCAGTTTTTCAATGTTAAACTTATCATAAGTAAGAGATAAACCCGCTGCTCCATTGATACTTTCAATGGGCAGGCTTCCATTCACCTGAAAAGTATAGGGTGCTCCTTCGATACCCGTCCATTGTTTTCTGCTGTTCAGGTTAACTGCTCCTGCTTTATCTAATAACGAATAAGCGGTATTAAAAGGCACCTGGTTATCGTGGTATTGCGTAAAAGAAGTGGCCTGCTGTGCATAAAGAGTACTTCCAGTAAGGAATAACACACTAGTAAGGAATACCGATTTTAAAAGTTTCATCATTTTTGATCTATGTTTTAAAGGAGACCGGGAGTTTTCCCGGTCTTTTATGAATTAGTATTTCAGGATAAAGTATCCGGTTTTGCGTTTCATTTTACTGTCTACATTATACTCAATCAGACAGAAGTAAGTACCTTGGGGAAGAACAACGCCCGACTTAGATTTACCGACAAATACGTGTGCATCATTGTCGTATCCTTCTACATCGAATACTTTAACCCCACCGCGGTTAATGATCGTTACTTTGTTTAATGGGAAATCTTTTATCCCATCAATCGTGAGGAATTCATTTATACCATCACCGTTAACAGATAATGCAGGATGAACCCTTAATGCATCGCCCGAAGCATCTACAATCTGGACTTCCTGTGCAACAATGTTTGCAGCAGCAAAGCGGTTATCTCCCGCCTGAGTTGCAGAAACCTGTACTTTACCAATTCTTAAACCTTTAAGTATATTCCCATCTAATGAGGCATATAAAGGACTTGAAACTGTGAAAGTAACTGGCAAACCTGAAGTTGAAATTGCTTTCAAAGCATAACCGTTACCATCTGGTTTTAATACCGGCACCGCTTCAAAAGTAATAGTCTGTGCAACCTTATTTACCACCAGTAAGCGGGTAACAGAAGGGGCAGACGTATAACTTGAATTAACAGGGGCAGCAGCAGTAATGGTTACATTACCGGGACCTACTAAATGTATTTTGTTATCAACGATAGTGGCAATTGTAGCGTCTGCACTAGTCAAAACAGGTGTTTCACCACTCGATAATACGATAGCAGGAGTAAAATCAGCATCTCCTACAAATTTCACCGGGATCGGATCCATCGCAATAGTCCTGCTGGTAGAAGTGATTGTGAGCACCCCGCTTACATAATTGAAAGTATAATTTTCATCCGTTCCACCCGACAGGTTGATCGGATAAGTACCTGCTGGCGAATTGGTCACAGCAGTTGTTGTAGCTAATGCCGGGTTTTCAATTACAGCTTCGCTTTCGGCATTTACAAATCCTGTATATCTGAAAGTAAAAGCAGGATTTTCTACGCCGAATATTCGCGTTTTATTATCTGCAGTTACGGTAACCACCGCTTTATCCACGGTAAGAATTCCCGTTTCATAAGTAAACACGTAATTCAGTGCAGACGCAGCACTACCAGTAATTATATACGTTCCGACCGGAGATAAAGTTGTTGCAGGAGTGGTAAACACTGCAGGTGCAGAAACAGCAGCGATAGTCTCTCCATTAGCAAAGCCATCGTATGTCGCCGTTAAAACAGGGTTAGCCTGACCATACAATCTGACTTTACTATCTACACGGACAAGCAACGTTCTTTTTGCAATGACCAGTGGTTTAGTTACTGCTGCCGCTACATAATCAGCTGTTGCTGCAAATGAAGCGGTAATATTGACATTGCCTGCAGCAATGATCTTTACTCTTCCGTTTTCTATTAAGGCTACATTTACATTATCAGAAGAATATACAGGCTGCACACCAGTATTTGAAGAAACTACAGGAGTGAAATCCGCATCACCATAAGTAACTGCTGGTAAGTCCAGATAAGCAATAGTTTGAACACCCTTTACAAAGAGTTGTCCCTGTGTATAAGTAATCGTATAATTTGGCGATGCTGCGCCACTTGCTGTAATCGGATATGTTCCTCTTTCAGAACTAACTGTTGCAGTAGTTGAAGCTACCGGACCAGCGGTCAGGCTTTCTGCCGTATCCTCATTCACAAAACCTTTATAAGCAAATGTAAATACCGGATTAGGCTGTCCCTGGGCACGGTCTGCATTCAATGCGGTGATATTTAATGCAGCTGGTGTAACAGAGAGTATGCCTGGCAGATAGGTTACCGTGTAATTAGCAACAGCAGCCAGACCGGTTACAGTTATGGGATAAGTATTTACTGAAGACCCAGTTACAGCAGTGGTAGTAGCTACTGTTTTAAGACCAAGATTGGTAACCACATCTTGTGGCGCCAGCCCTTCTGTAGCACTGATAGAGAGCTCAGGATTAGCCTGTCCATAAACTTTAGAGCGATCATCAGCCTTTACAGTTAAAGCTGCTTTAGTTACCGTTAACACACCAGGCTGATAAATAAATTTATAATTTGAAGCAACTGCTCCCGAAGCAGTAATTGCATAATTTGCTACCGCTGAAGTAACCGTTGCTGTAGTTACAATTTGGGGAGCTGTACTGATAACTGATTCGGTTTCAGCATAAGCCAGCCCTGTATAAGTAGCTGTCAGGATTGGATTTTCTTGTGCATAAACCCTCGTTTTAGCATCCGGCTTAACGATAACATCTTTCTGATCTACCTTTAATGAGACTGTACCGGTACTACCGGAAGGAAAAGTAGCTGTTACATTTGTTGTACCTGCGCCTTTAATTTCAAGTAATCCCGCAGCATTAACAACAGCAATCGCCGGATTAGCTACTGTATAAACAGGAGTACCGCCAGTGCTTTTTGCACCCGGATCAAAAGCGTCGTCACCATAGATCTTATTCATCGGTGCAAAAGCGATACTTCCCTGCGTAAGCCTTCCGTTGACGAAAGTAAGCGCGTAATTTTCAGAAGTTAAGCCCGAAGGGATAATGATAAACCCTGCCCCATCTGCCTGAGTAGTAAATACCAGTTCTCCGGCTAGTTTGGTTACATCATCATTGTTCACAAAGCCTTCATAACGTGCAGTGAAAACAGGATCAGGCTCACCAGTCAGTTTAGATTTATCATCTGCGATCACATTCAGCGGCGCTTTCGCAATACTGATATGTCCTGTTGCTGTTCCCGGACCATAAGTTGCATCTTCTAACTGCGCAGCGATCAGGTCTGCTTCGCCGGCACCGATAACCTTAACAGTCCATTCACCAATTTCGTTTTTCTCTACTACTGCAACAGCAGGATTGCTGCTGGTAAAAGTAACTTCATTAACAGAATTAGTCGTTACCTGGAAAGGTAAAGCCTGATTACCATATAGTGCTGATGCAGGGAAATTCGCGAAAGTAATTACCTGCTCTAATTTTGCTTCAACCGTCAGTTTTCCCTTAACAGGATTGAATATATATTTATCGGAGGTTAAGCCGGATATATCGATATTAATGTCGTACTCCCCTGCCGGAGAACCTGCTTCTGCAGCTATGCTCAACACTGGTGTCCCGGTAACTACAGTTGCATCATCAGTACCTTTAAAAGCACCGTAAACAAAAGTAGGTTCAGGATTTACCGCTCCCTGAACTTTGGTCTTATTTTCTGCAATCACATCTACTGACGCTTTAGCTATGTTGAGGGTAGTAGTAACTTCTGGCGCAGGCGAATAATTTGCATTACCCAACTGGTTGGCCCGGATAATTACCGTTCCACCTTTTTTGATAACTACTTTATTACCTTCTGTAATTTCTGCTATAGCTGCATCATCAGAAGTATAAACTATAGGATTGGTACTTGCACCACCCGTAGCTGTCAATTCCAGGTTAGCATCACCATATGTAGCGCTTAGCGTTGCGGGCAATCCAGTGATCACCTGAGGATTGGCGTCTACTGTAATACTTTTTGTTGCCGTTCCCGCATCAGTGTTTGCATCCCCAGGTTCGCTAACCGTAATTATGGCAGTTCCCCCACCTATTATTTTAACAGTTGAACCTGTAATTTCCAGGATCCCGGCCGGGGCAACTGAATATTGAAAGTTAGTCAGGTTTGCAGTACTGCTGGCTGACAAGGTAAAGTCAGGATCGCCAACTTTAAAAGTTGTTGGGAAGGTATTGGTAAAAGCGACCGTTTGAGGGGTTTTTACAGCTCCGAGGGTAACGACAGATCCGTCAATGACGATGGAAGATAATCCATCAACGCCCGACCCAAGTTTTACATTTACCGTAGAAACCCTGTTTCCGGGGTTGGTACCATCAGGCCAGGTACCATCGTCAGAAGTATTGTATCCAACAATCTCGCCTGTTGCTAAACTACGCTGCTCAATACGACGAATTCCTTTTGCATCAGTATTGTAAATCATCGATCCCCATGTACGATCTGTGCCATTTACATAATTATAATAAAAAGGTGCATAACCAGATGGTGAACCATTATTTTCTGTACCTGCTACGCCATCATTTTCAAGAATTGTACCTGCAACCGGGCGTCCCAGTCCGTCTTTATCATCATATAGGAAAACAAAATTTTTAGCACTGCCAGAAGTTGCAGCAGTACTTCTGATTGCTGTACCATAAGAAGTTGTTGCATCGCCAGATACATTATCATCGGCCTGCATACCAACTACTATCAGGGGCTGATCATCAGGAGAATGAAGTGTAGTCGCAATAGCACCAAGATTAGCCGTATTTTCTGGATTATTCAAACATATCCTCAGCCATACCTGAGTACCCAAAATATAATTCCTCACTGTTTCCAACATAAACCAGCCTGTGTAGGACCCATTGGCATCGGCCACAAATTCTCCATAACTAGCGGTAAGTGTTCCGGCAGCGGGACCATTTGTGTTACCAGCAGCCGTTGCAACAGGTCTGTAAAAATCTCCTGCCGTATAGTTCTCCGTACCTGCCACGACATTATCGGGAGGAAGAATATAAATATAAGTTGCACCTCTTGCCCCTGTCGCTTTACTGGAGGTCACTTTATTATTGTATCTGTATGTTAAACCTGCTTTAAGGCCAGTAATTTTGGCTCTATAAACATAAGGAATACCATTACGTAGACTAGCATTGTTATCACCTTCAATATACTTGGGGAAAACGAGCATTTCTAATTCGGGAGTAGTTTGCGAAAATGCGGGTACTGAAAATAGAGTAAATAAAAATAGTAATATCTTTTTCATCATTTGATGTTTGTTATTTAACTGTTATAGAGCGATTGAATGCTTTATTTGCTCATTAAAATATTTGCACTGCTTTCGGAGTTTAAATAAATGAGATAAACACTTCTTTTTAATACACCTGCAGAATTAATATCTGCTAAGCTGAGTACAGCTGTACCTAAGACTTTTTGATCAGCGGGATCTTTTATCGTCAGATTGAATATATCTATAGGCATTAGCAACTCATTTTTTCCAGTGATAATATTTTGAAATACAGAAAATGTTCCAGAAACGCCCAGAAATTCTGCGACCTGAACTTCTCTTAGACCTGTTGGAGTATAAGTCGTTGTGGTCAAATAAACATTCACTTTATCAGGCAGGGAACTAGAAAAATTAGCCAGGCTAATCTTAATATTTCCAGAATCGGGCAATCCCTCTTTATCCAGACCATTCAGTGAGGAATCAAAAATTCTCAACCGTTTATTTTGGTTAGGTCTGAACAAAATATAAGGATGGATAACGAAAGGTTCAACAGATAATAACGTATCTAATAAAAGCATATCGCTCTCATAAAATCTAAATCGGTTATTACCAGAGATCATATTGATCACATTGTTACCTACGGATAGTTGATTATTTTCTCCCTGGATTATCGTAAAATTTGACGAAGAAATCTTTGTTAATAATATACTGCCAAATTTCGGATCATTAAAAACACTTCCTTTGGAACACGATAATAGACTAGAAATAACTAAAATTGATAATATTGAGTAAAGGATTATCCTCATAGTATGATAATAATGAAAAAGCAGCCCCTGGTTAAGGGATGCTGCTTTTTCTGAGAAACAATTAGTTGATATTAATAAAAATCATAACGATCCTGAAAATTAAAACTAACCCATCCAGAATTCCAGTTACTAAAATTAGAAGCAATTACAGCCCCTTTTGTATTGTCTGTACGTGCTAATAAATTAGACATAGTATATGTTGCTCTAGTAGCTGTTGTATAAAAAGGATTTAATGGAGCAGCAGTTGTACCGCCTAATAGTATGAACGAAGCAGGAGTAGCTGATGTTGATAATGTATTTGAAGCAGCTAAAGTAGTAGTTGAAGGAGTAGTGTAAGCGTGAAGAAGGTTATTTGTAAATCCTGCTGCACTAGTGATAGTAGTAGTAGATTCAAATTGAGCACCTGAATCGTATCCAGCGATAATTGAATTACTGATCGAAAGATCACTATTTCTTCTCCAACGGTTTCCTGCTCGTAAAGTTGATGCAGGACCTGATCCGTAACCTAATAAGGTAAGATTAAGATAAGTTGGTTTTGTTCTTGTTGTTGTTGTAGAACCTGTAGCATCATTATCAGATTCGATACCATTAGAATCAGCTGCTGTACCACTTAAACTGTGTGTAGAACTAGGATCTTTTAATCCAACCGCATACTGAATTGTTCCTCTATATCCGAAGTCAGTATCGAAATCATCATCATCATTTGAAACAGCTAATAGGTAACTTGCATTCACAGTACCACCAAAGAATTCAAATGCATCATCTGCACCATAAGAAACTTGTACGTGATCTACCAAAGTACCTGATCCAACTCCACCTAAAGTCAGACCGTTAACTTCATTGTTTTCTGCTAATTTATAACCAGCATATTCGATACGTACATATTGGAACCGACCTGAATTGTCCGCAGGAATTCCACCTCCATAGCTGATATCAACTCCCAGTGGAGCACCAGCAGCATCATACTTAGGTAAACCTTCAATTTCCTGTGTAGTAGCTTTGTTTGTAGTAGATTCACCTAAAATGATTACACCACCAAAATTACCTGCAGTACGTGAACCAACATCATTTGGTGTAGTAAAAATAATTGGTTTTGCAGGAGTACCTACAGCATCAATCGATCCATTTTTTGTAATTACTAATACCCCAGCAATAGAATTGGTAGCTGGAAGTGCCGGGTCAACTTTGTACGTTACTGCATCTCCGCTAGTAATAATTGTACCTGGTTTAATAGTAAGTTTAGCTCCGTTAGTCACATAAACTACACCTTTTAAACGGTAAACGATGTTCGGACTTAATGTTCTGCTTGCGGTAATGTTTCCAGTAATTACGGAGTCTGCATCATCAAAAGGGCCGCCAGCGCCAGTTGAACGATCAAAATTTCCTTCAGAACCTTTTTTACAGCCTGTTACTGCGAATGCGGCAATTGCAATAATTGCCAGTGCTTGTTTTGTGAAATTTTTCATTGTTTTTTTTTAAAATGGTTTATGGTTTTTATTATAAAATAAAGTTAATAGAATAATGTTTATTTAAAAGTTTATTTGTATTAATTTTATGTTAACAATAGTCTCATTTTTAGAAGGTTACACTTTAAAGATCTTCGTCATAAAATTTTAAAATCGATAGGTAAAAGCTATGCTTACATTAGTTCCTGTATTCACTTTATAGGTGACATAATCGCCTTCATCCTTATTATACTTACTAGAATTTCCTTCAACTTTTATGAATGGTTCACCGGAACCTCCTCCTGTGTATCCTCCTGTATTTTGATAAAAGAAAGTTTGACTGTTTAAAACATTGGCAATGTTAATTTTCAATTCTCCACGCTGTTTAAATAGACGTGTAAATAACTGAACATCTATCAAATCGCGCCCCATTTCGTATTCAACTGCATTAGGATCGTTATTAATTGTGTTAGTGCGATAACCGGATTTATTGTACACCAGGTTTAAACCACATTGATCCTTGGTATATGAAATTCCTGTATTAACAATCCAGGGGGACTGACCAAAAAGTGGTCTTTCAAATTTTGATTCTACAATATCTTGCTTGTCGGCTCCTTCATAGCTTAACGACACTACGTTAGACCTGATAATCGTACCGTTACCAAAAATAGAAATATCATTTAGCCAGGTTTTGTCAGAGATGAAATTCAATGATTTTCTAAATTCCATTTCTATTCCATAATTAACAGCAGATTTTTGGTTTTGAAAACCATAACGGTCAACTGCTCCATCTTGTAAAAAAACGAGTTCGATAGGTTTATCAAATTTTTTATAAAAACCTGATAAAGACACGATTTCACCTGGAGAAGGATACCATTCGTACCGTACATCCGTGTTATTAATCTTTGTACTTTTAACATTTGCACCCTCAATCCTGGCATTCAATACAGGATCATACAGACTGAAATAAGACGTTTCTCTAAAATCAGGTCTAACTACAGTAGTGGCATATGAAGACCTGATATTCATATTTTCAGTCAAGCTGTAAGTAAAATTTATTGAGGGGAGATAGCTCTTTTTATCATCTTTGTTTACATCAAAATTTCTAGTAGAATTCTGTTCATTAGCAAGTTTATAAGATTCGAAACGAAGCCCATATACTAATCTTATTTTTTTTAAAAAGTGGTGATCCAGCATTATATAGGTACTAGCTGATGTTGCTTTTCCACTAAACTGTGACCCTGCCATACCCGAAAAATAATAAAACACTTGTCCCAATCCCGTTCCTATCAAATCTGGCTTCAAACTATATTCGTAAGGGCCGACAACAACTACCGAATTTGAAGTATTAAATATTTCAGCTGTAGTATTTGAAAGATCCCTTTTCTTATTAAAACCACTATAGCCTATCTTTACTAGCGTTTTGTCTTGTAAAAAAGCAAATACTCTTGAAAAATTTAGTCCCCAGTTATAGTCTTTCTCCTTCGTATCCATATAAATTCTGTAGTCGGAATCACCATCATTGGCATTAGGATTATTTACTACATACCGCTGAAAATATTGAACACCGTTTACCGTGCCAGAACCCTGAGCCGTGAATTTACGACGATCGTCTATGGTTTGATGAACGGTTGTGTAAGAGCCATTCCAAGTTAATTTGATTCCAGATTCTCCTAAATTATGTTCTCCATCCAGCTTATGCTGTAAAACAGTAGTACTCTCCGGATCCTGTAAATTATATTTTATCCTGCGATCTGGCGAAGCATTATCCGGATCAATTGGATTCCTGCTTTGATAAGTGTAATAATCATTTTTATAAACATGAGAATACATATTTCTAAAACCGATCTTAAAAGATTCCCCCTGTAAGCCAATATTTAACAGGCCGCTTAGTGTCGAATTATATTTATAAATTTCTCCATTCTGCCTGGTGTCAGCGCTATCAATTCTTTTAAGTTCAAAACCAGCTCTGGTACTGATAAAAGAATTCATTTCCTGGCTATTCCGTAAAGTAGCGCCTCCCACAAATCCGAATGTAAGACCGTTTCTCAATGGATAAGTCCGTCCGAAGCTATAACGGTAATTTTGATTTGGCTGGAATCCATACCTATACATTCTGAACCCTTCAGGGTCAAAAGCCCTACCCTGTGTTGCAACATAATCAGGCGCAACTGTTGAACTGCTCGCATTCCAGCTTTTAAGTCCTGTTGGTAATTCGTGCCGATCATTCATAAAACCGAGTAGTTCTGCTCTGCCTCTTTTACCGGCCTGCAAAAAATCTTTACCAACTGAATTTGAATTATATCCGCTTCCAATCTGCACCTGAGTAAAATTCTGAACAGGGATATCGAGCGTATTCACACTCACTTGCCCACCTGCAAACTCTGAAGAAAGATCCGGTGTAGCTGTTTTGTTAACAACCACACTGCTCACCATCTCTGCTGGTATCGCATCAAAAGCAAAATTACGCTGATTCATTTCTGTACTTGGCTGTGTAACTCCATCAATCTGCGCCTGGTTGTACCGGTCACTCAATCCACGGACAACTACGTACCGGTTATCTACCACATTTAACCCACTAATCCGTTTTAACACTGCCCCAACATTATTATCTGGTGTACGTGCAATCTGCGCGGCGGAGATACCATCTGTAATACCTGCCGCGGTTTTCTGTTTTGCATACAAACCTGCAGCCGAAGCACGCTGATAACCGGAAGTAACCACAACTTCTTTTAATGAATTATCTGAAGGTTTCATCGAAACATCCAATCGTGTTACTGCGCCAGCTTTAACCTGTACACCAGTGATTTTCTGTGTCTGATAAGAGATATAACTGATCTCTAATGTGTAGATTCCGGGAGGGACGGCAATAGTATAACTTCCATCAACAGCACTTTGAATCCCGCTACCTAGTTCTATGATGCGGATACTTGCACCGGGGAAAGTCTCCCCTTTTTCATCCATTACTTTGCCGGTAATTTTTCCCGGCTCGGGCTTTTTTACGGGAACCTTTGCCAAATAACTAACCGAAATATTTGAGTTTAAGGTAGAAAACGTAAGTCCGGTTTTTCTTTCCAGATCTGCCAGTACCACTTTTAATGGTACCTTACTATAATTGATATTTTGCAACTGTACCCCGCTCATTTGACCTGGATCAAAGAAAAAAGTAGAAGAAGTTTGTTTGTCGAGTTCTTTTAATAAAGTCTGGGCAGTACAGGTTGGATAATTCACTGAAATGGGTTCAGTTTGGACCTGACCTTTCGAAATAGTGTGAATTGATAAGAAAATAAGTAGAAAAGATAGAAAAATAAGAGGTTTAAATAGAGATACTGTATATATTTTTTTGGACAGTAAAGATATAATCATACTTTTGGAATGGTTTATTGCGCCTGTGAAACGTGATTTATCATTGTTTTTTTTGCCGGCTTTGCCGGTAATTAAGAAAAGTACTGCCGCCAGCGGTACTTTTCTTTTTTTCGCCTATGTGGTTTACTGCTGCATCAATTCATAATAACATACCCTTCCGGGATTTTCCTGAGCTTTAAATGGTGTATAAATAAAATAGTATGGAGTACATCTTCCAAAGGTTCGTTCCTGAATTTCCCGCTGATGCTGTAATTCTTCAATTGCTGGTGATCAAACTTTAGCTGGACATTGTAATAAGATGCCACGCGCGTTAGAGCTTCGTTCATACCAGTCTGGTCAAACTCAAGTTCGCCACTTTCTGTATAAGGTTTAACATCTCCGGTGTTGTCAAATATTGATTTCCCACCCGCATTACCCTGATGACTATATTGTTGTCCGGGACTCAACAAGACGGAAGAAAAGCCTTTGTCTTTACTCCCGATTTTCACTTTACCGGTATACAAACGCACTTTTTCTGTTTGATATCCCGGATAGTTCTCTACAGTGAAAGAGGTGCCCAATGCAGTAGTGGATAATTGTGCAGAATATACTGTAAAAGGTCTTTTTCGATCTTTTGCAATCTCAAAAAATCCTTTTCCTTTGATCAGGAAGACTTTTCTATTCCGGGACGTAAAGGCAGCGGGGTATTTAAATACTGCACCTGAAACAAGCGTAACAACAGAATGATCGGTTAACGTAATGATTTTCATTGAACCCACCGGAACGGTCACAGTAGTAAAAATAGATTGTTGTTTTACACTTTCAATTCTACGGTAGGTTAGATAGCCTGCACCAGCAATCAGCAGCAGGGATGCGGCAACACTGATGCGGATAAATAGCTTCAGCATGGGGTGTGACTTAAATACCGGTGCGACTGTAAGATCTTCTTCTACATCGGGCATTACGTCTATATCAATTTCTCCGTTCTCTACCAATAGGAAAAACTCTTCCAGTCCGGCAGCATCTAATTCTTTTTTAAGAAATCTGTGGTATAGATCCTTTTTCTCACTCAACTTCATACTCCTATATACTATCGGGCAATCAGTTTAGGGGGTATGGATTTAAAATAAATTATTAAGTGATAAAAAAACAGGGAGCAGCACATAGATATAGTCGGCCGCATTGGCGAGTTTATCCAGGTCTTTCTTTGCCAGGCTTACATGGTCTTTGATCGTTTCCTTACTGATCATCAGTATCCCGGCTGCTTCGGCATACGATAACCCATCAATCTTACACAGCTCAAAAGTGCGCCTCCTTTTGGCCGGTAACTTCCCCATAATCTTACGTAAAAGTGCAAGATCCATCGCAGCAGCAATAGCTACATCCTGGTTGGCACCATCCTGATCTGAAAGGTAACGTGTTTTAAAAACCGCTTTCATTTTCTGGTCAGTCACCATTCGCTTTAACCAGGTAAATGTTACATTTTTCGCAATGGTGAAAAGATAAGGTTTAATATCCTTGTCAGGATCGAGATTGGCCCGTGCTTCCCAAAAACGCAGAAATATATCGCTGGCCAGTTCTTCGGCAATCTCCGCAGCGCGTGTATGCTTAAAACAATACGAACGGACGTCTTTATAATAAAGCTTGTAGATCTGGGTAAAAGCATACTCTTCCCCATTAATAAAATCCAGAATAACAACTTTTGTTAACACCGTCATATGACACAAATTTAACTTAGAAATAGGATAGCTGTATAAACTCAATATTAATTAACCGTTAAGAAACCGACTTAACGCCTTGAAACAGTGATACCAACAATATTTGCATCTACCCGGTCTCTTGAATCGAAAAGTACGGATGGATGGTCTGTAACGGATTGCAATTTTCGGTTCGACGCGATTGCAGTACCACCAGAAAGACAATACTGAATTAATGGATCATCTGCGTCTCCAAAGGGCAAAAGTGGCAGTTGCGTAAGTTCATCTACTGTTTGATCAGGCATTAATCCACCACTGTAGTCACCGGCTCCGGCTGCATTATAAAGCTTAAAAATCATTGGATAGATTTCCCAATTGAGAACAACCTGGGGGTTCCGGTAATCTTTGATCACAAAACTGGCCATGTCTTTACCGAGTGTCTGATTGCCAATTTGAACAACCGTCATATATGGTTTTAAAGAATTAATGAGTAGTTCTGCCGCTGAAGCGGTATGGTTGCCCGTAAGCAAATAAACCTTACTTACTCCAGTTCGATAGACCGCAAGATCATTAAAACTCCTGCGCGCACCAGAAGGAAGCTGGTTAAGCTCTGCGGCAAAACTGCTTTTTCTGGAACCTGCGTTCGAATTGCCACGATACTCTACAAATGTGTTTCCTGCTGTTACATTTGGAGCAAGCATAGTTGCAATCGCAGCGGCAACAGGAACGCTTCCCCCTGGATTATATCGGAGGTCAATAATCAGTTCCTGTACTTGCTGTGCTTTAAAGTAAGAAAAAGCTGTTATTACCCTTGCCAGTGCGGTGGGCTCAAATGAATTGAGGAACAGGTAACCGACGGTTTTACCACCCGACTGCAATGTTTTGTAGCTATATACGGGGTCTTCTGAATTAGTCAGTTTACTAACGGTGATCACACCTGCTTTCCGTTCTATTTCCAAATCGACACTTGCAGCGGTAATACTGTTTCCAATCAGCATTCCAATATTTGCACCTGAAGGCACCACACCGTTTATCCTTTTTATCACATCGCCGCGCAACAAACCCCTGCCCTCTGCCCTGGACGCTGGCACAACAAGGCTGACAATAGTTTGTATACTTCCACCGCTTGTTTGTAAGGTAATGAGGTCAAATCCCAAAGTATGCACCAGCGACGGTGGGTAGGTAGCAGGCAATTCGGGGTTTACCAATGCAGAGAAACGATCTCCGCCATTTTTAATACCATTAAAAAATGCAGAAGGATCCTGATTGAAGTTAGGTTTTCCGGGCAGGCTATTGTTCCAGTAATAATAAACCTTCATGCTATCAAGTATCCAGGAGTTGATATTTTCCTGTGTACCTGCGGGGTATTCGGGTTTATCGTCGGATTTACGACAACCAATCAGCCCTAACACACACACAAATAACAGTACACGGTTAACTAACGGAGCGCTTGCTTTCATAGAAAACGAATAAGTTGGTTAAGCGAAGATAAATGCACTATATAAAGTTTTTATTAAGACAAAAACATATAATACAGAGAAATAATCATTTCTTTAAATTCTCTGCCGCCATCTAACGGTTGCATCACAAGAAATCATTGTTTGAGTAATACTAAATTGGTTTAGCAATTTATTTTAACTTAATCATTTGTTTACATGGGCAACCTACTTTTGGCCATGCTTCAAATTGGGATAAACGAAACGGAACTGTTAAGCCGCCTCCAGCTTGGAGATTCTAAAGCATATTCGCTATTACATGAGCAGTATTGGGAATATTCCAGGCTTTTAAACTTGTGCAGGATGAAGATGCAGCGAAAGATCTGGTACAAAATGTATTCATAATATCTGGCAGAGGCGCGAAATACTGCAGCTGACTTCCGAACTTTCCGCTCAGTGGAGGTGTAAACCAACAGCGCTTAAGCAACGACACTTCTTGAGAGCTTACCAGATTAACCACTACCACAAGGGTATTTGAACAGAAAAACTATCTTTATCCTATCCCGGAAGCAGACAGGCAAGTGAATACTAAACTGGGGCAAAACCCCGGATGGTAAATTATAGAGTTAATAAAACACATATCATGATAAAAAACACCAGTATAACAGCCGCATTTCTATTGGTTTTCTGCACTCAGATTTTTGCACAGAAACTGACCATTGGCACTTACAATTTACGTAACGATAATAAAGGGGATATAGGAAACCTATGGGCACAGAGAGCGCCTATAGTTGCCAATCTGCTGCGCTTCCACCAGTTTGACATCTTCGGGATCCAGGAAGGGTTTAAAAATCAGTTAGATGATATCAACTCGGCCTTACCAGAATACGCCCACTATGGTAAAGGCCGTGACGATGGTAAAGAAGGGGGAGAACATTCCTCTATCTTTTACCGTAAAGACAAGTTTAAACTTTTGAAAAAAGGGGATTTCTGGTTGTCGGAAACACCAGATAAACCAGGTCTGGGATGGGATGCCACTTGCTGCAACCGGATCTGTACATGGATTTATCTGCAAGACTTGAGAAGCGGCAAAAAATTCTATTACTTCAATGCACATTTTGATCACCAGGGAAAAATTGCAAGAGTAGAAAGCAGCAAATTAGTGTTAAGTAAAATTAAGGAGATTGCGGGCTCTGAACCAGCCGTATTCACAGGTGATTTAAATGGAAATCATAAAAGTGAATGGTACCTGACATTGGCCAAATCTGATATTCTGACCGATACTTATACCCAGGTAGAAAATCCTTATGAAAACAACTCATCTTTTAATGCATTCGGGAAAGACGTCAATGGATTTGGCGTTATCGACCATGTTTTTGTTACTAAAGACTTCAAAGCAAGTAAATGGGGGATTTTAACAGACACTTACCATGGTAAATTCCCATCAGACCATTTTCCCATCCTGGTAGAGGTTACTTTAAAATAAATTGAAACCCACCTTTTATGAAAGCCAGTTAGCCAGCGTGTTAACTGGCTTTTTGCATACAAACACTTAAAATTACGGGTGTTTTATTTTATTAAAGGGTATTTTCACCCTTACTCCATTCAATTTGATATCGTTTATTTGAAATATAGAAAAAACAAATATCAATATGTATACTGTAATGGCTCATCAAGAAACATCTACTTTTCCACTTTCAATGGCAATTTTAAATACAGAAACTCATTCACCAATCCTGTTTCTTCATCTTGAAATTGATAAGGGGACTAAACAGGTAAGTGGTAAATGTGAATTGATCAAAACAGCTGTTAAATCTTTCGGGTCTTTTAAAAGTGAACTGACAGGCGATTACAAATTGCTGAACATTATGCCCGACCGCAACCAGCATCTGGTTACCTTGCTGGGCTACCCGGTTTATGACCAGGTTTGTCCCACTATCCGTATCATGCTGATCACCGATGCACAATGGAAAAAAGGAAAAGTATTTTACGAATACCTGGAAAATAACGAATGGAAAAAAGTAAAGGATGTACATATTAAAATACGCTGATTTCCAATAGCAATATAACTGTCAAATATGCATAATCTACAAAGCGGCATTATTTTTATATTAACTTTATACAAAGAGAATATCCATATAATTTAGCCTTGTAAAACATGAATACTATACACGAAAACAATCCATATTATTCCAGAACAGATAATACCATTCTACATGTAGAAAATGCAGAATGGAAAAAAATACTCAGCCCTGAACTTTATGAAGTAGGCAGGGAACAGGGCACTGAACGTGCATTTACTGGACAATATTGGGATAGTGAAGCAATCGGAACCTATTATTGCGCGGTATGCGGAAATGAATTATTTAAATCGGATGCAAAGTTTGCCAGCAGCTGCGGCTGGCCCAGCTTTTTCGAAGCTGTTAAACCAAATAGTGTACTTTACAAAGAAGATAACAAATATGGAATGAAAAGGGTTGAAGTTACGTGCGGACGTTGTGACTCTCATCTCGGACATATTTTTAATGATGGCCCTGCCCCTACCTATAAGAGGTTCTGTATGAATTCCGTATCATTGGAATTTGAACCTGATAATCAGTAATGTTATCATGCCGGGTTTTGACACGTCATCTCCCGGCATGAATAATGCCAACACGCAATGCTCTGAGCCCGGATACGCCCTGCAGGTCTTCTAAGTCTAAGTGCTCAATAGTGTTGTCCAGCAAAATTTCGTCCTGCAGCGTTTTAATATAACGCAGATATTCCCCTTTTTCACTATCACTGGAATAAACAATCGTAACCTTACCTGCTGCCGTAATTCGTTCCTTAGTATTCCTGATATAAGCCTTGTCGATACGCTTCTTTACGATTTCGAACCTCGCATTATACGTCCCGTCTACATCAAAACGTTTTTCGTCCATTCTAAACCGTATGGATATTGGTGTACTATAAACCAAAATGAGCGTAGCTACATCAAGGGGATAAGGCAGAGTTGGCTTTAAATGATGATGCGCGATTTCCATTTTACAAAGCGCCCTGATCTGCCATAAACGCAGGCCATACAAATCGTTCGCATCAAAATCACGGGTTGGAGCAATAGATGGTCCGATATACAGGTTATGTTCTACCCCATCAGATTTAAACCTTTCATAATAATGCGGAAATGAGGCCTGGGCCTGTACTTGTTCATCATCAATAATGTTGGCCAGTTTTTGATTGATTTTAGCTACCGTAGTTTCATATTTTCTTCGGTACGTATGAAATATACCACCTTCTTTTTCTGTTTCTTTAAAATAATCCGTTAATAATGGCAGAACTTCGGGATCTGTCAGCCCATTTAAACGTGTATGGATCAGGTTGGTAATATAATTATTGATGTATTGTTCCGTACTGGCCCTCAGGGGCAAAGAAAGTTCCGTCAGAAAGATAGTTAATTGCTCTTCCTCTTCTCTCCAAGGAAGCATGCCTGCATATCCCTGTAAGTCTTTCAATAAAACAAGTAATGCGCTTACCTGCTTTTTCAGGTCGTTCTGAACGCTGCTGTTTCTCGATTCAGATGATCCTTTGATATCTACCTGTCCGAATAACGGATATAAATCCGGAAAGATGATCTCAGGTAAAACATAATCATCATTTTTTTTATGATCATAAAGGAACTGCTGTGCCTCTGCCTTAAACTTCCAGTACACGCTGGAATGGATAGCGGTGTACTTATCCTGTATAAAAGCTTGTATCTGATTTTGAAGATCATCCATCAGGCGGTCGATGGCGTCAATCAGGAACGGCATAACCACATCTAATTTATTGGCATTGATACTATTAAGCTCCTTGCTCCTTGGAGAAACGATCTCCAATATTCCTAATAAAACATTGTTTTTTACGGCAGGTGCCAAAATGAAACTATGGATTCCCTGAGAAAGAAACTGTGCAGCGAGGTACTCCTGCGGGTTTGCATTATAAAACTCTGCCGTGTCAGAAACAGCGTAATATCCTCTCTCTTCCAGCAGGCAATGATAGGAGTTGCCGCACAATACATCTATATCAAATTTTTGATTGCCTTCGGAAAGTATAAAGCTTTTCATCTTCTGACCAAAAGCAGCAACAATAAACTTTCCCTCTTCCCTGTTATAAACTGTGAACCCGATCTGCAGATCCGGAATACGAAAAATAGATTGAAATATGGCTTCTACACTTTGCTGAAAGCCATCAACGTTTAATACCAGTAACTTTTCTTTAAAAAGTGAAACCGCATTTTCTACTGTTGCATCAAAGAGGGTCATCAATGCAAAACCTTTTAGCACCCAGCTTTCTTTAGGAAATTTTCTTTTCCATAGTTCAAGGTCATCGTAATTATTTAGCAGCAGATCAATATCTTCTGGTGTGATCGGCAATGACCTTTCGGTAGGCATAATCTCCAGATAATCTGCATTGTAGAGTATGCGATAGTGTTTTACAATTCCGTTTGCGGCAGGAATATCATAAAACAATGGTCTTCCGAAATCAAGTTGTGTTCCGTAAAACTCATTGAGGATCAGGCAACAGCTCAATACATAAAACTGGTGCTCATCAAAGTCCCGGATATTGATCTGAAAATCCGTTCCCGCTGCATCCAGAATATTTCTGAATCTTTCTGTATGGTTAAAAACAATGTCACGGTATGGGATACTTACCGCTTTGATCTCATTTTTAGTGAGCACCTTAGGGAAGTAATCCTGCAGTAGGCGACTGATTAAATCCTGGTTTTTTTCTACTTCTCCAACTGTAGTGATGCCGCTCCTTAATTCCGGGGCATGGTTAACTTCCTGCAGCAATGCTTTTACTTCTACAGCGCGTTCCCCATTCAGTTCATTAGCTGATTTTTCCAGATCTTCAATGATTGGGCTTAGCGAAAGCTGTATAGAAAATGGGGTATCGGAAGTAGATAGGGCGTTCATAAAAATTTGATCTTTATGCAATAAAGTTACGAATTTTTATGAACGCCTAAGATCATCAGGTTGTAATATCCGGATCAGGCAAAAGACTGACGGGCAGTTTCCTTATTGATCTGATGAATAATTTCATCAAGCTCAATGGTACATTGGTATAACATATCAAGTAATTCTTCCCGCTCGTGCTCATCTTCAGTAATCTTCATCAGCTGCGCCAGCCCAAGTATTGATGCGACAGGTCTACGGATCTGATGGGAATTTAGCCAGGATACCACCTTTAATTTTTCATTCTGCCGCTCCAGTTCTGCTTCTTTATCTTTACGTGCTGTGATATCAGTCTCAACAGAGATATAACATTCAAGATCACCTTTAACATCAAAAATTGGTGACAAGTTAAGTGTTACCCAATACTCTTCAGCAGACCTTGTATAGTTTTGCAGTTCTGCACTGAAAGATTTCTGTCTATCTATCGCAAGGTTCATCTGTTCTACCCTGGTACTATCCGTGCCCGCACCGGTTAAAAAATCTGTATGTTTTTGCCCGATAGCTTCTTCTATAGCATATCCCGTCAACTCACAGAAAGCCGGGTTTACCCAGGTTATTTTTCCCTGTGGGTCTGACATAATTACTGAACTATTGATCTTGTTTAAGATATCGCCCATTGTTCTGAGCTGATCTGCGCTTCTTTTCAGCAGGTCAATATCTCTGATTGCACCGATAGACCTTACCGGCTGCCCCTTATCATCAAATATGAGCTGACACTGATCATAAACATACTTGTATTTGCCATTGCCTGTCATGATCCGGTATTCGGCATTCCAATATTTTTCTATGGAGGCTGAGGCCAGTTTTTGCTGTAATACCAGGCAATTGATGTCATCCGGGTGTACAATGGAACGCCACCAATCCAGCGTTTCGGTAACTTCTGAGGGAGAGACCTGCACCAGCGTTGAAATTTCTTTACTAAAAACCAGTACGTTTGTGTTCAGGTCCAAATCGTAAATCACTTCTCCCGTAGCCATCGAAGCAATATTATAACGTTCCAATGCAAGTTTCAGCTTGATGTCTTTTTCTTTTTCTATCGTAATATCCTTGAAATAGATCGTTGTTTCATCTTCCTCAGGATATACAGAAAACCATAACCATTTATTTAAAAGTTCGGAATAACTTTCCATTTCCAGTACCTCCCTATTAGTGATCGCTTCTTTTATTTTATAATAAAGGGGACTATTTATAGATTCCGGAACAATATCTGCCCACGCTCTTCCCACCACGTCATCAGTTACACCAGTAGTGATATAAAAGTTTGAATTTGCTTTTGTTACGATCAGCTCTTTATTTAATGTAAAGAAGGATTCTTTTATGCTGTTCAGTATGTTTTCCAACCTTGTGTAGTTTCTATCCAGCTGCTGTTCAAAAAGAACCTTATCCGTAGAATCGATAGCAATTACCATCACTACCGCTTTTTCATCAAGATACATTTTATGGCAACTGATGTTGGAATAAATTATGCTCCCATCTTTTTTAAGATGTTTCCAGGAGCCGGCATCCGCACAATTATCTGCCATTTGATCATGAAAAGATCTGAACTTATCAATATCTTCTGCTGGACGAATATCCAGCACTGTCATTGCTAATAACTCTTTTATTGAATACCCGTAACTTGATATTGTGGAATCGTTTGCAGAAACGAACATGAACGTTTCCGGGTCATAGAACCACATAGGAATGGGATTATTTTCATAGATTTCGCGGTACTGCTTTTCACTCCTTTTATTCTTCCGTTCTTCTTTATCAATTAACAGATACAGGAGCCCACCCGTAAAAAGCATAAAAAAAGAGCCCTTCCAGATGTACATATATTTAAGCGTACCCACCTTTAAATCATCTGGTAAAGAAAGGATCCCAACTTCAGTTGATACCACCCACAGCAAACCCAGCAGAATATAAATAACAGGTAATTTGTATTTTCCTCTTTTCATATGGAACGGCATTATTATACATTGATAATATAAACATATTTTAAAATACTATTACTTAATAAATATAATTTACTCATCCTGCTACACATATAAATGTTATGAATATCATTTAAATAAACAAAATAACATACAATGAAATAGTAGCTATATAGAATCCGTACGGGCAATTAATTATAAGATCGGTTTCAACAATAGTTCAGACCCAATATTTGTTGCCCATAAATATTTCAAGTCGGAATTGCCATTTTGCTTATGGAATTACCGTGAATCTGCATCCTATATAAAACAAATCAATCATGATTAAAAATTCGATCCTTTTATCCAGCGTCATGCTTACAGTGTTTTTCCAAAGCTGTGAGACAGGGAACAATTCAGGTACTCAGAAAGATACTGTATTTACTACATCTAATTATATTGCCATCGATGGAAGAGACACGGCAACAATTACATTAAAAACCGGTAATGATGTAGTAACTGGTAAACTCATATTCAGAATGTACAACAAAGAGGATAATGACGGCTTTGTAAGAGGGGCATTTAAAAAAGATACTTTATTTGTGGATTACAGTTTCAGAAAAGGAACGAACAGAATAGTCTACAAAAATCCAATGGCTTTTTTAAAGAAAAACGGGCAGTTGATTCTGGGTATTGGAAAAATGGAAAACATGTTTGGCAGAACCTATTTCAGAAAGGATATACCTATTGACTTCTATGAAGGACGGTTCACGTTTACGCCGGTTCCAAGCCAATAAAATATTTACGCAAGGGCTCAAAACTTTCATTCATTTCGTACACCAGGGGAATACCTGTAGGTATTTCGTAATTGATAATATCTTCATCTGAAATGTTGTCCAGGTATTTAACCAGCCCCCTGAGTGTGTTGCCGTGCGCTGCAATCAGGATGTGCCTCCCCTGCTTTAATGCCGGCGAGATGTTATGCTGATAATAAGGAATTACCCGCTGCATCATTGTTTCCAGACTTTCGGAAAGTGGTAATAAGGATGGATTTACCTCATTGTAATGAGGATCATTATGTGGGGCCCGCTTATCTTCACTAGCTAACAAAGGCGGCGCTGTTGTAAAACTCCTCCTCCAGGTCACTACTTGCTCACTTCCATATTTTGCAATTGTATCAGCCTTGTTTAGACCTTGAAGTGCACCATAGTGCCTTTCATTCAGTTGCCAGGCTTTGATTTCCGGGATCCATAAAGAATCCATTTCCTCCAGTACAATGTGAAGTGTTTTAATCGCTCTTTTCAATACCGATGTATAGGCAAGATCGAAAGAAAAGCCCGCCTGGGCGAGTAATTTTCCAGCCCGCCTGGCTTCAGCAATTCCTTGTTCACTTAAATCGACATCCGTCCAGCCTGTAAACCTGTTTTCAAGGTTCCACTCACTCTGTCCATGGCGTATTAAAACAAGTTTGTTCATCTGCTAAGTTATTAAGCCTGATTGGTCACCGGCCCTGTCTGCATAGATATCACTAATGATAATGTTCTGTTTAAGGATCTCCTGTACCAGGTCATACATTAACGCTACTTTATTGTCAGAAGTATCCAAAAATTCGAATTCTTCCCACCCCGTTCCATAAAAACCTTCATCCATAGATAATTCCGCATCAATCTGTCCATGGATGAGTAACCTGCATAAATAAAAAAAAGCGTTCGCTGCCGTAAAAGGAAGTTCCATAACAGCCGACGAAATATTGTCCTCTACCAGTCCGTCAGCATAATAATAAAGATCAGAATAGATCTGACTGGCCATTTCATGGATCCTTTCATCAGAATATAACTCTTCCAGATCAATGGCGAACATAATACAGAAAGTATTGATTGTAGCATCGATGTGATCAATACACTGACTTATGGCTTTTGAAATTTCATCATCTGAAGCATCCAGGACCCCGAAATACATGTCGGGCGTCACATCTTCATCGTCCAGACTGGCAAGGTCGGGCATTTCGCTTTCTACAATAGCTTTATAACCATACTCTGCAAATTTAACTGTAGAAAAACTCAAAATATGAATGACTATAGGAATGATATCTTCCCTGGCATATTTGGTTACCGCCATAATTCTATCGTTTATTTAGAAATTGATGTATTTGGTTAAATATAACTCTTTTGTGATACAGATTTTAATGTTTCCAGTACTTCATCTGTAACATATCCGAAGACAGAAATACCTTTCGCACCATGTTGCAGTGCATATTGCATGCCAAGTTTAATCTCTTCCTGCGATTTAAAATCCGGCAGATATATTCCCGCATATATCGGAAACCTGCCGTTAAGAAAGTGTACACCTTCTGCTACCGCATCTCCAATCCATTCCACAGGTTCCTTGTAAAATCCATGATAGATCATTGGGCATACGCCATTCAGATTCCAATTGGTCCAGTCTTGTCTGACATTTCGCCTTGCAACTTCAGGCGTTGGAAATACCGCAGCGGTAATCTGTTTTTTATGCTTCGCGGCAACTGCTGCTAACTGGTTCACAATTGTGGTGATTGCATTGTACCTGAACTCGCGCCACGAAAGGCTGGCTTCGGGATAGACAATCTGCTCCAGGTCCTGCCCCCTCCAGGCCTTAAATTTCTCCTTGCAATCATCACAGTAACAGTAATCATATTCTGGTAATTCTTTAATCTGCTCAATTTTATAGTTTTCCCAGAGGTTAACGGGAAGGACTACATCGCAATAACGGACATAATCGAGATGGATGCCATCCACATAGTCTTTTGAAAGAATTTGTTCTACCTCCGCTTGCAGGTATTGCTGAACGGCGGGTTTAGACGGGCATAGCCAACGGTAGTAATCTACATAAGGCGGATGAGTGATACAGCTCTCTCCTCTGCGGTTAATGGCATACCATTCAGGATGGCTTTTCATTAGGGCATCTATCCGCCTGTTCATCGTCCACATCCATCTGTGCGCTTCCAATTTCTGGCTCTTTGCTGCACGGAAATGTTTTTCACTATCTTCTTCAAAGAAAATACCGCGGATGCCGGCTTCATAATACTTTTTATAAAGCATAAGCAGATCTTCTTCATTGTCGGACAATTTAGGATTGATCCATACCCAGTGTTTCAATTTTTTTCTTGAAACAGCCGGAATTATTGAAGCGTCGCTGGTAAATGGTACAACCGCGGCAGCGAGACCGGCAACGATCCCTGATTTTACAAAATTTCTCCTGCTGTTCATTATCTTAATTTTTGAATCAGACCATCCTGATTGAGTGTAATCGTTTGCTCACCATCTGCGCTCAGGGTGATATAAAACTGATGGGGCGTAACTTCCATCTGCAACTGATTGGACTTACCATCAAGCATAAAAGATGATGGTATACCTAATTTTTTGAGAGACTTCGCATATTTGCCCTGCTTATCGCGATAAGCCTGCTGTCTGTAATAAACCAGCCACAAATAGTTTTTTGCCCGTGCTGCATAAGGTAATGCAAACGGTTTGCTTTCTTTGGATGCAGAACCGAATTTTAAATAGCCCCAGCGCTCCGGATAATGCATGTTGATGATCCCCTGGGGCGACCATACCCAGTTCCGCTCCGGCAAGTTTTTGCCTGTGGCATCCCGGTTTTTGACATATTGGCCATCAGCAAGATGAGTATCCCACTGTACACGCGAAAAGTTGATCCTCCATATATCATCTTCTTTTGGAATTTTCACATTATCCCCGATATTTAAAGCACTATAGGGAATAGCCATTTCTACAGTCCATCCCCCGTCTTTATCAGATGAACGGTTTACTGTTCCCTGTACTTTAACACCAGACCGTAATCCAGGTGCATCCCAGCTAATTAAAGAACCAGAGCCATTTCGATAGGCTTTAGGCAGAAAAAGCTCCCATACCGTGTTCAAGGCATTCACTTCAATTTCAAAATACTGTTGCGCATTGTCGTTCGGGTCTATAAAAACTTCAAAATCATTGTCCTGAAAAATCACTTCATCATGTTTTTTCACATTTGCCCATACATGATCATCTTTCAGCTCTGCCGCGATATATAAATTATCACTGTCCCATATCATTTTACAGCGGGTATCAAAAAACGGAGCAGGCTTTTTGCTTCCTTCAATATCGGTAAAATTTTCAGTCCATGGAATATTAGCCCAAACCCGCTCATTAATATCCCCGTCTATTGCGGGTCGGACTGAAGTGAATGAGGCTGTATATTGATGCGGTACAGTAAACAGGGATTCTAATCCCTTAAATGGTTCTTGTGCGTTTACAAGTGTGGTCTGAAATGGAATAAACAGACCAAGTAAAATAGCTGTGTTGAGGTTAAGTTTCGGCATTTTAAAGATTAGGTGACGAAAAATAACAATTTACCACCCTAATCTTTCCATATTTCTAAAATATACCGGTATTTAAGACTTAGAACTGAATATTTGCACAATATTAAAGTAATCATACGTGTCGGGCCGATTTAATCAGCACTTATTCTTTAATTCTCCGCACAGCCAACCTCCGAGAAACCTTTACAGTTCTTAACTCAGTCTTTTTCCGTGCATCAGTTTATCAACTGCCTCTTTAAATGAACCTGCCCGCGTTACTTCACCCGAATTAATGAAAAATATTTCATCTGCATTTTCAATTGTATTTAAACGGTGGGCAATTATAACTAATGTAGTCTCCTTTGGCAGGTTATCAAGTATCTGCCCGAGCAGCTGTTCAGTTATCGTATCAATATTAGCTGTAGCTTCATCAAGGATCAGCAATTCTGGCCTTCGCAACACGGCACGCATAAAAGCAATCAATTGTTTTTGTCCGATACTCAAACTATCCCCGCCAGAAAGCAGTGGTGTTTCAAGTCCCTGCTCAAAGGTGGTCAGCAAACCTTCTAATTTAGCTTCCTGCAGTACTACCAGGAACTGTTCCGTTGAATATTTATGGTAACGTGCATTATTGTACAGGATATTTTCTTTTACTGTTCCTGTAAAAAGAAATGGGTCCTGCAAGATAAACCCTATTTTATCTGCACGTTCTTCCGGGGTATAGGTACGGATATCTTTTCCCTGCAAGAGTACAAAACCTTCTAAAGGATCATATAAACGGGCCATAATCGACGCTGTAGTGGTTTTACCTCCGCCTGTAGGACCTACCAGGGCGTATGTTTTTCCCTTTTCCATTGCAAAGCTGATATTATGCAGGATCTCATATCCACCAGGATAACCAAAATGCACATTTTTAAATTCCAGCACGGCATCGGCAGGATTTTCTGTAAGGTCATGCGTAAGTGTAACCAGATTATTATGCATGGCCAGGATTTGTGAAATCCTTTCCCAGCCTGCCAGTGCAACCTGGAAGTTTGTCCACAGTGACGCCAGCTGGCGCAGTGGATTATAAAAATTGGTTGCGTACGACAAATAACTGACCAGTAGCCCGACAGTAAAACTGCCCTGTGTAATCAGGTAAATCCCAAAAGATAATACTGTTAACTGGGCTAGGGATGTAAACAGTCCGAACACAGGCAAAAATATGTTATTGGCTAGTCCGGCACCGATCGCCGTCCGGTAATTCTCCTGGTTAGCCGTATCAAATCTTTTCCTGAAATAATCGCGCCTGTTGAAGGCAATGATTACTTTAAAATTATTCAGGCTCTCTTGAATTTCGGCGCTCATTCCCCCGGTGCTTTTTAAATTGATGGCATTTTTATGTTTTACCCATGGCGATATGCCCCTGGTAAAAATCAGGATAAATAGCGCAGGTACCAATGTGGCCAATCCAAGTTCTATATTAATGATCAGCAAAAATATTCCCGCACCAACCATAGTTACGATGTTCCCAATAAACTGCATAAGCGCCTGTGAGAAAAACTGGTTCAGTTTATCGGTATCATTATTGACCCTCGAAATTAAATCCCCGGCTTTGTTTTCATTAAAAAAGGCAACCGGCAGCTGCTGGATTTTGTTGAAAATCGCATTGCGCAAGGCAAAGATGATCCGCTGACCAACCCCTCCCATCAATTGCGTTTGAAAATAGCTGGTTACGAAAGCAACCGCGTACATGGCTAACAGTATTCCTGAAAAGACTAATACACCATGGTATTGTTTAGTCTGAATGTATTTATCGATTGTATGGCCAATTAAATAAGGCCCCAATAAGTTTAAAGAAGAATTTAGAAGGATAGCAGAGAATGCGATGATTAAAGTCTTTCTCTCTTCCTTAACCAATTGCAACAGACTTTTTAGTCCGGCCCAGGTAGAGGTTCTCCCTTCAGTGACGGGTAAACTATTTAGATTATAATTCATAATTACTCGTGCTTTGTTGAGAATTAAAGATTTGTACGTACTCCGGACTGTTCTCCATCAATTCTTTATGCGTTCCTGCAGCGAGCATTTCTCCCTGCATCAATAAAATGATCTGCTCATAATGCTCTACGGCAGCAATTTTTTGCGTTACTGAAACCAGGGTGAGTTCCGGATAATTCTGTGCGATATTATCTAAAATTTTCACTTCAGTCTGATTATCTACCCTGGCGGTAAAATCGTCCAGTAAAAGGATTTTAGGATTAACAGCCAGTGCACGTGCCAGCATAATCCGCTGTTTTTGTCCGCCCGACAAGCTCAGGCCGCGTTCAGAAACTTTTGTATTTAATCCGTTTGGCAATGAGTCTACAAAATCTTTTAATTCTGCAGTTGCAATTGCCCTTTCCAAAGATTCGTCAGTTACCGTATCACTAAAAGCAATATTCTCCCTGATACTCATATTAAATAAGATACTATCCTGAAAAACAAAACCCACCTGGCTATGAAAAGCCTCGGGCTGGTAATCCTGAATCGGCAACCCATCGTATAAAACGGCACCCGAACCAGCCGGGATAAGTCCGGTAAGTAAATAAAGCAATTGTGTTTTACCGGCGGCTGTAGGGCCGATAATTGCAATCTTTGCACCCGGCTCTATTTTGAATGAAATCTCTTTTAAGGCCGACTTCTGCCCGTAATTTACAGCAACATCTACCAGTTCTATCGCCCCGCTGAGCATTGCCGTAACTGTGCCTCCGGCAGATAGGTCCTCTGTATCCAATACTGTACTGATTCGGCCAAATGATGCCGTAGCCTGTGCGATCACGTTACTCATAAAACCAATCACAAGGATAGGGAAAATCAATAAAGCGAGATAACTATTAAAAGCTGCAAAATCACCCAGCGTCATACTCCCTGTAATTACATAATGGCCACCCAAAGCCAGGATCGTTAATCCGGCGATATTTGCCGTAAATACAATGATCGGAATCAGCCAGGCAAACATCCTTAGTATGGTTAGCCCGATATCTTTGGCCTTACTGCTCGCATCAAAGAATTTGTCATATTCCAGTTGCTGGGAATTAATTACCCTGATCAGTGCGGCCCCAAGAATGCTTTCGTTAATTACCTTATTGAGCCAGTCGATCACCTCACGGCTTTTCTTAAACAACGCTTTTACCTTGCGGAGCACCATATAAAATGCACCTCCGATGATTGGGATGATGGCAATGATCGCCAGGCCAAGTTTCCAATTGATACTGAGTAATAAAACACTGGCACCAATAATGATGAACAAAGATGAAACGATAGAAACAATAGCCTGCGAAACGAAAAGCTTGATCGAGTCTACGTCGGAAGTAAGATTGGTGAGCAGTTTTGAAGGATTTGTCTTTTCAATAAAAGCAAAACTTTGCCTCGATATTTTTTCAGCAATACGCATCCTTAAATCCCGCGCTACCATTTCTGACGCATAGGTCTGCACCACACTTTGCAGGCAGCTGAATATAAAAATCACCGCAGCTACCAGGGTAAACTCACTTATAATCGTTTTGTAAGAAAAATTGCCATTGTTATATGAATCGATGCCATGCCCGATTAACCGTGGCAGCCACAGGTTTAAGCCGTTGCTAAATAAGGCAAATACCACTAAAAGCAAGACTAGCCCCTTATATGGCTTGAGCAGACTGAAAACTCCGGGAGAACGCTTTGTACCGGTACTGATTTGTTGTTTCATTTGAATAACTTACCCTTTACACAAGCCAAAGCCTGTTCCGCACCTATAGCCGGATTACGAAGATAGCGATATTTATAAAACGGTAAGAATAAGCCTTACGAAATTTCATCAGCAGATGACGGCGTTTCATCATCAGATTAAGAGAGAGATCAGGCGGCTCAAGTCCTAAATCTTATAATTGAAAATAAAAAAGGGACAAACTTAAATAAAACGACACCTAACACTGATAATTATAACAAAAATAAACACGCTAAAGCCGGTTTCGACAGTTATATTGAAAAACCGTTTGATCTTCATCATTTGATCAGCGTGGTTGAAAGTTACGTATTGGTGTAACTTCACCTGGCTTTCTGCAACTGAACCTATTTTTATGTAAATTCGGTTATAACTATTCCTGTACTAATGAAAAAAATATTTGTTATGCCTTTGATGGCTATTGTAGCCGTAACCGCTTCCTGCGGAAACAACAACAGCAAATCCGGTGATCGGGCTGAAAGTTCATCTTCCAGCCCTTTTGCAGACACCAGTACACTCGCTTACCAGGCACCGGATTTTAAACTGATAAAAGATGGTGATTATCAGCCGGCAATAGAAGAAGGGATGAAAATCCATCTGAATGAAATCAAGAATATAGCAGATAATGCTGAAGCGCCTACTTTTGAGAATACTTTGGTGGCAATGGAAAAAAGCGGACAAATGCTGGCAAGGGCATATAGTATTTTTAATTTGATTACTGGTGCCAATACCAATCCTGTGCTGCAAAAATTACAAGAAGAGATCGCTCCAAAGATGGCCGCTCATCAGGATGCAATTTATCTGAATGCGGCATTATTTAAACGGATTGAGACCATTTATAATAACCGCGCCGCTCTTAAACTCGATGCAGAATCGATGCACCTGATCGATTATTATGAGCAGCAATTTGTTCTGGCCGGGGCCAAATTATCCGATGCAGATAAAATACTCCTTAAAAAACTGAATGAGGAGGAAGCTACATTAAGTGCCAGGTTCTCTAACCAATTGCTTGCCGCAAATAAAGCCGGGGCACTGGTTGCTGAAGATCAAGCTACACTTTCAGGACTTTCTGCCGGAGAGCTAGACGCAGCAGCAGCGGCCGCTAAGTCAAATGAACTGAAAGGCAAATGGCTGTTAACCCTGCAGAATACCACTCAACAGCCCGCATTACAATCCCTCACTAACCGTGATACACGGGAAAAACTTTTTAATGCAAGCTGGAACCGTACTGAAAAAAATGATGCGAACGATACCCGTACGGCAATATCAAAGATGGCAAACCTGCGTGCAGAAAAAGCAAAACTGATGGGTTTCCCAAATTACGCGACATGGAAGTTACAAGATCAGATGGCTAGGACTCCGGCGGCGGTAGAAACATTTTTCTCCCAGCTGGTGCCTTCTGCTACGGCCAAAGCAAAAGCTGAGGCGGCCGACATACAAGGGGAGATTGATGAAGAAAAAGGCGGGTTTAAATTGCAGCCATGGGACTGGAATTACTATGCTGAAAAAGTTAGAAAGAAAAAATATGATCTGGATGAAAGTCAGGTCAGGCCTTATTTCGAGCTGAATACCGTACTGGAAAAGGGAGTTTTTTATGCAGCAGGACAGCTTTATGGCTTAACTTTTAAAGAGCGACACGACCTGCCCGTGTATCAAAAGGATGTGCGTGTATTTGAGGTTTTTGACAAGGACAATTCCAGAGTCGGACTCATTTATTGTGACTATTTTAAACGCGACAATAAAAATGGCGGCGCATGGATGGGCAATATGGTTGGCCAGTCCCGGTTAATGGGGACAAAACCTGTAATTTATAATGTATGTAATTTCACTAAACCAGCAGCAGGGCAGCCTGCACTGATCAGCTTCAGCGATGTGATTACCATGTTCCATGAATTTGGACACGGTCTGCACGGCCTGTTTGCCAGTCAGCATTACCCCAGCCTTTCGGGAACCAGCGTAGCACGGGATTTTGTAGAATTCCCTTCACAGTTTAACGAACACTGGGCACTGGACCCTAAAATACTTGCCAATTATGCCGTGCATTACCAAACCGGAAAGGGCATGCCACAAGCATTAGTCGACAAAATCAAAAAAGCAAGTACTTTTAACCAGGGTTATAATCTGACCGAACTGCTCTCGGCAGCCTCACTGGATATGGCATGGCACAAACTGCCCGCAGGTGATGCACTGCAGAAAACAGATGAGTACGAAAAGGCTGCTCTGAAAAAGTTAAAACTTGATCTTGCGGAAGTACCATCACGATATCGCACTAGCTATTTTTCACATATCTGGGGAGGCGGTTATGCTGCAGGATATTATGCTTATTTATGGACCGAAATGCTTGATGACGATGCCTATTCCTGGTTTGAAGAAAATGGCGGATTGACCAGGGCTAATGGCCAGCGCTTCCGTGACATGATTTTAAGCCGCGGAAATACGGAAGATTACGGTAAACTATTTCGTGATTTCAGGGGGCATGATCCTAAAATTGGTCCGATGCAAAAGAACAGGGGATTGGTTAGCCAATAAGGCATTAGCTTACAGGGAAGCTGATCGCCAGTCCTTGTAAGCTAGTATTGAATTCCTAAACAGACCGCCGGGAACTAAACAAATTATTGACATTCAAATTAAAATCGGGGAAAATTGCTGAAACAGGATCATTAGCTGCCTGATACCGGCCTTTTCCATTCAATTGATACACGACCAACACCCTCTTCTCCGGATTAATAATCCAGTATTCTTTTACCCCTGCTTCTTCATAAATCAGGTATTTATCGATTAATTCTTTCCTGTTATTACCTGGAGAAAGTATTTCTACAATCAGATCCGGCGCACCTAAGCACCCACGCTCATCTAGTTTACGAGAATTGCAAACCACACATATATCTGGCTGCACAACGGTAAAAATACCTTCATCTTCCATAGAAACAGCTGGAAGCCTGACGTCAAACGGAGCTATAAAGACTTCACAGGTCTTGTTAAAAAGATATTCATTAAGCTTTATATAGAGCGATCCGCACAGCCGCTGGTGGGTTAATGAAGGAGCAGGATTTATCCTGAAAATTTTTCCTTTAATCAATTCCACTCGGTCTTCAAATGCCAAACGGAAATAATCTTCATAAGAATAACTTCGGGAGAAATCGATATCAGCGACATTCGTGATTAAATGCTGATCTGCATCCGGATTTGTGTATTTCTTGGGATTCTTTAATTGATTGTCTTCTGCTTTTTTTGGTTCAACTTTCATAGCAATTATTAATTTAAACAAAATTAAATAAATATACAACGATAAAAAAACATTTATTCTGCCACGATAATCAGATAAAAATAGTTGAATGCAATAAATTTTAACAACATTTTAACTACCATGTTAAACATTGTTAAAATTACACTCCAGGTTATTTAATAGATCTAAATTAGAAAATCAAATATTAACAATGCAACATGATCAAAAAAGCTACAAAATTTTTCTTCCTGATCTCCATTCCGTTATTCGTAACCAGCAAAATTTATGCGCAATCAAACAGCGGTGACAGAAAAATAACCGGTCATGTAACCGATGAAAGACAGCGTCCGGCGCTTTACGCAACCGTGACCCTTTATCAGGCAGCGGACAGTTCCATACTGAAAAAAGTAATGACTACCTTAACTGGTGATTATTATTTTGAAAAACTCCCTTCCGCTAATTACCTGATTTCCATAGAGTGGATCGGCTATAAAAAACATTATACTTCCCCATTTCTCTTACGCGCAGATAAGCGCATGGGAAACATTATGCTGACAGCTGAACCTACGCAATTGGAAGACGTGACCATCGTCAGCAAAAGGCCTCTGGTAGAACATAGAAATGATAAAGTGATCCTTAATATTGCCAACAGCATTCTTGCAGCGGGAAACTCTGCATTGGAAATATTAGCCAAAGCACCGGGCGTTACAGTAGATCAGGATGGTAACATCAGCCTGAAAGGAAAAAGAGGTGTTAATGTGATGCTAGATGGAAAACCGACCTATTTATCGGCTCAACAACTAACTGCGACTTTGCGTGCAATAAGCGGCAATACGATCCAAACCATTGAATTAATCAGTAATCCTTCTTCGAAATATGACGCATCGGGCAGTGCGGGGATCATCAACATCAGGTTAAAGAAAAATTCCAGCTATGGCACTAATGGAACTGTCACAGCAGGTGGTGCCTATGGCAGTTATTATAAAGCAAATGGTGGCGTTACCTTAAACCACCGCAGCAAAAACATCAATATTTTTGGTACTTATAACTATGACAGAGGAAAGGATTTTGAGAACCTGAACGTGCAGCGAAGTAATACAAACGGCAGCGAAACCACCTATTTTGATGTAACTGGACATGATATTTCCAGCCGGAACAACCACAGTTACAAAGCAGGCATCGATTACGACTTGAATGATAAAAGTGTAATTGGATTTATGACCAGCGGGTTTGTTAACAACAATGCGACAAATGCCAACAGCACAACACTGATCGGGAACCAGTTTAAACTAGCAGATTCTACTATAAAAGCATCCACCCCAGCCTACATGCAGCTTAAAAACCAGACCTATAATCTCAATTATAAAACGGTAATTGATACATCCGGACAAGAATTTAACGCTGATCTCGATTATTCTACTTTCCGCAACATCAATAATGCAGACTATAACAACTACTTTTTCAATGCAAACGGCTCCACGCTAAAAGCACCGGTTATTTTCAGAAATGCTACACCATCCACTATAAAAATATGGGCTGCAAAAGCTGACTACGTTTATCCCTTTTCTTCGAAGACAAAACTGGAAACTGGTGTTAAAAGCAGTTATGTAAAAACTGACAATGATTCACAGTTTGAGAACCTGCAAGAGGGGAACTGGCAAAATGATCTGACAAGAAGCAATCGTTTCATCTATAAAGAGTACGTGAATGCAGCTTATGCCAATCTGCAAACGGCTTTTAACAATACTAAGCTGCAAATCGGCCTGAGAACCGAACTAACAAATTCTGAAGGCAATTCCATCACCGTGAAAAGTGTGGTAAAAAGGAATTACCTGGATTTCTTCCCTAATATTTCTGTAAGCCGGGATTTATCAAAAGACCAGGAAATCGGGCTTTCTTATGGCAGAAGGATTGACCGCCCTGATTATAAATCACTGAATCCTTTTATATATTTCGCAGATCTGTATACTTTTTCTCAAGGCAACCCGCTGTTGAACCCACAATATACAAATGCATTCACACTTTCTTATGGGTATAAAAAAACACTGAACGTTTCACTCGGTTACAGTCATACTAAAGATGTAATGACCACTACTTTACTTACTGATACTATAAAAAAGACGCTGCTGCTGTTTGATCAAAACCTGGCCACGCAGACTTTACTTGATCTGAACGTTTCTCTTCCTGTTACCATCACGAAATGGTGGAGGACAGCAAATGACTTAAGCGTATTCCATCGTAAATACACTACTCCCGATTTAATGGGCGCACCGTTTAAAAGTGAAAAGGTTACCTTTTTTCTGAACACAACACAAACATTCACGGTTACGCCATCCGTTAATGCAGAGCTTTCTTTCAATTATCAGTCGCCCCAGATTTACGGTACTTATACAGCAAGACCGATATACAGTACGAACATAGGAATCAGCAAATCCTTTCTGGATAATAAAGCAAACTTAAAACTGGCCGTAAATGATGTGTTTAATACCCAGCAGATCAAAATCCGGAGTACAGTTTCTATGCAGGACTATCAGCTGTATCAGAAACAAGAAAGCCAGGTATTCAGGTTAACGTTCACCTACAATTTTGGAAGCAGTGCAATTAAAGCCATCAGAGAGCGGATTAACGGCTCTTCAGGAGAACAGCAGAGAGTAAAATCCGGCAATTAGAAAGCTCAAACCCTTAACCTTTAAAATATTTTATTTTTTTCATTGTTTACACAATAAAAGGTCTCTTTATACGCTTATATATCTGAGAGCGTTAATTTAGATAGCGGGGATAATTTGAGAGAGTTATCCCCGTTTCTTTTTTAAGGCAGCATTCAACTATCGGATAATTTGATCCAGGACCAGCACACCAGCCAGGCCAAGTACAGAAATCAAACTCTCCATCATTGTCCAGGTCTTAAATGTTTCCTTCAGGCTCAGGTTAAAATATTCCTTAAACATCCAGAACCCGGTGTCATTTACATGAGAGAACATGAGGCTTCCGGCACCAACGGCCAATACCATCAGCTCTGCTGAAGCGCCTGCTGTAACAAATGGGATCACCATTCCGGATGCCGTTAATGCCGCTACGGTTGCAGAGCCTAAGGTAACGCGTAACGCAGCCGCAATCAGCCAGCCCAATAATAGCGGTGAAGCATTCAGATTGGCAGTCAGGTCTTTTACCTGCTCCCCTATTCCGCTGTCTACCAGGATCTGTTTAAATGCACCTCCTGCCGCGATGATCAGGATAATCATCGCAATGCTCTTAACACCCTCTGCGCAAGATTCCATTGCTTTTTGAACCGGGACATTTTGTATAATGAGCGTGATGATAATAGAAAGCAATAATGCCGCTGTAGGATCTGCAATAAAACTGAATATATTGTGCAGCACAGGATATGTTTGCAGCGTACCGCCCACAGTGCCGAGGGCAATAAAAAAAATCGGGGACAAAGCAATTACAAAGCTCTTTAGTCCGGAAGGCAAACCACTTTCTTCCTTTAAATCAAGCTGCTCGGTTTTCCTGCCGGATGGTAATTTAATAATAGTACGGGGGAAAAACACACCAGCAATAATAGCTATGGGAAGGCTTAGTATCAGTCCATACAAAAGTGTCTGGCCGATATCAGCATGGAAGATACTTGCCAAAGCAACCGGGCCGGGATGCGGCGGTAAAAATCCATGTGTAACAGAAAGGGCCGCAGCCATAGGGATACCTACATAAAGTTTAGGCAGGTTAGCCGCTGCAGCGATAGAGAAAACCAGGGGAATTAGCACAACAAAACCGGCATTATAAAACAATGGGATACCAACCAGAATACCGGTAAGCAATACTGCCCATTGGATATTGTCGACGCCAAAGAGCCTGATCAATACAAACACAATCTTTTTTGCTGCCCCGCTATCTTCTGCAAGTTTACCCACCATGGCACCTAATGCAAGCACCATTACCATTCCACCCAATGTACTTCCTATCCCATTGGTGATAGAACCCATTACTTTCTGCACTGGCAAGCCCAGCATCAGGCCGGTGAGCACCGCTACAATCAGCAGCGCAAGCATTGGGTTAACCTTTTTAAGGATCAGGATCAGCAGGATGATAATCCCCGCAAGCACGAACAGTAAGTCCATAAAACAATATTTGGTTTTTCGGTTAAGGTAATAAAAAAAAGGACAACCCTTTCGGACTGTCCTTATAATTCGATTAAGCTATCATATTTTTTATTCTACAATCGCCCTGAACATCAATGCACCTACTGTTAAATTGGTACGGCTGTCAATTAGTATGGCCGATCCGTTGGCTTTATTTTCTGTATACAGATCAAAAGCCAGTTCTTCGGCTGTTTTAATTACTACACGACCGATATCATTCAGTTTAAATTCATAAGCATCTTCTTTTGCCAGTGTATTGATATCCACTTTATACAGGATTTCCCTGATTTTGCATTTCGTGATTTTACTGTTGTGCTGTAAAAAATATGTGATCGAATCGTCCATTGGCCTGCTATCCATCCAGCAAAGATCAGCTTCAATCAATTGCGACCGCTGTGGCAGATGGGCAGAATTGACCAGTACATCACCCCTGCTGATATCAATATTATCTTGCAAATGTAACGTTACCGACATACCTGCAACCGCTTCATCAGGTCTCTGATCAAATACTTCTATTTTTTCAATGACAGAACTATTTCCTGAAGGCAGTACAGTTACTTTATCGTTCACTTTAAATGCGCCGCTCAGAATCCTTCCGGCATAACCACGGTAATCATGTAAAGCGTCGGTTTGTGGACGTATAACCCATTGAACAGGCATCCTTGCAAACTCTGAAGTCTGACTGCTGGTTACTTCTACTGTTTCTAAAAAGTCAAGCAGGCTCGTTCCCTCATACCATGGCATGTTCTCTGAACGGTTTACGATGTTATCACCTTTTAAAGCACTCACAGGAATAAATGTGACTTCCTTTAAGTTTAGATTTTCGGCCAGTGTTTTATATTTTTCAGTAATGCTGTTAAATACTTCTTCACTGTAACCTTCCATATCCATTTTATTGATGGCGATGACCACATGACTGATCCCTAACAAGGATACCAGGTAAGAATGACGCACCGTTTGCTCTACTACCCCATTTCTGGCGTCGATCAGGATAATTGCCAGGTTTGCAGTAGAGGCCCCGGTAACCATATTACGGGTGTATTGGATATGTCCTGGAGTATCTGCAATAATAAACTTCCTTTTAGTAGTCTGGAAATATTTGTAAGCTACATCGATAGTAATCCCCTGCTCCCGCTCCGCACGGAGACCGTCAGTTAAAATTGCCAGGTCGATAGAACCATCATCGTTTTTACGGTTCGACTGCTGCAGGGCTTCCAGCTGATCTGCCAGGATGGAATCAGTATCATATAAAAGCCGCCCGATCAATGTACTTTTGCCATCGTCAACGCTTCCTGCTGTAAAAAATTTAAGTATGTTCATTAAAAATATCCTCCCTTTTTGCGGTCTTCCATTGCTGCTTCCGATACTTTATCGTCCAGACGGGCACCACGTTCACTTATTTTTGAAGCGCTGATTTCTTCTATAATATCATCGATCTGATCAGCTTCAGATTCTACTGCTGCTGTACAGCTCATATCACCTACGGTACGGAACCTGACCATACGGTTAGTCACTGTATCCGAATCGTCCATATTCAAAAACGGGGATGCGGCCATCAGCTGACCGTTTCTTGTGATACAATCTCTATTATGGGCAAAATATATGGAGGGCAAATCCATTTTCTCTCTCCGGATATAGTTCCATACATCCAGTTCCGTCCAGTTGCTGATCGGAAATACCCTGACGTTCTCTCCTTTATGGATCTTTCCATTATAGATATTCCATAATTCAGGGCGCTGGCGTTTAGGGTCCCATTGGCCGAATTCGTCCCTTACTGAAAAAATTCTTTCTTTGGCCCTTGCTTTTTCTTCATCTCTTCTGGCACCACCAATACAGGCATCAAAACCGTGTTTTGCAATAGTGTCTAACAAAGTAACTGTCTGCAGGGAATTTCTGCTCGCATTTTTACCTTGTTGCTCAATAACTTTTCCTTCGTCTATCGACTCTTGTACATAACCTACAATCAGTTTTTCGCCCAATCGCTCCACCATCTGATCCCTGTAAGTAATCGTTTCTTCGAAATTGTGACCAGTATCAATATGTACCAAAGGAAAAGGAAACTTACCTGGTCTAAATGCCTTTTCAGCAAGCCTTACCAATGTGATAGAATCTTTCCCCCCCGAAAACAGTAACGCAGGCTTTTCAAACTGGCCAGCTACTTCACGCAGAATATGAATCGCTTCTGCTTCTAATTCGTCTAAATAATCTAAGTTATATTTACTCATGTGCTTTTATTATTTTGTAGCATGGAGACCACATTCTTTCTTGGATTGATCTTCCCACCACCATCTTCCCGCTCTGAAATCTTCGCCTTCTTGTACAGCCCTGGTACAGGGTGCACAGCCGATGCTCGGAAATCCTTTATCATGAAGTGTATTGTATACGATATTGTTCTTTTTAATATATGCTTTAATTTCTTCCAGGCTCCAATAAAATACCGGGTGAAATTTGATCAGCTGGTTCTGCTCGTCCCATTCCAGGTTTGACATATCTGTACGGTTTAACGATTGCTCTGCCCTGATGCCCGTAACCCACAACTTATTCCCCGCTAAAGCTCTTTTTAAGGGGACAATCTTACGGATATGACAGCACTCTTTGCGGTTATCCACCGATTCATAAAAGCTGCTTGGCCCTTTAGCTGTAATCATTTCTTCCAGTGCGCCTGCATCCGGATAATAGGCGTGTATTGGCTTGTGATAATTCTTCAGTGTGCGGTTCCATACGTAATAGGTTTCCGGAAAAAGCCTTCCCGTTTCTAAAGTAAAAACTTTAACGGGAATATCATTGGCAAATATCATGTCTGTTACTACCTGATCTTCCCAGCCAAAACTGGTAGAAAAAGTAATTTGTCCGGGAAATGCCTGTGCGAGGAAACTTAGTGCCTCTACAGGTCCCAGATCCTTTATTTGCAAAGCAATTTCATCCAGTAATGCTTTCATCTTATATAACTTTTAAAATAAACTGGATCAGGCTCCTGAGGCTGACCAGCACAACAATAATACCTACAGCCACCATAATGCTCTTTACCGATATACGGTTGGATACCCTCGCGGCTATGGGAGAAGCCAGGGCACTTCCTATTACCAATCCTGCCACGGCTTCCCAGTGTGCAGAATTTAACATGGTGATGAAAGTAAGTGAACTCATCAGGGCGATAAAAAAACGGGTAAGTTTAACTGTTCCTAATGAAAACCTCGCATTTCTGCCGCCGGCAATCAGGCTGGATAAAACAATAGAGCCCCATCCGCCACCGCCAACTGCATCAATAAAACCACCAAAAAGCCCTAACAACCCAATCTTTTTAATTTTGTCCCCCCGGCCTTTCCGGGTGATATTAAATGCCTTGGACAGGATCACCCCTCCTAATATTAAGGTATATAAAGAGACAAAGGGTTTGGTGTAAGCGCTGTAATGTTCTAATGAGGATAAAAGGTAAGCACCGGATACGGCCCCTACAATACCGGGAATGATCAGGAGTTTAAAAAGCTTCCAATTAACATTTCCCATTCTGTAATGCATCCATCCGGCAATACCATTGCTCAGTACTTCAGAAAGGTGAACCCCCATACTGGCCGAAGCCGGAGGGATTCCCATCGATAAAGAAAATGCTGTGGAGGTAACGCCGTAAGACATACCAATGGCGCCATCAATCATCGCAAAAACAAACCCGCCAGCAAGGAACCAGTAGAACATCGGATCAATTTCAGCAACATAGGACT